>Ga0155319_177_pt6 | contig 35513 bp, 34 predicted proteins | sample RifCSPhighO2_02_FD_106287 | JGI IMG/M metagenome (GOLD analysis project Ga0155319, IMG submission 106287) | Candidatus Magasanikbacteria bacterium RIFCSPHIGHO2_02_FULL_51_14
TGTGGCAAACGTGGTCTGCTTTCTTCTTGGCGAAGGAGGCGAGTATCTCAACGGGGCCAACATTCCGGTGAACGGCGGTGGAAATATGGCGTAATTTTTGATACTACTTGACACCGTTTGATACCTTTTGTATACTTCTCCATGAGCGAACTCATGGAGAGTTTCTTCAGCATTCATTATTGTGAATTATGGCAGAGGAAATACGAGAAAATAGCGTCTATACGACAAAAGAAGCCCAGGAATTGCTCAAAATAAGCAACAGCACGATAAAGCGGCTTCTCAAAAGTGGCATTTTACGGGCAAACAAGGTTGGGGGTCAGTATCGCATTTTGGGTAAGGAAATTCTGCGTTTGATCTCTCCGGAACTCGAAAAGAAAGTTGAACAGGCCTACATGAAAGCGAAGAAGAAAGCGGTTGACGTTTTCAACAAGTGGTAGTATCTTTTTTTCGGCAGGCAATTCGTATGTGCGCAATCATTGGCATTGTGGGGGCGGTGCCGGATCAAAAAATTATTGAACGGGCTCGCGATACCATGTTTCACCGAGGTCCGGATGATGCCGGGCTCTACTATGCGCCGGAAGAAGACGTTGCGCTCGGCCACAGACGGCTCTCGATTATTGATGTGTCGCCTGCCGGCCATCAACCTTTTGTGAGCCATGATGGAAGATATATTTTGGTTTTTAATGGCGAAATTTATAATTTTCAAGAACTTCGCCGCGATCTTCACAATTTCTATCCTTTTACAACGAAAAGCGATACCGAGGTGCTTATCGCTGCATACGCACAGTGGGGTAAAGACGCCCTCCAACATCTGCGCGGCATGTTTGCTTTTGCCGTGTGGGATAAGGAAAAGAAGACGCTGTTTATTGCGCGCGACCGTCTCGGCATTAAGCCGCTTTTCTATGCGAACACGAACGGCAATTTCTATTTTGCCTCCGAAATAAAGGGGATATTGGCGCTTTCTGGCATTCAGCCGAAATTATACGCGGCAGGCGTATCCGATTACTTGAGCTATCGGTATGTGCTTGGCGAACGGACGCTTTTTCAAAACGTGTATTCCCTCATGCCGGGTTTTTGCATGAGCGTTGGGGTTGGTACGGCTCCCATCATTGAACAATATTGGGAACTGCCTATTCTCTCCCAAAAGACAGACCCCGGTGAGACCATTGTATTGCAAGAAGTGGAACGATTGATCGCTGAGGTGACGCGCAGTCATATGGTGAGCGATGTCCCCGTTGGCGTTTATTTGTCGGGAGGTCTTGATTCGAGCGTGGTGACCGCACTGATGGCGGCGGCATCGAAGGAGCCGGTCAAAACGTTTTCCATTGGGTTTGAAGAAGATGGTTTCCATGAATTCGAGTATGCACGCAAAGTCGCGGAGGCCTTCGCTACCGATCATCACGAGATGGTGATGCATGCAAGAGATTATTTTGATCTTCTTCCAGAAATGATTCGGTATAAAGATGCCCCGTTGTCAATTCCGAATGAAGTTCCGGTCTATGTGCTCTCCAAAGAATTGAAAAAGTACATTACCGTCGTCCTCTCCGGCGAGGGGGCAGATGAATTATTCGGCGGGTATGGCAGGATTTTCCGCAGTGGTTATGATCTTGAAAGAATGCGCAATCTTTTGGATCCGGCATATTTGGCGGGAAATGGCAGAGCAATACTCGAAAAAAATCTCAAAGAAAAGTATGGCTCGATCGAGCCGCACTCTGTTCTCGATCATTTTTTGGGCGAGTATTCCTATATGACATTCGACGAGAAGCGGGCATTACTCCGTGAGCAGGCATTTCCGGGCGGTTCTCGCGAATTGCTGAATGCGTCTTTTTTTGGGCCGTATTTTGAGCGCGTGAAAGATATGACGATCGGCGAGCAATATATGTACATCTTTCAAAAGGTTCATCTCTTGGGGCCGTTGCACCGCCTTGATGTGATGGCTATGGCTGCCTCTGTCGAAGCGCGTGTGCCGTTTGTCGACCATGTTCTTGCGGAGTATATTTCCTCTTTGCCTTTCGGCTATAAACTTCGGTGGAAATCGGATGCGGATAAACATGCGGCGCGTCTTCTCGATAGCGGCAACATCAGCGAAGTGTATGATGTCACAAAGTACCTTTTGCGAAAGATCGGCGCCAAGCTGCTTCCGGAGTCGATTGTTCGGCGAAAGAAAATCGGGTTTCCGGTTCCGCTCGATCGATGGTTCCGAGATGAGTATAACGCCTTTGCTCGGGAGCTTCTTCTTTCGGGTGATGCGAGAACCGCGCCGTTCCTCAATCAAAACGTGGTCAAGGACTGGTTGGACGACACGAATGGTTTTTCTCGTCAGCCGCGCCGAGGATTACATCTGTGGATGCTCATCAATCTTGAATTGTGGATGAGAGAATATCGTGTGTCATAATGCAGGCATCAGCACCCATTATTCATATATATTTTCGTATGCAATACACAACTCCCTCTCGCCTTTCTCTTTCTGATGTCGGAAACGCCGTGCCCGAATTTTATGTGCTGAAAATTGATAAAGTCGCGAATCAGCGCATCAAAGAAGGCAGAGATATCATTAAATTGAATCTCGGGAAATCGGAAGTTCCGATGCCGAAATATGTTGCCGATGAAATGTCACAGCTCTTGTATGACACCAATCGACGCGAAGTCGTTGATTCACAGGGGTTATTTGCCCTGCGGGAAGAAATTGCGAATGAGTATCGGACACGATGGGGCGCGCGGGTGAGCCCAAACAATGTGTTTATCAACAATGGAACCAGCCCCTTCTTTCTTTCGTTGTTTCTTATACTCGTGAATCCGGGCGAAGATATATTGCTGCCCCGGCCATACTACCCAACATATGTGGCGGCGGCGACTATGGCGCGCGCCAATAAGACATTTTATGCTATCCGGAACGGAAGAATCGACATGGACGAGCTTGCGCGAAATTTCGCGCCGGGGAAGACGCGCATTGTTTTTCTCAACTCGCCCGGGAATCCTCTGGGAAACGTGGTGAGCGAAGAAGAAATGCGGCGCGTGCTCGATATTGTCAATGGGCAGGCACATGTGATCTGCGATGAAATCTATGACGGTTTTGTCTACGATCATATGCCTCGGTCGATATATAACGTATACAACCCGGACCGCGATCAGGTCATCGTGCTGAACGGTTTTTCAAAGATTCATCACATGTACACGCGTCGGCTGGGCTTCGCGATTGTTCCGGACGCGTTCACGGGAGCGCTATTGAAATTTCAACAGCATACGGTTGTCTGTGTCGATCCGGTGACCCAATTTGGCGGTCTCATCTCCTTCAAGAATAAATCAAAGCTTATTGAAGAGGAGATCCACGCGGAAGTGGAGGAATACGCGCGTCGGCTTCGGGACTGCGAATCACTGATGTCGCGTACTCGCCTGAAGGTGATTCCGCCGGGCGGCAGTTTTTATATGGGGGTAGATGTCAGCGGCTATTTGAGCGGCAACTTTCCGCATTCGCTTTCACTGGCGCAGAAATTGCTGGACGAGGCAGATGTTGCCATCACACCGGCGGAGGACTTTGGCGGGACGGATTTCTTCCGTGTCAGTTTGACCAGCAGTCGAGTGGTTGAGGGAGTCAAGAGAATGTGCGAGTATGTGCTGAAACTCGGCTGACATGGAAAAAGACCTCTGCCTTGGCTGTCGAATGCATTGTGTGTTTGTCAATACTAGTATATGCGCGTTCTCGTCGCACAACCCATCCCGGAGAGCGCAGTGAAACTGCTCCATGAATTTTTTGACGTGCAGGCGGCGGATCATACGCTCTCTATGCATGAAATGATCGAGCTCATATCGGGAGCTGACGCCCTTGTGTGTTCGGCGACAAACGCCGTGAATCGGGATGTGGTCGCGGCGGCGGACGCTCTGAAAGTGATTTCAACTGTCGCGGTCGGGTATAACAATATTGATATTGAAGCCGCGATGGAAAAAGGCATTGCTGTCACGAATACCCCGCACACGCTGACCGACAGCGTCGCGGAGCTCGTGTTTGGGCATCTGCTTGCGCTTGCGAGGCGGATTCCTGAATCCGATAGGTATGTTCGCGAGGGCAAGTTTCGCGAGTGGGACTTGAATTTGTTCGTGGGATTTGAGTTGCGGGGCAAGACGCTTGGGATCATCGGTTTCGGCGCGATCGGCCAAGCACTCGTCCCGATTGCGCTGGGCTTTGGGATGAAGGTGCTTTACAACAATCGTCGGGGTCCGGTACCGGATTTTAGAGAGCATCCGGACGTGCGCTATGCTGAAAAAGGAACAGTGCTCGAGACCGCGGATGTCGTCGTTCTGCTCACGCCCCTCGAGAGCGATACGAGACACCTCATCACCGCGCGAGAGATCGCCATGATGAAACCGACGAGCATCCTTATCAATATGGGCCGCGGACCGCTGGTCAAAGAATCGGATTTGGTTGATGCGCTTCTTGCCGGCAGGATTGCGGGCGCGTGTCTTGACGTGTATGAATTTGAGCCGAGTGTATCGAAAGAACTTTTGACGATGCCGCAGGTGCTCCTGACTCCTCATATCGGCAGTGCGACACGTGAGGCGCGCGACCGGATGGCGAAGCGAGCGGCGGAAAACGTTATTGCAGTGCTTTCGGGAGGAATCTGCGCCTATCGCATATGTTGAATATGAATCCCGCACAAGCGTCGGAAAAACGAATGACCGCTGTCATTTGCACGGCCGGTGTTGGCAAGCGGCTTCGTCCGCTTACCGAAGAATATCCAAAGGGATTGGTGCGTGTCGGCGAAAAAACGATTTTGGAACATGTGCTGGATTGCTGCGACAACGTAGGATTGCATGATGTGGTGCTGGTCGTTGGTCACGGAAAAGAGCGCGTGCGGGAACTCGTGGGGGGCCGCTACCGGCAGTGCCGGGTGAGCTATGTAGAAAATGAAGCGTATGCGACGACCAACAACATTTATTCATTGTGGCTCGCGCGGAAGTATGTGGAAGGGGGACTCGTCTTTTTTAATGGAGACATTATTTTTCATCCGGATGTGTTGGAGAGAATATATGCGTCGGAGCACGAAGATAGCTTGATTGTTGACCGAACTGCCATACTCTCAGACGATGCAATGAAAGCGCATGTGGCGGCTGGGCGCGTCCGCGAAGTAGGGAAAAAACTCGAACGGACGCCTACCGGATGGGCAATGGGCATCTATCGTCTCTCGGAAAGAGGGGCGCAAAAATATTTTTCGATTGCGGAATCACTATTTGAAAAAGATGAGCGAAATAAAAATATATCGTTTGTGGTGCCGCTTCACCTGATGGCAGAGGAAGTCGCTCTTCGTCCAATTTACATTGACCATTTGCCGTGGGCCGAGATCGACACCCAAGAGGATTTAGAACACGCACACCGGAACATTCACGATATCGTGCGCGCATAACTATGTTTGTCGCAAACCGAACACAACTCGGGACGTCTCCTGCAAAAGAAATTCTGTTGGATTTTGTTGAAGCGGGAATCGCGTCGGCCCATCCTTTGCGGCTTCTCCCGCGGATGGTCAACTATCACGATGATACCCTCTCTATCGGCAGACAGGAATATCCCCTTCACGGGAAAAGAATTTTTGTCATTGGGGGCGGGAAAGCGGCGGCCGCGATGGCCGTCGCCCTCGAGCAGATTCTTCCGCCCGAACGAATGACTGCCGGGGTCGTGGTCTCGAACGACGCGAGACATACGCCGACAAAAATTCAGGTTGCCATCGGCGATCATCCAGTGCCTTCGGAACGCAACGTGGCAGGAGTGCAGAGGATGTTGGATCTCAAGGAAACATATGGGATCAAGAGCGACGACCTGATTATCGCTTTTCTCTCAGGGGGAGGTTCATCTCTTTTACCGTATCCGGTCGAGGGAGTGACACTGGATGACAAAAGAAAGATGGTGGAGGTTCTCATCCGGTCTGGCGCGACGGCGCATGAGGTGACCGTTCTCAAGAAAAAAATTTCTCGCATAAAAGGCGGGAAGCTCGCTCATTTTTTTTCTCCGGCTCGCATTATTGCATTTGTTTTATCCGACGTGATTGGAAACGATGTTGATGTGATTGCATCAGGACCTTTCGCAGAAGACACGACGACGGTAGATGATGCGTTCGGCATCATCAAACGCTATGGAATTTCATATGCTCTTCCTTCGTCAATTCTCAAGCACCTCGAGGTGGCGCGCGGGCAAGACGACGATGGTGAGGAACAATCTGATGCTTCGCGTGTGGAACATATTTTGATTGGAGACCACACAATGATACTGGACGCGATTGAAGAAGCGGCGAGAGGATTGGGTATTTCAGTCACCAAACAATCGCACATTGAGGGCGAGGCGAGCGCGCTTGCCCGGACTTTGTGCCGCGATTTGCGTACACAAGACATGCAACGCCCTGCACTTTTTCTTTTTGGCGGAGAATCGACGGTGACCCTTTCGAAAAATCATGGTGCAGGCGGGAGAAATCAAGAATTTATCGCCGCGTGTCTTCTGTCTCTTTCGGAACAGCCTTTTGCCGGCAGCTGGGCGATTGCATCCATTGCAACGGACGGCGTCGATTTTATTCCAACATCCATGGGCGGCATGATTGACGACCAATCGGTCGCGCGTCTCAAGCGGGAGGGCATTGACGCGGCGTCTTTCCTCTCTCGTCATGACACGCATGCCTTATTGCGGAAGATCGAAGGAAATATCGAGCCGTCTGGACCGACCGGCACGAATGTCTGCGATGTCATGATGTTTCTTTTTCTCTAACTGCCGACGGCAACGTATTGTATGTCAGATAACAATCCTGTCACAATCGAAGAGGTGCAAGCATATTGGTGGAAGAAAAATATTCCCCAGCAGTGGTATTCGCGCAGGGAGCCGTTTACGCTGCCATGGTTCAATGAATTAAGCCAGAAGCGGTATACCTTGTATTATCCGTATTTCAAAACAGAAGCGGAATTCGAATATCACCGGGGAGAGCAGGTGCTGGAAATCGGTTGCGGCATCGGTAGGGATTTGGCAGAGTATGCCACACACGGCGCTGACCGCGTTTCTCTCGAGGCGGATATCACGATCGCCGAAGGCGTCATTCATAAGCAGATTGATATTTTTACCAATGAGCATCGGATTGATCTGCGGTATACATTCCATTTACAAGATATTTTTCCGGCGTCTTTCCGCACGTGCGTGCTGACGTTTTTCCCGGATGCATTTCAGCGTGACAGTTTGCAGTACGCGTGTCATAATGGCGGGCGCGAGAAAGAAGCGTTTCTGCTCGAGAAGGACTTCCGATGCGGGTACCTGCTGTCCCATTTGGTGTCATCGCGCTCGGCCATCGGCAATACCAGCGGCCGCTTTGAAATCGGAGATGCCAATATCGTCATTACGCTCGCGACGGATCCTGCGCAGGTCGCCGCCCTCCCGATGATTCATTTCGAAGACGCGGGGCGGGATGCCTATTTTTTGCGGACATTTTATTCTTTGGGGGAATTTGATGAGGCCAGTCTTATTTCTAAAGAAAGAAAAAATAGCGAAGTAGATTTTTCTTTGACAATTATTGGTAAGAAAAATAAGTAATTTTTATGAAATACACCTATCAATATATCGTGCAAAACAGATACGACAGGAACGCAAATGCGGCGAGAAAAATCGGCGATAAATACGTGCTGATGACCGTGATTTCCAAGGCATTTTCTCCGATTCCGGATTATGTCTTTCTGAATCTTGGGCTCCACCCCGATACTGTCACGCTGGCAAGCATGCTTTGTATCTGTTTGTCGGCGCTTTCGTTTGTCCTGGGCGGCGCGTTTTTTGGAATTATTTTTTTGTTATGTTTTGTCTTGCTTGATTCTGTTGACGGGGACATGGCGCGTTGTATCGGTCCCACCAAATATGGAGGCATTTTTGACTCCTTTGGAGCGGATTTGTTCTACAGCATCATTCCCGTCAGCGTCGGTTATTTTCTTTTCACGCATGCTATTGTTTTGCCGATTGCCAATTCCGCTCAGATACTTTTATTGTCGGCTTTTGTATCAGTAAGTTTTATTCTTTATCGTTTAATAAACGCCAAAGTTTTGAATTTTCGCAAGAATTTGAAAGACGATAGCGGCAATCATAGCCGGATTGCCAAAGAGACGCTGCCGTCAAAAGGGCTGGTTCGTTTGATAGAACTCTACCGCCACGTCGTGATTCGCGGAAATTTTTTTGCAGAACCGGGTATGATTTTTTGGTTCACTCTTTTGATTTTGCTCCGCGCCCACAGTATATTGGCGTGGTATCTGGCTGCTCTCCTGGCCTATAATGCAGGGTATCTGATCACCAATTTTGTCGGCACGTACGTATTTTTTAAAAATTTTGATCAAAAAACGGAGATACGATGATTGTACATTATGGATACGCGCCAAACAATATTTATTCCGATCGGCAGAGCAGGTCACGCGAGAAATTTACTATTTCACGATTTTTTGAGTTTGCTGTCCGGCAAATACAGGATAGTTTTTCTGCTTTCCGATAATGACCCTGAATTCCGCGAGAAATTCGGAAATTATGACATTGAGGAATTGCGCAAGAAACAGATCACGCCTTTCAAAAAGAGGTTGGAGACGGTTTTCAAATCAATTCATCGAGCGTTAATATTTAATCCCAGTTCCGAGGTGTTCGCCGGTTTGGGGCGCGGTACGAGCATTAACGGCGTGCTGTTGGATAACGGGGAATTAGTAAAGTATAAGCGTCTGCGTTATTTTTTGGCTAAGCATGTGTTTGGCAAATTGCTTGCCGGAAATAGCGTCCGCAGTTTTTTTAAATATCTGGATGGAAAAATTTTTACCTGCGCCGCATATAATGAACTGATTGACACGTATGCGCCGGCGCTTGTTTTTATTACGTCAATCGGGTCTGACGACCAAGTCGCGTTATTAAGAAATTGCAAACAACGTGGCGTCCTCTGCGCGGGTATGGCGGGCAGTTGGGATAATGCGTCAAAATGGGGTTTTAGGGAAAAAGTAGGATTGCTGGCTGTCTGGAGCGATTACATGAAGTATGAGGTCACGCGGTTTCAGGGGTATGTCGAAGAAGAAACAGCCGTTATCGGCATTCCTCAATTTGATCATTATGTGCATCCGCGGATTCAAGCCAAAGAAGAATTTTTTAAAAAATTTCGGCTTGACCCTGCGAAAAAGACGATTTTTTTCGGTTCTGAAGGCCCGATTTGCACTGAAGATCCGTATGTGGTTTCTTTTCTTCAGAAAAAGATTAAAGATGGCGCGTTATCCGGATATCAAGTGTTGGTGCGCCCACACTTCAATTATAAAGAGCGCGATACAGCCAGGTATGCGCCGCTTGTTGATAACGATACAGTATTCATGGATATGTTTTATCGCGTTTCAGCGTTCAAAGACGGCGTGTCGATTTCGATGGAGACGGCACATAATCTTATTGCCGAGATCCGCCACTGCGATGTTGCCATCACCAGCGCGTCCACCCTTGTATTGGATATCATCGCGAACGGCAAACAGCCGATTTTGTACAGTTTTGATGAGAATAAAACCAAGCCGTTTAAGGAGTCAGTCAGACGGCTGTACGGCTCTTTGTGGTTTCGTGAAATTTTCAAGTTTGGATTGGATAATGTGGCAAATAATGAGGATGAGTTGATTGAAAAAATCAAAGAAATTACCGCGAATCCGGACAAAGATCTGGATAAACGGGGCGCATTGATAGAGAGATTGTGCTATCGTATTGACGGCAAGAGCGGCAGACGGCTGTTTGAAATTGTTGATGCGCACATACAGAATAAGGAATAATTTTGTGTTATGTGGGACAAGCTGGTGAAAATCTATCAATTATGCATGCGCGCTTTTGGCGGACACAAAAAAAGCATTCTTTTTTTGACGCTTTTGGGCTTTTTGAACGCCGGTTTGGCCGGCATCGGCATTAATACGCTGATTCCGATATTTTCCCTCGTTTCCGGAAAGAGCGACGTGCTGGGAACCGACGTCATTACCGAATATATTCACGGTTTTTTTGCTTTTCTTGGAATAGATTTTCGATTAAAATATCTCTTACTGTTCATCGGCGCGCTGTTTATTGTCCAGAGCGTTGTGCTTCTTTTCAGCAATTATTTTATCGCGCGGATTACCGCCGATTATGAACGCCGTACGCGCGAACTGCTTTTTCGCAAAACCGTCAGGGCGGATTGGCCGTATTTGCTGAAACAAAAAGTCGGCTATTTGGAGATGGTGATCGCGAATGACATCAAGTACGGAGCCGTGGTGTTAACCGGCATCAGCGGGCTCATTATTACGGCAACGAGCTTGTTGATATACATTCTTGTCGCAATCAATATTTCTTTTACCGTTACCGCCTTGGCTTTTGTTCTCGGCTTCGCGTACGTCGTTTGCACAAAGCCGATTCTCGCGAGAATAAAAAAAGCGGGCATGAAAATTTCGGCTCTGTACAAGGATATGTCCCACTTTGTGAATGAAAGTATTTTTGGGATGAAGACGGTGAAAGTGTTTTCGGCAGAGCCCGCGATCACCGAGATTGCAAAGAAAAAATTCACATCCTTGCGGGATCTTCGCGTGAGAGTCGCGCTGCTGGGCGCAGTCAGCGGGGCCATTATTCAGCCCGTGAGCATCTTGTTTATCGTGGCGATATTCGGGGTATTTTATGCGACGGGAGCGTTTCACATCGGGTCTTTTTTGGCGCTTATCTATCTCATACAAAAAATATTCTCCTATTTCAGCCAGGTGCAGGCCACGCTGCAAAAAGCAATCGAATCCGCTCCGTATCTGCAGAATGTGCTCGCATACGAGGATGCGGCGCGGGAGTTTACGGAAAATATCGGCGGCGGCAAACATTTTGTTTCCGGCAGTTCTCTCTCTTTTGACCGCGTGAGTTTTTCGTACCATGAGAGTAAAAAAATATTGGACGATGTCAGTTTTCGCCTCGAAACAGGCGAAATGGTCGGGCTGATCGGTCCGTCCGGCGCGGGGAAAACCACTGTTGTCGATTTGCTGCTTCGATTATTCCATCCGACGGCCGGAAAGATACTGCTGGGGCACACACCGAGTGAAGAAATTGACATGAAAGAATGGAGAGAGAAAATCGGGTATGTGTCCCAGGATATGTTTGTGATGAACGACACGATAGAAAATAATATACGATTTTATGATGACCGCGTATCCCTTCCGGATATTGAGCTGGCGTGTCGGCAGGCGAATATCTATGATTTTATCATGAGCCGCCCCGGGGCGTTTCACGCGATGGCGGGCGAGCGGGGGAACCTGCTGTCGGCGGGCCAGAGACAGCGGATCGCCATTGCCAGAGCGCTTGCAAGAAAGCCGGAAATATTGGTGCTCGATGAAGCAACCAGCGCTCTCGACAATGAGTCCGAGGCCGCAATTCAGCGCGTCATAAACGATTTGAAGGGGAGAGTAACCGTTTTGATTATCGCCCATCGGTTGTCCACCGTTATGAATTGCGACCGGCTGTTGGCGCTCGATCACGGCAGGATTGTCGAGGAGGGGAAACCGGAAGAGTTGTTGAAAAATACCGATTCGTATTTTTACCGCGTCTATCACGCCGAGGAAAAGGGAAAGGCGTCTTCAGCATGAACCAAATATTATTCAAATTCTAATTCAGTGCAAAATATGAGAAAAGAAAATTTATCTATATGGAGGAAGGATACTTTGTATGCGGATATATTCAAGAAAAGAGCATTGGGAGATTTGCCAGAAATGGAATCGAGCAAGGCCGCCGCAAAAAAGCTCGGCGCTGTGTTTACTGATGGATGTAGCATATTGGATGTTGGTTGCGGAGTTGGACATTATTTGGTGTCTTACCGAAAGGCGCTTAAAGAAAAAAAATACACCTATACAGGCGTAGATGTAACTCCTGAATATATCGACATAGGCAAGGAGATATTTGGCGGAGAATTGAATATACATTTTTTGGTTGGATCCATCTATGAGCTACCGTTTGCCGACAAGTCATTTGACATCGTGGTGTGCAATAATGTTCTCCTGCATTTGCCGGAGGTGCGCACCGCCATACGCGAACTCCTGAGAGTGGCTAAGAAAACCCTAATCATTAGGGCTTTGGTGGGGGATAAATCGTATCGGATTAAAGACATTTATACGAAACAAGATATGGATTTCTTTGAATCAGATGTTGATACCTTTGATGAAGATGGAGAACCGAAGGATTTCTCTTTTTATAATATTTATAGCAAGAGATACGTCAATGCTATTATTAAAGATGCTTTGCCAGGAGCCAAGGTAACAATCGAAGAGGATCTCGACTTTGATTTGGGAGAAATGTCTCGCAATAAAAAGGATTTTAATAATCGAACGAATGCGACGACAGTTGTTGGTGGGATGCAGGTGAATGGAAATATTATTTTACCATGGTCATTTGTGACTGTATGTATTGATTCATGAAGCATATACAATGGGTTGTAACCGACCCCGAATTCATTCTACGGAGCTGACTATGTATATATGGGAAAAACAGTCTTTATAGTAATAACGCGCGGTTTTATTATCCGAAACATTTTAAGAAGTGGTGTTTTGGATTATCTCAAACAGTCTGGGTGCAAAGTAATCATTTTTTTGCAAACGATGAAAGAGAATGATGTGCCTGAATATTTAAAAAAAGAATTTCAAGATGAGCGTGTTACCATTGTTGGGATCGGTGATTATTTAATGAATAATTTTTTTGACCGACTGTACCGATTTTTTGCGAAGTGGACTATTTTTTTGGTGTACAGCAAGTCAACATTGCATTATATACGGTTTAAAAATATTAAAAAAGAAAGAATGTTTTTTTGGATGTATATTGAAATATTTTTTCTTTTTTTGTTTTCCAAGTTACATGTTCTCAAAAAAATTGTACGTCTTATAGAAAGGAAAGTTTTTGTTTCAAATTTTTATGCGAAATATTTTGACGCATATAGACCCGATGTCATTTTTAGCACGTCAATTATAAGCGGTATTGATATGGCTTTTATGAAAGAGGCACAGCGCAGAGGCGTAAAAACCATAAGTATGACAAAGGGGTGGGACCACGCGGCGAGGTCTTTCTATCGGTTTGTTCCGGATAATATTATTGTTCAAAATGCGATCATGAAAGATTATTTATTCAAATATCAAAAAATTAAAAAAGAAAAAGTGAAAGTAGGCGGCTTTCCGCAGTTCGATTGGTATGTACACGGAGATCTATTGGTACGTAGGGAAGAGTTTCTCTCGTCGTTGGGTCTTGACCCACAGAGAAAATTAATTCTTTTTGGATCAGAAGGGCCATGGTCCCCAGAAGATGACAATATCGTTGGACTCTTGGCCAAATACATTGCCGCGGGGCGGTTCCCAACTGCCGCTTCTCTGCTTATACGACCTCATTATGTGGATTTGAAAACAGAGAGATATGATAAGTTTATTGGTTTAAAAAATATTAAGTTAGATGCCAGTATGGTGTATCATGAGACGTTATCTACCAATTGGGACCCAGACATGCGTGAGATTGCGTATTTTGTCAATTTAATGCATCACATGGATTTGTTAATAAATATGGCATCGACACTGACATTGGATGCGTGCTGTTTTGATAAACCTGTGATCGCCGTCAGTTTCGGAGTGTTACATGATGAAAAGAGCGGCAAAGATTTATCAGGTCTGCTCTATGAGGCGGATCATTTCCAGGATGTCTTGAAAACCGGCGCGGTTGATTTAGTTCATTCGGAGCAAGAATTGCTGGAAAGCGTGAACATGTACTTGCTTCATCCCGAGCGCAAAAGGGAGGAAAGAAAGACATTATTAAATACACTCTGCTACAAAGTAGATGGCAATTCGGCCAAACGGGTTGCGGATGAAATACTATCACTGTTGTAAAATTATCATTGCCATATGACCAGCCAGCATAAAATAGTAGCATATATCCCGGCTCGTTCCGGATCAAAACGCATTCCGGGTAAGAATATCAAAAATTTTCTCGGCAAACCGTTGATTGCGTACGCCATCGAACAGATGCTCGCTGTCCCATTTGTCGATCGTGTGCTGGTGGACACGAATTCGGAGGAAATTGCCGGTATAGCAAAAAAATACGGAGCCGATGTGCCGTTCCTGCGCCCCGACGAGCTGGCGCAGGACGGATCGAATGTCATTGACAGTATTTTTTACACGTTGGATAAACTCCAGCACGATGAGGGTTATATTCCCACGCATCTGTGCATACCGCAGGCGACGTCGCCGCTCCGAGAGATGGAAGATATTGATGCGTGCTGGAGGATGATGCGGGAGACAGACGCCACAACCGTGATTACGGTGGCGCGCACGCATCCGAAATTGTATCATTTGAGTCCGGAGGGCTATACGCTTCTTGTGAACGGATTAGAAAGTTACTCGAACAACACGCAAACGTGGCCAAAGGCATATATTCCGAACGGCGCGTTTTACATCGTCAGGATGGACGCGCTCAAAGCCGAGAGAATCATCATCACGAAAAAGACGCGCGCGGTCATTTGCCCCCAATGGCGGTCGCCGGATTTGGACACGCCGGAGGACTGGGCCATGGCGGAGATTCTGTATGAACATAAAGAAGAAATGAAAAGGAAGCTTGCGTTGCTTGAGGGAGAAAAAATATGAAAATCGGAATTATCGGATTCGGTTCAATCGGAAAGCGGCATTGGGAGAATCTCCGCCCGCACGGAGCGGATATTGTCGTCCTGACCAAACGCGCGGATGTTGACGCTGTCGCAACCGTTTCGGCGTGGGAGGATTTTGTGAAACGGGGTCCGTATGACGCCATTTTTATCACCAACGAAACGGCCAAGCATGAGGAGACCATTTCGCGGTGCATCGAACTTGCGCCAAAGGCAATCTTTGTTGAAAAGCCGCTGTGGCACAAGAGCGCAGGTCTGGAGGAGCTGTCGGCTCAGCTCAAAGATCGCTCCATTTCCGTTTGGGTGGGTTATAATTTTCAGTTTTTTGCCCCGTTTCTTCGCATCAAAGAGGTTGTGCGGAGCGGGATATTGGGGGACATCTATTACGTCCGCGCGTCCGTGGGGCAGGATTTGTCAGAGTGGAGAGCGCGCGATTACCGCTTGTGCTATTCCTCTCAAAAGGAAGGCGGCGGAGGGGTTATGCTGGATCTCGTGCATGACATCAATTATCCCGCGTGGCTCCTTGGGGAGAAATTGCGAGCCGAGGCATGCGTGATGCGGCGCGTATCCGATTTGGGAATTGACGTGGAGGATTGCGTTGAAAGCATTTTCAGCGCCGGTTCCGGGACGATTGTTTCTGTCCATCAGGATTATGTTCGCGTTCCGTATAAGCGGTCTTTGGAAATCGTGGGGAGCGAGGCGAGTGTCTGCTGGGATACGGATACGCAGACGGTCGTTGTGTCGAACCGCAAAAAGGAAGCGCTGATCTCGGAAAAGATTGTCGTTGATCGCAATGAAATGTATAAAAAGGAAATCGAATTTTTTCTTGAAGCCCTGCGCGGCAATATCTATTTTTCTAATGTTGATGAAGCAATTCGCGACGTCCGGCTGATCGAAGCGCTGAAAGCATATGCCAATCAATGACCTTACATTTCTCATCGTCGGTCTTGGTTCCATGGGGAGGCGCAGAATTCGAAACCTGCTGTTTCATGGTATGGAGAAACAGCAGATTCTTGGATTTAATCCTTCGCTCGGGCGCTGTCGGGAAGTTGCGCGCGAGTATGGGGTCCGGACGTTCACCAGTTTTGAAGAAGCGGAACTGGCCAGTCCGGATGTCTATGTCATTTGCACGCCGCCGCTTCATCACCATGAATATTTTTTGCGCGCGGCAAAAAAGAAAAAACATTTTTTTGTGGAAGCGGCGACGTGCACCCTCGGCTATCGCGAGCTCTATCCACTGCTTGACGGCGCCTTTGTTGCCGCGCCGTCATGCACGTTTCGATACTTTCCCGGAGTGATGGAGATCAAACGACTGCTGGAAGAAGGCGTTATCGGCCGCGCTCTTTCCTTCAACCATTATTTGGGCCAATATTTGCCGGATTGGCATCCCTACGAGGACTACCGGGAGGTGTATTTTTCCAAAAAAGAAACCGGCGGAGCGCGCGAAATGTTTCCCTACGAGCTTATCTGGCTTACCGGCGCGTTTCACAGTTCAGTCAAAAGCGTGACCGGACTGCGGGGCAAAATATCGGAGCTTGAGATGACAGCCGACGATGTCTATGCGGCGATTGTCCAGTTTGACAATGGGATCATCGGGACCATGATGATTGATCTCTTGAACAGGAAGGCGTGCCGGACGCTTAAAATTATTGGAACCGAAGGAACCATTGATTGGGATTGGCTGGGCAAGACGCTCCGCGTGTATCGCACGGAGACAAAAGCCGAGCACGTGATTGATCTTGACAGCGGGAAGAAGATCGGAGCATATCAAACCGGAGAAGAGGCATACGAGGCGGAAATTGGCGCTTTCCTCGCGGCGATTGAAGGCAAGAAATCGTATCCGTATTCATTTCAAGATGACGAGGCGCTCTTGCGCCATCTTGACGCGTTTCAAGAAATCGTATGAGCAACACTATCATTCACATCGCGGGAAGAAAAATAGGTCCCGGCTATCCGCCGCTGGTGATTGCGGAAATCGGCATCAATCACGAGGGCAGCATGGAAAAAGCGAAGCGCATGGTGGACGACGCGAAGGCGGCGGGAGCCGAATGCGTCAAGTTTCAATCGCACGTGGTGGAAGACGAAATGGCGCCGGTGGCAAAGGAGATTGTGCCGGGTCATACCACCGAATCCATTTGGGATATTATGGTTCGTTGCGCCTTTTCCGAAGAGCAGGAACGGGAGCTCAAGAAATACGTGGAAGACAATGGGATGATGTATCTGTGCACGCCGTTTTCGCGCGCTGCCGCGGATCGGCTCGAACGCATGCGCGTGGCGGCCTATAAAATCGGTTCGGGTGAATGCAACAATTATCCATTGGTCGAGCATATCGCCGCATTCGGAAAACCAATCCTTATGAGCACTGGCATGAATAATCTCGATTCCATTCGGCCCAGCGTCGAAATATTGAGAAAATACCGCGTTCCGTTCGCGCTGTTTCACTGCACGTCCATGTATCCCACTCCTTATGAAAAAGTCCGCTTGGGCGGCATCGCTGATCTGCGCGACGCGTTTCCGGACGCGGTCGTCGGGTTGAGCGATCACTCGATTGGCAATTATACGTGCTTTGGAGCCGTGGCCTTCGGCGCGTCGATCTTGGAAAAGCATTTTACCTCCGACCCGTCATGGCCGGGACCCGATATCAGTATTTCCATCACCCCGCCGGAACTCAAAGATTTGATTTACGGGTCGCGGGCGATTCATCAGTCGCTTGGTGGAAAAAAAGACATCCTGCCGGATGAGCAGGACGTGATTGCGTTTGCGTATGCGTGCGTTGTGACGATCAAAGACGTCTGCGCCGGAGAGACGTTTACGGCAGATAATATCTGGGTGAAGCGGCCGGGGACCGGCGCGATCCATGCAAGGGAATTTCAAAAGATTCTTGGAAAAAAGGCGGCGCGAGACATGCGCGCCGGCGTTCAGCTGGACTGGGACTGCGTCGTCCTTGACGAATTGGAAAAAATATGATAAAAAGAAAGATACTTTTTGTCACCGAACGGCGGGCCGACTACAGCCGGCTGAAGCCGATCATGAAAGCAGTGCAAAAAAGCGAGAAGCTGGAGCTGCTTTTGCTGATCACCGGCGCGCATCTCCTAAAAAATCTTGGAGAAACGAAACGGGTGGTAGAGGCCGACGGATTTCGGATCGACGCGACGCTTCCGATTTTTCATGAAGACGATCCGGATGACGGCAGATCGATGGTGAAAGCGATGGCGCGCGCGCTCGACGGCATGGCCGACATATTTCCAAAACTGAAGCCGGATATCGTTTTTTGCGGATTTGATCTTGGGGCGCATCTCGCGGCCGCGATTGTGGGCGTTCATCTCAACATGCATGTCGCGCATATTCAGGGCGGCGAAGTGAGCGGAACCATTGATGAGATGTTGCGGCATGCCTGCACGAAATTCGCGCACCTTCATTTTGTTGCGACCGAAAAGAGCAGAGAGCGGGTGATCAAGCTTGGGGAGGATCCGAACTATGTTTTTTTGGTCGGCAGTCCGAGTTTGGATACGGTCAAGCATATCAACTATCCGTCAAAAGATGAGATATGTGCGGCATATCATCTTGATCCGAAAAAGAAACTGGCGATTTTCCTCCAGCACCCCGTAACGACGGAAATCGAACAGGTCGCGCGTCAGATGCGGGAGAGCATTGCGGCCGTCGAGGATATACAAAAACGCCACGCTCTCGACGTCATTGCCATTTATTCCAACAACGACGCCGGAGGAAAAATGATCACCCGCATGCTGCAGGAGAGCGGTATTCGCGCGGCGCCGCATATCGTCTATGAAGATTTTTTGCGCCTGATGCGCGTGGCGGATGTTCTTGTCGGAAATTCCAGCTCCGGCATACACGAGGCGCCGTCATTTGGCCTCCCGACCGTGAATATCGGATCGCGGCAGCAGCACCGAGAGCGGGGGAACAATGTGATTGATGTGGAAAATAAAAAAGAAGATATCATTTCGGCGATTGAGAAAGCCCTCTTTGATGAAAAATTTATTAAAGAAGTGCAGAGCGGAAAAAATCCGTATGATCATGGAAATACGGCGGAGCAAACCGTAAAGATTTTGGAAGAAATTGATCTTCCTCCCATTCAGAAAGTGATTACGTATTAATATGGAAATCCTTCTCCTCGGCGGCACGGGATTTATCGGCGAGTATCTCGCGAAAGATTTGCTTCAAAATGACGCGGATCATATTGTCGCGGCGCATATTTCCGACATGGGAGATGAGGAGCGTATCGCCGGAGTTGAATATCGCCGCATTGATATGGAGCATATCGAAGATTCATTCAGGTCGGCGCTTCGGGATATTGACGTCGTGGTGTTTGCCATACAGCCCGATCCCGCATTTATCAAAAAAGCGCTTGCCGTATTGGGCGGGTACCCGCAGAAAAAGAAACTCGTGTATCTCTCAACTGTGCTTGTCTATCCGGAGGGATCGCATGGCCACAGAGAAGACGCGGCTCGGAGTCCGCTCTCGGCATACGAGGCCGGCAAAGCGCTGGAGGAGGATATGTGCATGTATTTTGCCAATGAGTCGGGAAGCGCCGTCTGTATCGCCCGTCTCGGCAATGTCTACGGCGACGTCAAAAACAGAGGCATTGTGGATCATCTCTTGCGCGCGCTTGTGCAAAAGAAGACATTTCATGTCAACGGGGATGGCACGCAAACAAGAGATTATATCCACGTGGAAGACGCCGCGCGCGCCCTCAATCATTTGATTCATGCCGATCAAAAAAACGCGGTTGAAATCTATAATGTCTGTTCTGGTATCGGATTCAGCATTTTGGACCTCATTGGAATGATTGAGATGGCCGCGCGAAAAAAACTGGAGTATATATTTGCCCCGCCGATTGAGGAAAAACATACGGTGATTGGGGATCCGGCAAAGTTGCGGCAGACAGCGACTTCGTCTGAAGAGGGAGATATGCTGTCATCTTTAAAAAAAACATATCACGCATATCTCGCCCATTATGAATAATCTGTCTATGGAATATCAATTTACCGACAAAGTCGTCTTGGTGACCGGCGGGACTGGGTCAATCGGTTCAGAAATCGTCGCCCAGCTTTTGCGTTCGGGCGTGAGACAAGTGCGGGTATTTAGCCGCGATGAGACGAAGCAGTTTGAATTGGCGCACCGGCTGGGCGGCGACTCGAAACTCCGGTTTCTGATTGGCGACGTTCGAGAGAAAGAACGCCTCGCGATGGCCATGGAAGGCGCGGATATCGTGTTTCACGCCGCCGCCATGAAACATGTGGTTTCCTGCGAACTCAATCCGTTTGAGGCGGTGAAAACGAATGTGGGCGGCACGCAGAACGTCATTGAATGCGCGCTCAAACATGACGTGGAAAAGGTGATCAGCGTTTCGACCGACAAGGCCGCTGATCCGACGAATGTCATGGGCTGCACCAAATTGCTCGCCGAGCGTCTGATCCTTTCCACCTATTTCTACAAAGGCAGAAAGAGAACCAAATTCTCCTGCGTTCGGTTCGGGAATGTGCTCGGTTCCCGCGGATCGGTGGTGCCGCTGTTTTTAAAACAAATCAAGGCGGGGGGGCCGCTCACCCTCACGGATCCGCGAATGACGCGTTTTTTCATGTCGGTGCGTCAGGCGGTTCAACTTATGTTTCAGGCGGTCACGCTCATGAAGGGCCATGAAATTTTTATTCTCAAGATGCCGGTCGCGACGATCGGAGATCTGGCGAACGCCATGATAGGGATTATCAAAGGGGCAGGGTATTCGATTGAGAACTTTCCCGTGAGAATCGTCGGGAAGCGAGCCGGGGAAAAACAGCATGAAAAATTGCTGACGCTGGACGAAGCCGAATCGGCGCTGGAGCGGGAAGATATGTTTATTATCCGCCCAAATGTGAAGTTTGAAATCTTCCAGGATTTTGCGCCGGAGACGTACGCCGACAGCAGACCGGCGGAGGTGAGAGTATATTCTTCAGAACATGTACTGCCATTGTCGCTCGATAAAGTGCGGCAGATGATTTTATCCATACCGGAGGTTGATTTGTAGGGCTTTTTGCCGCATCATATATGGGTTCAAACCAGCATGGAGACGTCCTGAATGCCTATATTGGAACTCCTTTGGAGCATATTGAGGTGATTTTTCCGCTGAAGCGGCAGGCGGGCGCGCGCGAGCCGGCCGAAAAAAATTTGTGGAATTATTTTCAGGATGAGAAAGAAGAAAGCGATTTCGGGTTTATTCGCATCGTAGACGATCCAGCTCATGCCGATTGTTTTCTGGCGCCACATAATTATTTTGCTCTCAAAAAAACTTTGGGGCAGTCGGCGGCGGCGATGTATCTCTCGACGTTCGTCACACTATCCCAAACATACAAAAAAAATATTCTTTTGTTTGCAATGGCTGATTCGGACGAAGACATTGACGTTCCCAATTCCATCGTTTTTCGGTTTTCGCAATATGGATACAAAAAGAAAAAAAATGAAATACTGATGCCATTTTACCAATCCCCATCAATCTCAGAGCAGAGCATGGGATATCGGCAAGAAATTTGGAAGGAAATTTCTTTACGACGAAAGGGCGAGAAGCCCACGATCAGCTTCTGCGGCTGGGCGGGCTTTCCAAATGCATACAGAAGGATGACATTTGCGGCGAGGATTATTTTGGAGGACGTGAAGAAGCGCATCCTCCGCGATCCGCGCGCCGATCTGCGCAAGCCGGGCATCTACTTTCGAAGGAAAGCGATGGCCGCATTGCGCGGATCGACGCGGATACGGACCAACTTTATTGTCCGAAAATCCTACTCTGCTCAACGAGGATCTGACGGGTCGAGGAAGATTCAACCCGAAGAGGCCGAACGGGAGTATATCCGAAGCATGCTGCAGTCCGATTTTGTCCTTGCTCCGAAAGGCCACGGCAACGGATCGGTGCGGTTTTACGAAGCGTTATCGCTGGGCAGATTCCCGGTGCTCATCAATACGGATTGTGTCTTGCCGCTCGCCAATATGATTGATTATGACAAATTTGCAGTCTCGGTCGAGTATACTGACATCCCAAGTATCGAGCGCCGCATTCTGGAATTTTATGATGCGCTCGATGACGAGGAGTTCGAAGCGCGGCAAAAAATGGCAAGAGCGGCGTTTGATGCATTGCGTCCCGGCAATTTTTTGAGGGCGCATCTCTTTGGGAGCGCCTCCCTGATATGAATAGATGCAACAGCAAGACGTGTCATGTCACGACTCGGGATTTCATCCGCTCCACCGCGTCAAGCATACAAGAGGCATCGTCGCCTGTGTACATCGTAACTTCTGACATATGAATAGATGACAAGAAACGCGCATGCTGTTTCGGAAACGTTGGACAACGCCTTCGAAACATTATCGTCCGGGTCAATCGCAGAGGAATAATAATTAAAACATTCATATGACACGATACATTGACGTCACATATAGCGAGAGAGACAAGCCGTTCACCAGTTATCCTGTTACGCTCGCGAAATATTTCATGCAGAGATTTCACCTCAAACAGGGGGACTCGCTGCTCGACACAGGGACTGGAAGAGCAGAGATGCTCAACGCGTTTCGCACACTGGGGGTCAAAGCAGTCGGCTGCGACCTGGAAGCGCCACCGGCCAGCATGACCGAATTCGAAGTCAAGGAGTTTGATTTGACGAAAGAACGGTTTCCCTATGAAGATAATACATTTGATGTGGTCTTCTCCAAGTCGGTGCTCGAACACATTTATGATCCGAAACATTATCTTCGGGAGATCTACAGAATATTAGCGCCGGGCGGGATTTTCATTTTCTTGACGCCTCACTGGAAGAGTCAGTTTATGACATTTTACGACGAATCAACGCATGTCCACGCGTACACTCCGTTGAGCGCGAAGGACGCGCTCGTACTGAACGGCTTTCAGAATGTTCATACCGAATTGTTTCATCATCACGAGTACATGTGGAAGAGCGCGTTCTGGAGAATCGTTGCGATGTTCTTGCGCCGTATCTACACAACTCCGACTGCCCGCAAATTGGAAAAAATAACAAAGAATAAGTTTTTGCGGTGGGCCGTCGAACAGAATGTGTTGGGATACGGTTTTAAGGGAGAAAGTGCGAAGTACTCCCCGGAGACCCACGCCGATAGCAATAGCATATGAACCTGCTGGTTTGCGGTTTTTCGTCAGGGACGCATTGCGAAATCATTTCGGGTTTGTCCGAAAGGTCTTTTGATATCGCATATTGGGTCGGGAAAAAACGGATCGAGAGCTTCCTGGAGAATAACCGTCGGCGGTTTGCACGCACTCTATTTCACGATTATACCGACGCGCTGGCAGGCATTCCGGCGCCCGGGATGAATACGGAGGCATTTGCTCCCATCGGCACGGATATCATTCAGTCATTGGTGTCGTTCGAACCGCAAATACTCTCATTGATGAGCAGAATTGATTTTTGCGGCATCACTGTTTCGGAAAAACAGCGCCGATATTACCACTATGTGTGGTATTGGAACGGAGTGCTCTCTCATCTCAAGCCGGACGTCGTGGTTTTTCATGATGTGCCGCATATCGTATTCGACACGGTCCTGTATTACGTTGCAAAAATGCTCGGAATAAAGACCGTCCTGATGCGGCCCCTCACATCCATGAGGGATCGCGTGGCGTTTTTCGGGGATTTTCATGATTATAGAGAAGTTCGTGAAGAGTACAGGCGATTGGAGCAATCACTCATGAGCGAGCGGGACATTGATCCGTCTGTGAAGGATGTCTACGGGGTTCTGAAAGGATTGAGCACAAAGCACGTTCCCCAAGCGTACGCCGAGTATGCGGGCAAGAGCGGGAAAGAAAAGTCGGTGGAAGTATTTCCAAGGTTTTCTCGAATTTTGATTAGTGTGTTACAATTCCGTTTTTTTCGAACAAGCGCGAAGTATATCCGCCTTCTTTTTACGCGGCGTGAATTGTGCAACATCACCAAACGGTCTCCGTTTGGCATTGTCCTGTTATGGGAGAATATCCGATATAGAAGATTGCGTAAAGGTTTTCAGAAAGAATATGAATCGCTCCACACCGAAACGCCGGATCTTTCGCAGCGCTATATTTATTTTCCTCTCCATTCCCAGCCAGAAGCGACGACGAACCCCATGGGGGGGATTTTTGATGATCAGATTCTTGCGGCAGATCTCCTGGCAAAGTCGCTTCCGCCGGGATGGAAGCTGTACGTCAAAGAGCATGCCGACCAATGGACGCTGCCGAGAGTTCACACGGGCAGGTATCCCGGATATTACAAGACGCTCGCACGCCATAAGAATGTGGCGCTCATCTCGGTCGGGGTCTCCGGATTTGACTTGATTCAGAACGCGAAAGCCGTTGCAACCATTGCCGGATCCACGGCAATGGAGGCAGTGGCACGCGGAAAACCCGCATGTGTATTTGGCTATCCGATGTATGCCGAGTGCGAAGGAATGTTGCGGATCGATACCTTTGACTCGTGCCAAGAGGCGATGAAAAAGATTCAAACCGGATACGCCCCGGATGCGCTGAAGGTGCTGCGTTTTTTCCAGGCGCTTTCCAATGTTTCTGTCGGCGCGTATATTCACAAACGGCACGGCAGAGGATCGAAATATAGCTACGCGGAAAGTGTCAGGAATATGACGGAGGGTTTATACCAGGCCTGTGTGAAACCTGTAGAGACGTGACTTTTCATGGGAATATATGAACGTGCTTGGATTAAAAATTACGGCTCATGACACCGGAGCGGCGGTGATGTCTGAATCAGGCGTTGTTGCCATAGCCGAAGAACGGCTGAACCGCGTTAAACACTCACGTGGCATGTTCCCCTATCTTTCGATTGCGTACTGTCTCCATGCCATGGATCTTGAACCGGAAGATATTGATCTTATCGTCATGGATCAAGTGAGTGACCGTTCCGTCGTGAAAATGAAGGAAATTTTTCTGCGGTGGGACGCGGAAAAGCGATTTGCGCGCGCAAAGATAGAAGTCATCAATCACCATGATGCGCATGCGGCGTCCGCGTTTTTTTGTTCTCCTTTTACAGAGGCCGCCATTCTCGTCTATGACGGTTCTGGCGAACAGTTTGTGACGCATCTCGGCGTCAAAGCTGACGAAACCGAGACGTACTACTACGGCAGTGGCAATACATTTTCCATCCTCGATAAAACACTGCACACCCGGCTTCCGAACAGAAGATTTCCCTATACCTTCGGCATTGGCAAACTGTACTCATACTTATCGGCGGTGTATGTCAATTTTGGAAGATATAATGAGGGAAAGTTGATGGGCCTTGCGGCGTATGGCGATTCGCGCATTCTCAAAGAGTATCCCTTGCGGCGCTGGTTTTGCGACCATCTGGGGCAACTCGTCTGCAATGCGCAGATTCGTTTTCCCGGACAGCAGTATAGCGCCGTCCCTCTCGTAAAAAAATTATTTCAGCCAAAAGCGGCGGCGATCATTGTTCGTCTTGTATGGACGAAATGCGTTCGCGTTTTGCGTCCGCTTTTTTTGCGTTTGCTGATGGCGACAGACAGAAAAACATCGATGTTTCTGGAAGATCCCTGTGTTTTTAAACCAATACATCTTCCGAAGCCGCGGAGGCCGAAGGATTTTCCGTTGCCGGATAGTTACTATGCTTCGATCGCGTACGCCGCTCAAAAGGTATTGGAGTCGTTTGCCATTGCGTCGGGGAAGAAGTTGAAAAAATTGACGAATACGGATACCATCTGTGTCGCTGGCGGCGTCGGTTTAAATATTGACGCGAATAAACATTTCATAAAGGAAGTCGGCTTTAAAAATATTTTTGTTCAGCCCGGAGCATCCGACACCGGCATACCGCTGGGGTGCGCGCTCTATGGGTGGCACATGATCGCCAAAATGCCGCGATCCTGGGAGATGCGGTCTGCGTCTCTCGGGAGGAAATATTCTGACAAGGAAATTGAAGCAGCTTTGAGCAAATTTCAGGGCCGGATTCGAGCTGAGAAACCGGTCAATACTCTCCGAAAGACCGCGCAATTGATCGCGGATGGCCGCATTATCGGATGGTTTCACGGGGGATCCGAATATGGACCGAGATCGCTCGGCAACCGCTCGATTCTCTGCAATGCGGCGATTCCTCGCATGAAAGACATCTTGAATAATACGGTAAAGCACAGAGAATCGTGGCGGCCGTTCGCCGCGTCAATTTTGGCGGAGCATGTGCAGGATTGGTTTGATCTTGATATTCCGAGTCCCTTTATGCTGTTTGAAGGACAGGTGCGCAAAGATAAAAGAGACCGCATTCCGTCCGTCGTCCATGTGGACGGAACGTCGAGAATTCAGGCAGTATCACCCGCCTCGAACGCCAGATACTATGAACTCATAAAAGAATTTTTCGGAATAACCGGGGTTCCTCTTGTTTTGAATACGTCGTTCAACTTGGGCGGGGATCCTATTGTCGAGACGCCGGAAGACGCGCTTGATACGTTTGTAAAAACAAAGATGGATTATTTGATCCTCGAGGACTTTATTGTTTCGAAGGAGGATCCGTCAGAGCATGACACCGCATGATATGTTTAACGAGTACAAACACATTGCCGCCATTATTCCGGCCCGCGGCGGGTCGAAACGGATTCCTCGAAAGAATCTCGCCATGATTGCCGGAAAACCGATGATAGCATATTCTATTGAAGACGCCATGAACGCGCGCCTTGTTGATCGCGTGATCGTGTCAACAGAAGATGAAAAGATAGCGGATGTTTCGAGACAATACGGCGCAGACGTTATTGATCGTCCGCAGGAATTGGCGCAGGACGGCGCGTCGAGCGAATCAGCGCTACTTCATGTTCTGGACGAACTTGAAAAACGCGGCGAACGCAAGCCGGATCTTCTTGTTTTTTTGCAGTGCACGTCTCCCATGCGGTACGCAAACGATATTGATACTGCCGTGGAAACGCTGGCGAGAGAGCGCGCGGACTCATTATTTTCTGCCGCGAGAAATTTTGGATTGATTTGGGCAAAGGGGGAGCGCGGGCTGCATTCGATCACGCACGAGTATGCCACCAGGCGGCGTGAACAGGATATGGACGAGCAATACAGAGAAAACGGCTCCCTGTATGTGTTCAAACCGGAAATACTCCGCTCCGCGAATAATCGATTGGGCGGAACTATCGCAATATATGAAATGGATATGTGGACATCCTTCCAGGTTGATTCTCCGGAAGATCTTGAGCTCGCGGAATTGATTATCCGCCATCGAAAAGGCATTTTTTAAGATGTTCATATTTGACGCGTATGCCGCAACTGCACGAGATATTTACCATTGCAAATAAGACGGTTCTCATTACCGGCGCCACGGGTTTTTTTGGCCGGTACATGGCGAAGGCGTTTTTGGAAGTCGGAGCGCGGGTGATCCTCATGGCGCGCAAAGAGGATGCGCTCGAGAGCCAGATTGCGGCGTACCGGAATACATTCGGAGAGGGAAAGGCCGCGGGATATGTTGTTGATTTTTACGATCATGAAAAACTGGGGCAGACGCTTCAGGATATCGTCGCGAGCCGCGAGATAGATGTCGCGGTCAATAACGCCTATGATTTGAGCGAAAAAACCGGCTTCAACAGCACTGAAGGGACGCTCGAAAATACAACATATGAGACGTGGCTGCATGCGTTTGAATCGGGTATATACTGGGCTGTGCTCACAACGCAGATCGTCGGACGAGAGATGAAAAAAAAGAGAACGGGCAGCATCATCAATATCAGCTCGATGTACGGAGGGGTCGTCGCGCCCAACCCGGCGCTGTATGAAGGGAAGCCATTCTTCAATCCGCCCACCTACAGCGTCCAGAAATCCGGCATTGTGGCGCTGACGCAATATACCGCGTCATTTTGGGGACAGTATGGCATTCGATGCAACGCGATTGCTCCGGGCCCTTTCTCCAACACGGAAACGGATACCAGCAATAGCGTGGATAGGAGCGATCCGTTTTTGGAGCGATTAAAACAAAAAACGGCGCTTGGCCGATTGGGTCATCCGAATGATTTGCGGGGTGCGCTCATCTATCTTGCAAGCGACGCGTCCAGCTATGTCACGGGTCACACGCTCGTCATTGACGGCGGATGGACGATAACATAAACACTATGGTTGGTATTATGCAAGGGCGGCTCACCGAGCCCAGAAACGGGAAAATCCAGTCCTTTCCGTGGGGGCGCTGGGAGCAGGAATTTGAGTGTGCAAAAGTTCTCGGCTTTGATGCCATCGGGTGGATTTTTGAAGACGAGCGATGGCAAGAAAATCCATTGTGGACGGACGCCGGCCGCGAAAAACTGAAAGAGAGTATGCAGAGAACCGGCGTGCGCGTTGAATATCTCTGCGCCGACTATTTTATGGAGCATCCGTTTATTCGCGTCAGCCAGGAAGAGTGGAACAATACCCGCGCAATGCTCGAAGAAGTCATGAACCGATCCGCTGACGCGGGTGTGAGAGGCATTGAACTGCCTATGGTTGACAACGCGGCAATTCAGACCGAAGAAGAACGATTGCGTGTCATGGAAACGCTGCGGGAATTCATTCCACTCATGGAAGAACTCGAGATGGAGATCAGCATTGAATCCTCGCTGCCCTCCGGCCAGCTGAAAGGCGTATTGGAAGCGCTGGATCATCCGCTGTTCTGCATCACCTATGACACCGGAAACAGCGCATCGCTGGGATATGACACGACGGAAGAAATACAGACATTCGGCAGATGGGTGCGCAATGTTCACATAAAGGATCGCGTATTGCACGGGACCACGGTCCCGCTTGGGAGCGGCAACGCGGATTTTGACGGAACATTCAGCGCATTGCGAGATATGGGATACAACGGATCATTTACCCTGCAGGCCGCGCGCGCCGGCGATCCGGTGGACAACAGCAAAAAACAGCTTGCGTTTCTCAATGAATATATGGGCGCGTATCTGCCGTAACATCGTATGAAAAAAGTATCATCCATGTTTGATCTCACAGGGAGAGTGGTTGTGATTACGGGCGGTGCGGGACTTTTGGGGCCAAAGCACGGGGAAGCCGTTGCGGAGTATGGCGGGATACCTGTGCTACTTGATATTCACAAATCAAGAGCAGAAGAAAAAGCCGCTGACATAGCAAAAAATTTTGGGGTGCCGGCTCTTGGGATGGGAGGAGATGTCACTCGGAAGGAGAGCGTGGAGGCGGTGAAAGAAGAGCTCGAAGCCAGATTCGGCCATATTGACGCGCTCATCAATAACGCGGCAAACGATCCAAAGGTTACGAGTGAGGCCGGCCAAGTCCCCTGGTCGCGTTTCGAACAATTTTCCGAAGACGTCTGGCATGACGATATTGCCGTTGGTCTTACCGGAGCATTCCTCTGTTCCCAAGTATTCGGAGAGGGGATGGCCAGGCGCGGAAAAGGAGTCATCATTAATATTGCTTCTGACCTGGGCGTCATCGCGCCGGATCAGCGCATCTATGAGAAAGAAGGAGCGCCAAAGGACAGACAGCCCGTAAAACCTGTGACGTACTCGGTCGTGAAGCATGGTCTCATAGGACTCACCAAATACCTGGCAACGTATTGGGCGACGGAAGGAGTGCGAGTGAACGCTATTTCCCCCTCCGGGGTGTTTCATAACCATCCGCAGGAGTTTGTGGATAGGCTGTCCCGCCTTATTCCCATGGGCCGAATGGCGGACATTGATGAATATAAGGCGGCCATTGTTTTCCTCGTTTCTGACGCCTCGAGCTACATGACCGGCAGTAATGTTATTATTGACGGCGGGAAGACCTGTTGGTAGTGGAAAAGTACCTATTGACATCTTTTGACACTTCTTGATACACTATAAGAGTGGTATGGAAAAGAAATCATATCTCGACGACGCGATCAACCGATATCCGCAGTTGTCGAACTGCCGCGAAGACATTCTTGCCGCTTTCCATTGCATGGAAGAGTCATTTTTACATGGCGGGAAACTGCTGGTCATGGGAAACGGCGGATCATCTTCCGACGCGGAGCATTTTTGCGCCGAGCTGACAAAGGGTGTCCATCTCGAACGGCAGCTTCATGACGATGAGCGAAAACTGTTTGACGGGCACAACCCGATGCTTCCAAAAATGGTGCAAAGCGGCTTGTCGGCACTATCACTCGGCGTTTCGCATTCTTTTGTAACGGCGTACATGAACGATGTGCATCCCGAGTTTATTTTCGCCCAGCAGATATGGGTGCACGCCCGAGCGCACGACGTCGTGTTTTCGATCAGCACGTCGGGCAACTCAAAAAATGTCATTGCCGGTCTGTCGGCCGCCAAAGTAAAAGGTCTGAAGAGCATTCTTCTCACGGGAGGCAAAGAGAGCGCGTGTTCCGTGCTGGCGGATATCAGCATTATGGTGCCGGAAACAGAAGTCCATAAGATACAGGAATTGCATCTTCCGGTATATCACGCGCTCGCGTTTGATCTGGAACATATTTTTTTCAACCGTGAGGACGGCCACCATTACAGGAAATTCGCGCGCATATAAATTTTTGAACTCTTTTATTCATTGTATCTCTAAACCCTATCACTATGCCAGTCACTATCATCGCGGAGGTCGGCATTAATCATAATGGCGATCTCGACATCGCAAAGCGGCTGATTGACGGAGCGCGGCTTGCCGGGTGCGATGCCGTCAAGTTTCAAAAACGCACCATTGAAACGGTCTATACGAAAGACGAGCTGGATCGGCCGCGCGAATCGCCATGGGGGACGACCAATCGCCAGCAAAAAGATGGGCTTGAATTTTCTTTGGATGACTACCGCGAGATCGACCGGCATTGCAAGGAGAGGGGAATGAAATGGTTTTTTTCCGCATGGGATCCGCAGAGTCAGAGGGACATGCGCAGCTTCGGCTGTCCGTACAACAAGATCGCTTCCGCTATGATAGGACACACGGAATTATTGCGCGAAGTGGCATCCGAAAAGAAACACACGTTCCTGTCAACGGGCATGTCCGCATTTGAGGAAATTGACCGGGCGGTGGAGGTATTCAGGAGCGCGGGCTGTCCATTTGAGCTCATGCATTGCAACAGTACGTACCCGATGCAGAATAATCAAGCGAACCTGAAAATGATCCAGGTATTGCGCGATCGGTATCACTGCAATGTCGGATACAGCGGACATGAACAGGGAAGAGTCGTGTCCTTTGCCGCCTGCGTCCTTGGCGCGACGTCGCTCGAACGGCATATCACGCTTGACCGGGGAATGTATGGTTCGGACCAAGCCGCGTCGATTGAAATTTATGAACTCTGCAAACTGGTGAATGATGTGCGAATCATTGACGCGATCATGGGGGACGGCGTAAAAAGAGTTACAGAAACCGAACAGCCAATTCGCGAAAAGCTTCGGTATTATGATAAAAAAAAGTAAATCGAACCGTGGCGCGTATGCATATTGTCGGAAATGAAAAGTGGGCAGTGATTCGAATGCTCATTATGGATTTTGATGGGGTCCTTACAGATGGACATGTTTTTGTCAATCAGGAAGGCAATGAATGGGTGCGCTGTAGCCGCAGAGATGGTCTGGGGATCGAACTTCTCCAAAAAAACGGCTTGGAAGCGTGCGTGATCTCGAAAGAGACAAACCCGGTGGTGAGAGCGCGCTGCCAAAAAATGGGGATTGCTTGTTTCCAGGGTGTCGATGACGGCGGCGGAAAATTGGAGATTATGAAAAGGATCATGCAGGAGAAAGGTCTTTCGATCGAGCAGGTGGCGTATATGGGCGACGATATTAATGACCGTGAGCCGTTGGAACACGCCGGTCTCGGCATTACCGTCGCGGACGGCCACCCGGCTGTGAAAAAAGTCGCGGATTATATTACGACAACTCGCGGCGGCGAAGACGCGGTGCGAGAAGTATGCGAAAAAATCCTTCTTGCGCAGGGCATCCCCGTGCGTCTGTAGGCCCGACGTTGTATGGCGAAGCCGAAAATTTTTTTCATCCCCACCTATATCGGGCCGCTCAAGCATTATGAGCGATTGATCCCGTACCTCAAAGAAAAATACGATGTCGGGTTTTTAATCGTTTGGCCGGACGGCCATCGCCGTCAAGAGGCGATAGAATACTGCAAAGAAAAGAAGTATGAATGTCATGTGATTGACCGAGGCATCGGCAGGGATCGCCGGCTCCGCCTCCCGTTTATTACTCCCATACAAAAAAGGCGCGAACATATTCTTGCATGCAGAAATTTTCTTGAAACCGTGAAACCGGCAAAAATTATTTCTCACAAGGCGTGGTCCCCGTACGAGACGATTTTTAAAGAGGCAAACAGCAAAGGCGTTGAAACGATTGTCTTGCAGTGGTCGTCCGATGCGGGATTGCTGCCGCGTGACGGGTATCGCCATACCCTGGCGAAACGGCTGTACCTTTTTTTGCTGGAAGCGTTATTTCGGATATTCGATGTTTTTTATGCGGAGCCGCGGTACAGGTCAACGCCGGCGGTGCCAAAAAAAATCGGGGTTCTTTATGAAGATAAGGCGCGGGAGTACCGCGAAAAGGGGTATGATCCGCGCACAGTGCATACTGTGGGGTCCATTGACATTCAGCTGGCGCATGAGCTCAAACAAAAAATTGACTCTGATAATTTTTTGAAAACGGCATTGCTGAAAAAGTACGGACTGTCTCAAGAGAAATTGCGGATTGTCGTCATATTGCACAGATTTTATCTCGACCCGATCCCGTACGCCATGACGATTGAAGAGCATCGGAACCATTACGACCAGATGTTTCGGATCCTCCGCGATGTGTTTCCGGCGGAGGAAGCAGACATCATGCTGAAGCTCCATCCGACCGAGAACGCAATGACCGACATATATGAACCGTACAAAAAGCTGGGCGTACAGGTATTGTACGGAAGCGCGAAAACGGACGAGCTCGTCTGTTTGTCCGATCTCTATATCGGCGAGCCCGCGTCAAGCGTCAATTATATGGCGGTCGGATGCGGGGTGCCGGCGCTGTTTGTGAATTTTTCAAAGGCCCGGTTTTTGAATGAAAAAATAAGATATTTTTCCATACAGCATGTTGTCGGAGATGCGAATGAATTTCAAGAAATGCTGAGAGCATTCCGGCGCGGCGCGCTCGAAAAACAGCATGACGCCTCCGCGCTGAATTTTCGGTCACTCGATCAGACGATTTCGCTCATCACGCAATAACGTATTTTTACTCACTCTTGAGAAAACTATGAGCATCACAGCGTTAATTCCCGTGCGGCAGGGAAGCCGGCGAATTAAAAATAAAAACGTACTGCCGTTTGCGGATTCCAACTTGCTGATTCATAAAATACGGCAGCTGAAGCAGGTGAAAGAAATCGGCGCTATTGTTGTGTCGTCGAATTCGGAGGATATGCTGCAGATGGCTCTGGACGAGGGAGTAAGCATCCACCGGCGGGAGGAAAAATATTGCGATGAGGTCTCCGCCCCATTTAGCGAGGTGGTGCGAAACATTTGCGAGCATATTGCCGGCGATCATGTCTTATGGGCTCCCTGTGTTGCGCCGCTTGTGGAGCCGCGCCATTATGAGGAAGCAATCAGAACATTTTTTGAAAACCCGCAGTGCGATTCGCTGGTCACCGTCAGACAGTTTCAAGAATACTTGTGGGACAAAAACGGCCCGGTAAATTACGATGCCGGCAGAGGGCATGTGCCAAGTCAGGATCTCCCCGCTATGTGGCTGGTGACGAATGGCATTTTTTTGGCGAGGCGGGAAGACATGATTCAGTGGGGTTACCTGCTCGGACAGAAACCGTACAAGTTTCAAATAGAGAAAAGCGCGGCAATCGATATTGATGATGATGTGGACTACGAAACGGCAAACGTGCTTTGGGCCAAAGCGCATGCCGGCTCTGCGGAACACGAGAAGCCGCAATCGTTCGTTCCGAAAAAAAGAAAAACGGCAGTTGTGGTCGGGGCAACTGGCAATTTGGGAGTCGTTATTTCCAGAGCGCTCGCGGATGAAGGGTTCACGATCGACCCGGTATGGCTCGCGGCCGATCATCCTGACGCGACAGACCCGTCCGCTTACAGGAATCTGCCGGATGAAATTCATTGCGCGATATACGTCCCCGGAATAAATATTGTAAAAAAAACGACCGAATTGACGCTTGAAGAATGGAATCGAGTGCTGGCGGTGAATCTCACCGGGGCGTTTCTCTTTGCAAAAGCGGCGTATCCTGCCATGGTTCGGGCTCGAGGGGCGACGTTTATTGTCATATCATCCATTATGGGGACGCACCCCTATCCGCGCCGGCTCGCATATAGCGCATCGAAAACCGGTCTGGAAGGATTGGTTCGCTCTCTCGCAGTGGAATGGGGGCAGGATAAGATTTCTACTCATGGCATCCGGCTCGGGCATCTCTCTACGATTATGTCGTCCAGTACGATGGATCCAAAGCTGTTGGATATTGTCAGGATGAATACACCCGGCGGGGAGCTGATTGAACCGAGATCGGTCGCAGAGTACGTCGTTTGGCTTTCCACCGGCGGTTCTTCATCCGTATCGGGATCGGTCGCAGATTTTGATGCTGGCTATACCATCAATCGGAATCCTTCATTGTAACGAGTGTCCCTTTTGGTCTCCATGGTATCGTAACGCATGTACATGCTACTCCTATGCAGGAAGCTTATTCTCTCCCGGATGCGCAGCCGGCGTCCCGGTCAGGAGTCACATCGGGCTTAAACACTTTTGAAAAAAAGATGGTGGATTCGCTCGCTGATTTGCGAGAGAATTTTGGCGCTGTCGGCGTGAAAGCCGAATTTGAGGCGGAAGGAACGCGATTGAATGAGCTCATCCGCCTGAAAGATATTGTTTCCAGAGCCGGTTTGACGCTCATGGTAAAAATTGGCGGGCCCGAAGCCGTCCGCGATATTCTCGACGCGCTGATTGTCGGCGTGTCCGGGATTGTCGCACCGATGGTTGAAAGCGCGTATGCGCTGAAGAAGTATTTTTTGGCTTTGGAGAAATATATTCCCGCTGATGTATTGGGCGAGATGGTGTGCGCTGCGAATGTGGAAACGCGCCAAGCGTATCAGAATTTCGGCGAGATGCTCGGGCATCCGAAAATTGATTTGCTCGATTTTGCGACGATTGGCAGAGTCGACCTTTCCGGGTCGATGGGGTTGAACCGCGAGGAAATCAATTCGGAACAGATGTTTCACATCACGAAGGACATTTGTGAAATGGCGCGGAAGGCAAACATAAAAACCGCCATGGGCGGGGGGATCTCGAAACAAGCGATTCCGTTCATCGGACGGCTTGTCAATGATCGTCTGCTTGATCGCTTTGAAACACGCAAAATTATTTTTTCTGCGCCACAAGCGATCAACAACGCCGATGTCAGCCTCATCAAAGCGAATCAATTCGAGCTGTTGTGGCTTCAGAACAAGGCCGATTATTATACGGTGATTTCTCGCGAAGACAAGGAACGGATCGGCATGCTGCAGACGCGATCAACCCTCTGAATCGTATGAAGAGTTTTTCCGTCACATCGCTCCGGAAAGAGTATACCGTGTCGTTTCAGAGCGGTCTGGGTTTTTTGGATGATCTGAAAAAAACAGGTGCGGTATGGATTATAGACAGGAATGTCCACCTTCTGTATCAAAAGCAGTTTGCCGATATTGATGCGGGTTCGGTCGTTCTCATTGACGCGAGCGAGGGACGGAAAACGCTTGCCGGCGCAGAGGATATCTACCGCCAGCTCATCGCAAGACAGATGAAACGGCACATGGTGATTGTGTCCGTGGGAGGCGGCATTACGCAGGACGTAAGCGGATTTGTCGCGTCCACGTTTTACCGCGGGACGCGGTGGACCTATATTCCGACGACGCTCCTCGCGCAGGGGGACAGCTGTATCGGCAGCAAGACCTCATTGAATCTTGACTCTTCGAAGAATTT
>Ga0155319_143_pt5 | contig 22058 bp, 21 predicted proteins | sample RifCSPhighO2_02_FD_106287 | JGI IMG/M metagenome (GOLD analysis project Ga0155319, IMG submission 106287) | Candidatus Magasanikbacteria bacterium RIFCSPHIGHO2_02_FULL_51_14
GGTCCTGCTGGTTCTCCCGGCGCTCAAGGTCCAACTGGTCCGACCGGCGCTACAGGTCCCGCCGGTCCTGCTGGTCCGTCTGCGCCAGCGTCACCACTTCCACCGGTGTCTATTCCCTCACCTCCCTCCGCTGAAGGAAGAACCCCCCGCGAAGTATGGAATGAACTTTCTCAATTTATAGACGCGGCAGAAAAGAGTATGGCCGACCTTGGAAAACAGTCGAGTGATTTCGATAATCAAATAAATGCAATCGCTGATAAAACAGGATATGATACAAATACACCAGATCAGGAGGCAGATTATGACAGGCAGATGGCGGCGCTTAAAGAACAATCGGGCCCAATATTTAGTGCCTTACAGTCATTGAGGGCAAATTACAATAAGGTCAGGAGTAATGTTCTCTCAACTGGCCCCGTGCCTACTTCTGAAAATGAAGCTATACGGGTTCGCCTTACAAAAAAATTTCTAGACGAAAATGCATCAAATCTGAAGCAAGAAATTCGGGCCATAAAAAATCTGATACGAGATGCTCGACGACCCGAGGAAAAGGAAGAACTGGCCTCTAAAGAAGCAGAAAACAAAAGAAAACTGGATGACATACAGAAACGGATACGCGAGTTAGGTGAAACGAAACCCGGATAAAAGTGGATCATTCAAATAACCTTGTATGAAGCAATTTTTTCTTTCCTATCCTACAGAAGAGTTCTGGAACGCGCAGATTCGGCGCATGAGCGATTGCGCTCTACAGGCACGGGCCCTTTTCCAAGGGGCATGGCTGTCGGCATCGCTATGGCAGTGGTTGATTTCTATTGAAGAAGAAGCGCGGAGTTTTTCGCTGGAGGACCGCGAGAAGAATATTGACCATGCGTTTTTTGTGACGATGGCGGGACAGCTTGACAGCGACTTGGTGGATGAAATGACGCGGCAGCTCACTACCCTTGCACGGCTTGGCGCGCGGCTCCGGGTCGGCGCGCCTGCCGTAATCGGCCCGGGCAAAGAAGACCTCACACGACTCGACCTCACGGACGACGGCATCGCGGGTGTCGCAGCCGCCATGGGCTCGCTTTCCTCCGACGCGCGTTCGGACGCGGACAAAGCGCTCGCCCGTCTTGCCGACGCGTACGACGAATTGGCGGTGATAGCCGAATTGGCCGCCGCGGCTCTTTTGTATCATCGGACGGAACGCCCGCTTGTCAATCTCGCCGCATTTCTCAAAGCGCTTAATACTCCGGCAACCATGGATTGGGTCGCGGGCTTCAGGTTTTTGGGGCAGGCGTTTGTTGGCCGCGATGCTGATACCGGGCAATGGACATTGCGAACGCTTTTAACTAATGATGTTGACAAGAGTTTCTTTGAAACGGCCGTCATGCGCCTGTATCTTATGCTCCTCTTGTATATTGTTTGGTCCAATTTTGTATCGCTTCGCCCGGAAGACAAAGCGTATATGGTCGGCCGACACTTGTGGTGGGCGCTTTCTTTTGGCGTGCCGGTTGAACAGTTGCTGAAAAATGATTTAGCCGCAGAGCCGCTCTTGAGTGACTATATCGTGCGGTCCGGAACGTACGCCGAACTGCTGTTTCGGAGCCGAACGCCCATCTCTTTTCAACAAGAGCATTCTCTTGTCGTTGGGAGCTTTATCCAAGGTTATTTGTCATCTGCGAAAGAAAAAGATCTTGATGGCTACGCCCAGCTCCAGTATGTGGATGATCGCGTCAAAACTATCCCTCTTGATGTCGGCCTCAAGCCATGGCTTCTGAAATTGCTTTCTCTCTATCTGCATTTGCGCGAGTGCAATCTGATAAATTATCGCGGGTATCTGTCGGAAGGCGGGGTGGATACGTGGATGGACTGGAAAAAGGTTTTGGATCGTCCGTTTGAGTCGCAGTCGTCAGGCATTCAAGAATATTTTGAAACGATTCAGCGTCCAATTATGATGAAAATGCAAATTGTGAACGCGATGGATGGGCTGGCGTGGAACAGGGAGCCGTATCTTGCCCGCGTCCTGCAATTGAGTGAATTATACGAATCAGTGTATGGCGAACAATATGGGTCAATCGTTTTCTTCGATGAAGAGTCGAGTTCGTTTCAACTGAATAAAAAGTACCCGAAACCGTGGAATATGACGCGCGCGTATCAATTATATCCCGCAGGGCCGATTGATTGAAATTTCACCTAACCACTTTATCACGTAACCACCCGACCACTTTATCACCTCAACACCTGATCACCTGAACACCGGGTCGAAGGGCGTATGCGAGAAAAGGCAAATAATTATGCGTTCATTGACAGTCAGAATGTGAATTTGGCGATTCGAGGTCAAGGATGGATTTTGGATTGGAAGAGATTCCGCGTGTATTTAAGAGAGAAATATCAGGTAGGACGAGCATATTTGTTCCTCGGGTATCTGAAAGAGCAAGAAAAAATGTACGACGTTTTGCAATCGCACGGGTTCGATTTGATTTTTAAACCGGTCATTCGTCACGGTCGCAACAGCGTGAAAGCGAATGTTGATGCCGAATTGGTTTTGCAGGCAATGATTGACTTTGATATATATACCAGAGCAGTGATAGTTACGGGCGATGGCGATTTCTACTGTCTTGTGCATTATCTGAAGCAACAAAGTAAACTTGAGCGACTTATTATTCCAAACAGATATCAGTATTCGGTTCTCTTGAGAGATACTGTTCCACTTAGTTTCGTGACTTTTATGAACGATTTAGAGGAGCGGCTTGAATACAAAAACTCCGCTCGAAAGCGGAGTCCTGTTGGGGGGTCTACATAAGGACGGAACCTTATGCCTGCCCTACCCATGGTGATACGCTAGTATCATAGCAGAGTATTAGAATGCGTGTCAAGTTTTTTTGTGGATAGGTATGCCAGACCAAACCGCACAACCCACCATTCTCGTGAAAAAAGCCGACGGGACGACGGCGCGGTTGACGCTGGATGAGGTGATGAAGATGAGGGGGAAAAAACAAGAAACAAGAAACAAGATACAAGAAACAAAGAAACCCGCCTCCGCTGAAGCTATGGCGGGCAGGCAGGAAATAGAGAAACTTGAAACTGGAAACTCGAAACTGGAAACTCGGAAAAAAGAAGAAACAAAGAAACAAGAAGCAAAGAGCAGGGAGCAAGGAACAAGGAGAGAACTGTCAACAATCAACAATCAGCAATCGCCAATCAACAAACAGCCAGCTGTTCTGGCTCCGGTTGCCAAACCGCCAATAGCAGGGCAAGAAGACCAACTCGACATTATTTTCCGCTGGCTTGATTTTTCAATCGCGGACGATCTGCGCGGACGGCTTCGGTCACTTATCGAATCCCGCGTGAAAGGCGTGCGAACCGATGCGCAATTCCTCCTGTACGCGGGAAAGCCCGCGAGCGAGGGCGGGCTGGGGTTCACGCCCGAGCAGGCGGATGATTTGCTCGCAGTCGTCAAAGACATATATGGCATCAAGCCGCAAGCCCCGCGCGTTGTTGCGAAACCGGCGCCGGTGAAAACAGCCGCGGCGTGGGCAGAAGAGGACACCGCGTCGCCTTTGACAGAAGAGCCGACAAAAAAAGAAGTCGGCGAGATTGCCGCGGCTCCCAAAGAGCCGGAAAAAGATGCGCTCGAGGTGATTCGTCCAAAATTGAACTTTCAAGTCGCCGACAACCTTGCGGATCGTCTGCGAACACTTGTCGAGGCGCGCGTGAAAGACGTGCGGACTGACGATCAGTTTCTGGAATACGCGATGAAAGACGCGAAGACGGGGGGGCTCGGGTTGACGGCTGAACAGGCGGAGACGCTGTTGCGAGAGGTCAAAGAGGAGTTTCGGATTGAACAACGAAATCGGCCGGTTCGGAGGCGGAGGAAGATACAAGAAATAAGGAACAAAGAACAGGGAACAAAGAACAGGGAACAAAGAACAGGGAACAACAAACAACGAATAGCATCTGCTGGTTCCCTATCACCTATCACCTATCACCTATCACCCAATGTTGGTCAACCAACAGGTCGGCACGATCGTTCAAGTGCCCAGCCAGCCGTTTCCCAAGCCGGAAAACCTATCCTCCACGATGTTATTCCTCCAAAAGTCGTTCCGCCGCCAGCGTCGGAAATCAAGCGCAGTGTCGGTCCGGTGGATGAGATTCGGCTTTTTACGCTCGTTGACTTCCGTCGGTTGTCGGCCGACGCGGGAAAGGCGGGGGAGATGCTCATCGCGAAATTTGAAACGATCAAGAAAGAATCGCACTTGCTTTTTTTGCAGGCCAAAGAGGCGTGGAAAGAGAGTCCGCTCTATCGCGAGTATCTGGACGTGTTGAAGCGAGCGATGAGTGCCGGCAAAACGGTTGACGAGATACTCGCGGCGCAGGGGAAGGGCGGACTTGGTAAGGGCGAGTTCAGCGCGGTTGTCGAACTGAACAAACAACTTGGGTAATGCTCAATGCTCAATAACCAATGTTCAATGGGGAATATGGTAAAGAACGATACTGAAAAACGCGTTTATGATTTAGAAGAGCGGACTGCGAGATTTGCCGAAGCGATTATTGATTTTTGCAAGACAATTCCCGAGAATGTTATCACTCGTCCAATCATCACACAGCTTGTGAAAGCAGGAACGAGTCAAGCGGCGAATTATTACGAAGCGTGCGAGGCCGAGACGACAAAGGATTTTATTCATAAGATAGGTATTGTCTTGAAAGAGATTCGGGAAACGAAACTTTGGCTTCGTCTTATCGCGAGAGCGCATGAGCCATGCAAGAATCGGTCGAGAGAACTTTGGAAAGAAGCCCACGAGTTGAATTTGATTTTCGCAAAGAGCAGAAAAACGGCCAAAGAAAATGAAGCCAAGCAACAAAGAATTCATCATTGAACATTGAGCATTGAACATTGAGCATTATGCAACAGTTTGTGGTTCCCCAATTCATAGACGTCGAGGACAAAATCATCGGGCCGGTCACGGTCAGGCAGTTTTTGATACTGCTCGTCGCCGGGCTTCTTGTCTTTATCGCCTACCGATTGGCCGATTTTACGCTCTTTATCATTCTCTTGGCGTTGATCGGCGGCTTGGCATTAACCGTCGCATTTGTTAAAATAAACGGGCAGACGTTTCATTACTTTCTCTTGAACATTATCCAAACCATGAAAAAACCCAGCCAGCGGCTGTGGAACAAGAAGTATACGGACAAAGAGCTCAATTTCCTGCGATCGTATGCCATGACGCCGGAAGCCGTGGAAGTCGTCGAGCGCAAAGAAGTGGAGCGCCGGCACATCCGCGACTTGTCGCTCATCGTCAACACCGGCGGGTACTATCGGGGAGAAGAGGAATGAAATGATCAATGTTCAATTTTCAATGCTCAATGAGCATTATACGCTATGCAATCAAAAAAAGCCGTGGCGAAAAAGAAGGCAACGCCGTCGAGTCAGCAGCATCTCCCGATTCAGGAAATCCGGGATGGCGTGGTGGTGTTGAAAGACGGGACGCTTCGGGCGGCGCTCTTGACGTCTTCCATTAATTTTTCGCTCAAATCCGAAGATGAACAGAACGCGATAATTTCCTCGTATGTGGGTTTTTTGAATTCGCTCGATCATCCTTTGCAAATTGTCGTTCAGTCGCGCCAGCTTCAGATCGGACCGTATCTTGAAATGCTGGGAAAGGCGGAGCGGGAGCAGACGAATGAACTCCTGCGCGTGCAGATCGCCGATTACCGCGCGTTTGTGACCGAACTGATCGAGATCGGGCAGATTATGGGCAAGCGATTTTACGTGATCGTGCCCTATGATCCCTTGACCGCGAAGCGCAAAGGATTCTGGTCGCGGATAAAAGAGCTCTTTCGTCCGATCGCGGCAGTCCGGCTTAAAGAGGAGCGATTCCAACAGCGGAGGGCGGATTTGGACCGCCGGGTGCGCAATGTAGTATCAGGCCTTGAGGGCATGGGGCTTGCCACGGTCCAGCTCGACACCCAGGCCTTGGTAGAATTGTACTATTCCACCTACAATCCGGACACCGCGTTCGCGGAACCATTGGCGAAGGTGGAGGAGATTCAGGTGGAAGCCACCTAAGCACCTAAGCACCTAAGCACCTAAGCACCTAAGCACCTAAGCACCTAAGCATCTAAGCACCTAAGCACCTAAGCACATCATCACCTTCAGAGTTCTTGTGCTAAGGTGCTAAAGTGCTAAGGTGCTAAGGTGAAATTGTATGCCATTTAAGCCCATCACAACGCAGGCAGGGAAACCGGCGGCAAAGGAAAAACCCAAGAAAGAAAGACGGGGGCTTTTTGGCGGCAAAAAGAAAGAAGTCGCTCCGGAAGAAGAACTGATTACCCTCGAAGAAGAGCGCGTATATCGCGTGGGCGTCGTGGAAATCCGCGATCTCATCGCGCCGTCGGCGCTTCGCGTGGAATCCAATTTTCTGCAATTGGGCAACGTGTTCGCGCGAACGATGTATGTGATTACCTATCCGCGCTATATTTCGGTTGGCTGGTCCGCGCCGATTTTAAATCTGAATCTGACCATGGACGTTTCCATGTTTTTCTATCCGGTGCCATCCCACATTATTCTGAAACAGCTGAAAAAGAAAGTCGGCGCATTGCAGGCCCAGCTCTCGGCCGACGCGGAAAAAGGAGCGCCGCGGGACCCCATGCGCGAAACCGCGCTTCGCGACATCGAACAATTGCGCGACGATTTGACGCAGGGCGTGGAGCATTTTTTCCAATTCGCGTTTTACGTCACGCTCTACGCCAAGACCAAAGAAGAGCTCGATAAAGTCACGGAGGACATCGAGAACTTGTTTGGCTCGAAACTCATTTACACCAAGCACGTGCTCTTCCAGGCGGAACAGGGGTTCACATCCACGCTTCCGTTGGGCATGGACGATCTGGTGGTATCGTTCAACATGAATTCATCACCCATCGCGTCGTCGTTCCCATTTACCTCTGCCGAACTCACGAGCGATAATGGGATTCTCTACGGCATCAACCGGCACAACAACAGTTTGATTTTGTTTGATCGTTTCAGTTTGCAGAACGCGAACATGGTGGTGTTCGCCACGTCCGGCGCCGGAAAATCCTACGCCGTGAAGCTGGAAGTCCTTCGGTCGCTGATGCTCGGGACAGACGTTATCATTATTGATCCGGAAATGGAGTATCTGCATTTGTGCGAAGCCGTCGGCGGCACCTACATTAACATTTCGCTCGCGTCAGAATCCAAAGTCAATCCGTTCGACTTGCCGCGCCCGGTGGGTCAGCAGGTGTCAACCGAGGACATCATCCGAAGCGCGGTCATAACGTTGAAGGGTCTGGTCCGCATCATGTTCGGCGCGCTCACGGCGCAGGAGGATTCGATCGCGGATCGCGCCCTTTTGGAGACGTTCGCCAAAAAGGACATCACCCCAGCGTCGGATTTGACCGCTGTCGAGCCGCCCATCATGCAGGATTTTCTCGAAGTATTGGAAGGCATGGAGGGCGGCGAGAATCTGGTTTTGAAACTGCGCAAATATACGGAAGGGACGTTTGCCGGACTCTTCAACTCGCCGACCAACGTGAATGTGGCGAATCAGCTCGTGGTCTTTAGCGTCCGCGATTTGGAAGACGAACTTCGCCCGCTCGCGATTTATTCAATCGTCAATTACATCTGGAATATTGTGCGGAGCGAGCGAAAAAAACGGCTCTTGATGATTGACGAGGCGTGGTGGCTCATGCAGCACGAGGACTCGGCGAAGTTTATGTTCGCGCTCGTCAAGCGCTGCCGGAAATATTATCTTGGCGTAACGACGATTACGCAGGACGTGAACGATTTTCTCACCTCGACATACGGCAAAGCGATTGTGACCAACTCGTCTCTCCAGCTTCTGATGCGCACATCCACGGCCGCGATTGACATTGTGCAGAAGACGTTTTTGCTGACCGAAGGAGAAAAGTATCTGCTCCTAGAAAGCGCGGTGGGCGAAGGCATCTTTTTCGCGGGACTGAAGCACGCGGCCATCAAAGTCGTCGCCTCGTACACCGAAGACCAGCTCATCACGAGCGATCCGCGACAGTTGATGGAGATTGAGAAGGCGAAGAAAGAATTTGAGGAAGAAATGCCCAATGCTCAATAACCAATGTTCAATGCTCAATATTATATCCTGATTGAACATTGAGCATTAAACATTGAACATTTTCTCTATGACATTGCGTCAACGCATCTTCATCGCCATCGGTCTCATTGCCGGACTCATTCTGGCAATCGTGTTGTACGTGTACGTGTTGCGGGGGAGGGCATCAGAACTGGCAACGGTCGCGCCAACCTCCACGCAAGCGACAGCGCAGGCGCCTGTTGCAGCACAACCGGCACAGTTGCCGGTTCCGCGCCTCCCGGAACTTTCGGACGAGGAACGGGAAGAACTGTATGTGAAACAGACCGCGCGGATTTTTGTGGAGCGGTTTGGCAGTTACTCGAATCAAAATAACAATCGTCATATTGACGGTGTGCTGTCACTTTCAACGCCTACGATGCAGGCGTGGCTTGAGACCCAGCGTCTGCCGCAGGGCGAAACCTATTACGGTGTTACCACCGCGGTCATTGCAAGCCGCATCGAATCGCGCACAGCAACGTCGGCCGCGGTTCACGTTGACGTTCAGCAGGCGATCACGGAAAATGGCGATGAACGCGTGGAGCAGAAGTCGGGGAGAGTGGAACTGGAAAAAATCGGGGAGCAGTGGCTGGTGGATGGATTTTTTTGGAATGTTCAATGACCAATGCTCACATTGGTTATTGAGCATTGCGCATTGATCATTTATCCGTCTTTTCCACAGAGAACGATGAACATAGCTTCTTCATTTCACTTTGCCGCGAACGTGGTAAAGGACTGCGTCTTCCCGATTTTCTGTCTCGGTTGTGATCAGGAAGGCATCTGGCTCTGCGACGCGTGCCGAGGGAAGATTGATACGCGCGGCGTGTTCGTCTGTCCCCTCTGCCATCATTTTACCGGAACCGGAGCGTCTTGCAGCGCGTGCCTCGGGAAGTCCGCGCTCGACGGACATATTGCCATTACAGGGTATCAAGAGCATTCGCTTATCGGACGGCTCATCGCCGCGCTCAAATATCAATATGCCGAGGACGTGTCCTCGGTTTTTGATAGCATCGTGAGCAAATTCGCGAGGGAACAGGCCGGATTGATGTCGTCCGTTGATGTCGTCGCGCCAGTGCCTCTGCATCGCCGGCGGTTCGCGGAACGCGGATTTAATCAGGCCGAGATTATCGGTCGGATTGTCGCAGGCGCCCTCGGGAAGCCGTTTGTCCCGCTGCTGAAACGTCATCGCGCCACCAAACAGCAGGCGCTTCTCTCGCGCGACGAACGAAAACAAAACGTTCGGGACGCGTTTCGGCTCGCGGGAGAAAGAAACTGGAAACTGGAAACTCGAAACTCGGGAAGAACAGAAGAGAGATCTTTCGTTGGGATGCGTGTGCTTCTCGTTGACGATGTCTTCACAACCGGCTCGACCATGCAGGAGTGCGCGAAGATACTAAAACACGCCGGGGTTGCCGGCGTGTTTGGGTTCAGCGTGGCAAGGGGATAAGCTCATGGCGTAGAAGTTGTCGTCGTTGTTTGCACAACCGGGTATCCCGTTGCACCGCCTTTATTGTTTTCTTCATTGTTTTCGGCAACGACGTTATCCGAATCTACAGTAAAGTAAAAACCTATGGTTTTCCCTGCCCAGCCAGAGAAGATCGTTCGCGAAATAGTAAGGACTATTCTATCACCTGGTTGACCGACTGGCGTGAGGGCGGGCACCGGTTCCGTTGCGGACGTTAGCAACACGCCATTCTGGTCTTTGATCTCAAGAAGGATGGTATTTGCGGCCGCCGGAGCTGATCCAAAATTCGTAACGCCAAAGACAATTTGTATCTGGTCACCCTCAACAAGCGTGGTTCCCGGCCATAATGATTCGCCTTCTGCATTTAGGATGGTAATCTGAGAAGAGAGATCAGGTAGAGTGGCTACCACACACGCTCCATTTTGGCATTCGTATTGCGCTCCCAGCAGCGGACAATAGTAGTCTGTTGAGGTGGCGGTATTATTTTCTCCGCACGCGTATTCGCGAACGAATCGCGAACTCAAACAGGTGTCGGCGGATTGACTGGTGGAGCCATCAGAGAAAGAGACGGTCGTGTTCCCGGTTTGCTGAAAATTCCATCCGCCGTCCGTGTCTGTGCAGCTTTTGGGAGTTGCTACAGGCGTGACGCACGCGCCATCACTGCACACTTGTCCGGTTGGACAGGACGCGCTCGCGGAGAGGACGTTGCTTCCTTTGCAGGAGTATTCCGTGATGCCGGTCGGCTTCGCGGATACGCAGGCGTCCGTTCTTTGGACGGTTTTTTCGGTCGCGGCGTCAACTCCCTTGGTAGTGCCTTTGACTGCCAGATTATATCCGCCGTCGCTGTCGGTGCAGGATGATACCGTAGGCGAGATCGGAGCGAGGAGAAACGCGAGTCCTGCCGCACCGAGGAGGGCGAGTGTTGCCACGGCGAGCTGGGTGTTTGTGACCGCCTTGGTTTTTGTGGCTGTTGCCACCTGTGGGGTTGCCATACGAGGAAGAATAAATAATGATTAATGATTACTGTTGTAACTCAAATTTTATTCTAAAATTACGTCGCCAGATAATGGGTTATCGTTTCTGTCATAAATTCTCTCATTCAGTTCTTCAGGATCGTCCGTGTGCCAATCATTATATCGCGCATAAATAGTTGCATTATTTTGGTGATAAAGATCATATACAATATTGTTGAAGAAAATGTTATTTCCCGCAGAGCCAAATGTCCCTCCGCCCGCGTCATAGATAGCTCCCACTCCGCCGCTGTAAGTTAAAATTCCAACCCCATTATTATTTACTATATTGTTCGATAGTGTCGCTTTGGTAATTGTGCCATCTGATAATCCGCTCCCCAAGTGGATAGCAGTGGGGTAACCGGAGATTGTATTACCTCTTATTATGAAGCTACCCTTGGTTACGTGTATTCCGTAAGGAGTTCTTGTTAGTGGTTGATTGAACGTTTCTCTTGTCGGGAGCGGTGTTTCTGGACTGCCAGTAAATATATTATTTTCGATGACTACTTGGTTTGTGCCGTCTCCAAAAAATCTGATTCCGTCGCCCCAATTGTAATCCCGGCCTACCAGAAGAGAGTTTCTGACTGTAAGTGATTTTGAATCCCGGATCTCTTGTGAAGATCGGTTTCCATCTATTATTCGGGCGAGAAATCCATCGTGATCGATGACATGATCGATGTTGTTATCATTTTTCAATCCGTCGATGATACCGTCTGAATCGGCGATTTGTATACCCAGATCAGAATTTGTTTGAAATCCGCTCAGTTCGGATTCACGCAATTCAACATTCTTAATAAAGAACTTTGTTTTATATAAGGTCACATATGAAAATCCAATATCGAATAATGATAATTCTCTTAAAGTGTAATTTTTTCAAGCGTTCTCACCACTTATCAACAATGCCGTGAGCTTCTGGACAGGTGTTTGCTTCTGGATGCCGTGATGCGGCCGGCAATGATTGTACCAGTCGACATATCGGTACAATGATCGTCGGCGTTCGTCTCGGGATGTAAATCGGTTCTTTCGAAACCACTCTGTGAGGAGCGTTCGGATCACTCGTTCCGCCTTGCCGTTCGTCCACGGGTGTCTGACCTTGGTAAACCCTTGTTCGATGCCGAGATCATCGCAGGCCTGCATGAACGCGTGTTCATCGGTTCCTCGGTACTCTTTCCCGTTATCCGAATAGTGGCATTCAACCGGAAACGGCATCCTGGGGACAGCGACTTTGAGAAAGATGGCCGCGCTCCACTGGGTCTTGTCCGGCAGGATGTCTGCGGCGAGATACCTTGTGCAGTCGTCTATGGCCACAAAGAGCGCTTCCCGCTTGATTCCCTTATGCTCGCCGTCGATGTAGGGTAGCCGCTTGGTATCCCCATGGACGAGTTCCCCGGGGACGGATCGTTCATACCGGTTGGCCGTTCGGGCAAGACGCTTCCCAATCGCCGCCTCGGTTTTGGCAAGACGTTTCAAGCCGTATTCGATCGTGCGGAACCGGCTGTTGGTGCTGTCATGGACCGAGAAATCGTTCAGCCGGCCTCGTTCAACCACGACTGCGACGACATTCTTATCCACATGATACGCTTTTCCCAAAGAACGATATGACCAGCCACCCTGACACCATTTCCGATAGACCTCCTTGCGCAGGGGTGGGGTCAATCTGGTATGCTTATGCATACAAGGCGATGAGTTATATTGGTGAGTAATACCCATCCAGTATATCTCACGCCTTGTTGTTTACCTGCAAGGAGTGGTGATAACGCTAGTTTATATTACACTTAAAGTTATACTGCCATTTTCAACATATATGCCCTCAGAGGCCCGGCTTCCAGGACTCTCCATGCCGCTTATGCGTAAATTCTGCAATATAACATGTGGAGCATTCGCAATTTCTATTATTGTACTTCCTTCTTCTGCTTTTGCTATGGTAGTCTTGTCAGTACCTGCCCCTTCGATAGTAATAGATTTACTTATTCTGATTTGTTCATTAAACCGTCCCTCCAATACAAAAATTTTTCCACCAGCTGGTAGCTGATCTATTGCATACTGAATGGTCCGCCAAGGTCGCGCTGATGAGCCGTCATTGTCCGTATCATTGCCCCATGTCGCAACATATTTTACAATGCACGCGCCATCACTGCATACTTGCCCGGTTGGACAGGACGCGTTCGCGGAGACGACGTTACTTCCTTTGCAGGAGTATTCCGTGATGGCGGTCGGCTTCGCGGATACGCAGGCATCCGTTCTCTGGACCGTTTTTCCGGTCGCGGCGTCGTATCCTTTGGTCGTGCCTTTGACTGCCAGATTATACCCTCCATCACTGTCAGCGCACAGCGATGACGTCGGCGAGATCGGAGCAATGAGAAACGCCAGCCCCGCCGCACTGAGAAGAATTGCCGTCGCGACGAGTAGGTGGGTCTCTGTAATCGTTTTGGTTTTTGTGGCCGTAGCCACTCGCGGATTTTCTATACGAGGAAGAGTTATGAATCAGGTTTGAGTTACAGTACTCTTACAGCTGTGAATTACGAAACAATAACTTCCCTGTCATTGCGAGCCCCGATTCTTATCGGGGCGAAGCAATCTCACGGCTCTCTGCGAAGACAACGGGATTGCTTCGTCGTTCGCGGACTCACTCCTCGCAATGACAGCGAGAGTTTCGTAATTGAAAGCTTACAAAGAGTATACACCAATCACCGTGTCCAATCCAATACCACTTTTTCCACATCGTCGGAATCAACGACCGCGATCCCTTTTTCGTCAAGCGTTTTCTCCAACGCTTCGCGCTCACTCGTCAATTTTTTGAGCTCTGCTTGCGTGAGTTTTTTTCTGATTTTCGCGTCAATCGCTTGGATTTTCTTCCATATTTCCGCGATTTCGGGGTATTTTTGCGCCGCGGCTTCGTATAATACCGCGGGGATGATTTTGTGCAGATGCGCGACCTTGACCATGGCCGCGGCTTCGTCAATGGCGTCAATCGCTTTGTCAGGCAGTTTCCGGTCCTTGATGAATTGCTCCGTTAATCTCACGGCCGCTTCAAGCGCCGCGTCAGTGAATTCCACTTTGTGATATTCCCGATACTTGTCTTTTACCCCCTGCAGGATTTCGAGCGTTTCCTCCGCTCCGGGTTCGTCCACGCTGATCGGCTGAAAGCGCCGCTCTAAACTCGCGTCCGTTTTGATGTACGTGGCATACTCCTCGCCCGTCGTCGCGCCAATCATTTGGAGATCGCCTCTTGCGAGCGCTGGTTTCAGGATGTCCGAGAGGTTGATCGCGCCTTCCGCGCCTTTTGACTGAATAATAGAGTGCATTTCGTCCACGAACAAAATGATGGAGCGTTTGGCCGAGCCGATTTCGCCCACGATTTTTTTGGCGCGCTCTTCAAACTCGCCGCGATATTTGGTGCCGGCCATGAGCGTCGTAACATCGAGCGCGAGCACCCGTTTGTTTTGGAGCGTCTCGGGCACGTCGCCCTCCACGATGCGCTGGGCAAGCCCTTCGACAATGGCGGTCTTTCCGACGCCGGGGTCGCCAATCAGGATTGCGTTATTTTTTGTGCGCCGCGAGAGCACTTGGGAGAGTTTCCGGACTTCTTCCTCGCGGCCGATCACGGGATCAATCGTGCCCTGTTTGGCAAGCGCGGTGAAGTCGGTCGTGTAACTGTCCAAAAAAGGCGTGCCGGTTTTTGCTCGCGCGCCGCCGCTTTTCATGGCGGAAAATATTTCTTTGATTGGTTTTTTCGTGATCCAGCTGTACACGGCGAGCGCGGCAACGGCGATAAAGAGAAGATAGTAGGCGAGCGCTGGGAGAGAGAGGTTCATAGTGGTGAATAGTATAGCATATTCCCCGTTTGACGTTCCAGTTTTTTTCAGGTATTATGGGCATGTTTTCCACAGGGAGAGGTGGCTGAGTGGCCGAAAGCGGCGCCGTGCTAAGGCGTTAGGGATGAAAGTCCCTCGTGGGTTCGAATCCCACCCTCTCCGCTGGCCATGGAGGAGTGGCTGAGTGGTTTAAGGCGACGGTCTTGAAAACCGTTGGCCGCGAAAGCGGCCCGTGAGTTCGAATCTCACCTCCTCCGCAACGGTTCTTATTTTCGTGTCAGAACAAAATCGTCCGCGTCAGTTTTACCGCCTTATTGTGACGCAGAAACAGCGAAAACACCCAGTTGGTTTGGCGGGGTGTTTTTTTCTCTATGTGGTATACTATCTCGGTATGGCGGCGCAGAAACCGACAATCAAGAAAGAGTTTGACACCCTCCCGGGCGCCTTGTTTTTGAAGAATACAAAAGGAGAAATTGTGTACGCGAACAACGCGATGGAAGCACGCACCGGATTTTCGGTTTCGGAAATCGTGGGCAGGCGGCCCAAGGACCTCTGGGGCGGGAATATGGAACGGCCGTTTTATGCGTGGATGTGGGAGACGATTCGGGATGAAAAGTGTCCGTTTGTGTCCACCGTTATCAACAGACGAAAAGACCAATCGTCGCACAGGGAGTATATTCATATTGCTCCGGTTCTTTCGGACAGCGGAAACGCCGCCTACTTTTTGGAAATGCACCCGCGCATTGAGGATGACGCGCGGGAGTCGCGGTTTCAGGAGGAATTTCAAAACGTGTTTTCGCGACAGTCGCGCGACCTCTCGGAAACGCTCGCATGGATGCTCCCGTGGCTCGGCGGTTCGATTCGGCATGATGATGAGACGAACACGCTCGAACATTTTTTTACGCAGACGCTTGTCGCGCCGACAGACGTCCGGTATGCGGCGCGCAGAGAAGATGGCGCGATGGTTCTTGCGGCGCAGGAGAGTCCGTCCGAGTTTCGGCTGTTGTATCAAAAGTATAAAGACGATGTGCGCGCGTATTTTCGCTACCGGCTGGGGCGGGACTGTGAGAGTGCGGAAGAACTCTCGCAGGAAACATTTTTGCGCGCGTTTCGCTACCTGCCGTCGTTTCGATCCCTGAACGCCTCGTACGGTACGTATCTCCTGCGGATCGCGCACAATCTGCTCGCGAACCATTTTCGGGAGAAGTCATCGGTTGCCCTTGATGACGTCCCGGAAGCGTCTCTTCGCGTTGACGCCGAATACGATGCATATTTCGACCGGCAGAGCGTCCGGCGGGCCGTGGAACATCTGTCCCCGATAGAGCGGCAGATGGTCGCGATGAAATATGAGGAAGGGTTGTCAATGCGGGACATCGCGACAGTCCTGCAAAAAAGCGAAAACGCGGTGAAATTGCACCTCTCGCGCGCGAGGAAAAAATTGCGAGACATGCTGTAGAGACGCAAGATGTTGCGTCTCTTTTTTATCGGTCAAATAAAAAAACGCATGCTGTGCGTTTCTGCAATAAACGGAGAGACGCAATATCTTGCGTCTCTACAGATCTTTTTTAACGCTCCCGTCGCGGTACGGGAGTTTTGGTTTCAGCAACATTCGTTTTTCGTCCGTTGCCTGGTCCTCGGCGATTGATGGCCCGTCCGACTCGGTTATCATTTCGTCATCGCCGCCTGATGGTTTGACACGCGCGTCCGTTGATGTTCGAGGATCGTCTATGAGACGCGGCTGCGGCGGCTTCGGCGGTTTCAAGAAATGCCGCGCGTTGTTCGCGAGAGCGTCCAGGGATTTGAGCAGTCCTGCCGCCTGGAGTGTTTTACCGTCTGCGATGGCCGCTTCAACTTTCTGGATGCGCGCGTCAAGGCGTCCAATGATTCTTCGCGCGTCTTCTTCTGGAACACCCTGCTCCGACAGCTCATTTTTTACCGCTTCAATTTTTACGCGCGCGCGTTCGATCGAGCCGGCATCGAGCGGTTTCTCCTCCATCCGGCGCTTGAGCAGAACGGCGATTTTTTTCTTGCCGGCGGCGCGTGCTGCTATCAGCTCCCGTTTCGCTTCGAGAACGGCAGTTGCGCGTTCGTTTGTCGTATCGAGCGCGAGCGCGACGGCATCAATCACCGCGTCTTTTGCGGCAAAATCCACTCGCGCGGCGATTTCTTCGAGGCCCACCAGTTTTTTATCATGCAGGTTCGAGAGAATCGCAAGTGCGCGATCCACCTGTTCGGTGTCTTCGATATCCTCCGCGTACTCTCCCGCCGCGTCTGCCGCCTCGGTCATTTCGTGAATGGTTTGGGCGAGCGGATCCGTTTCATCTGCTTGTTCTTCTTCATGCGCAGAGGCCACTTGGACGGGAATAAAACCGAGTGCATTCGTTGTCGCGGTATATCCTTCTTGGGCCATTGTTTGTGCCTCACCAAGGCGGTGAAGAGATACTGCGCTGTATGCTTTCACCTTTTCAATCGGCGCGTCGGCAAAAGAAAGGCGCGCGCCTTCAATCGCCGTTTTGACCTGATACAGAAAGTCGCCTTTGGTCACCGCAGGCGACGCGTACGCATACGAGCCGGCGCCGATCGCGATCAGCATGAGAAATGCGGTCGTGGCCGAAAGTTTCACGAAGACCGCGCTTCTTGCCGTAAAGATGCGAGACATCCGTTCCGCGGCAACGCGCAGAAATAATCGGACATAAAATTTCGCAACGGCTGTGCGGCCGAGCCGGAACTTCGGCAATCGGTTGAGTTGTTGTTCCAGTTCTTTCTCATTCATATGTTTCTTTAAGCGTTTGGAGAATCCGCGACACCGCCACTCGCAATGCCCCTTCCTCTTTGCCTGTAATGTCGGCGATTTCTTTATACGACAATTCGTTCATATACCGGAGCACAATCAACTCCTGATGTTCTTCCGGCAGTGTGTCGATCCGTTCCATCACGCGTTCGAATTCAAGCGTTCGGTCAATCTTCCGGCTGTCATCCTCATGCGCACCCGCGAGCAGGGTATCTTTCACGTCTTCCAGTGCGACTGTCTTTTGTTTTGCCTGCTTGTGATAAAAATTGATCAAGTGATTTCTCGCGATAGTGTAGATCCATGCCTGGAATGATCGGTTTGCGTCAAAGCTGTCAAAGGCGTCAAAGGCCTTTAAAAATACGTCGGACGTCAAATCTTCGGAAAGTTCTCTCTGGAAACTCACGCGATATAAAAAATAGGTGTATATCTTGTCTCGATATCGCCCATAGTAGGAAAGAAACGTCTCTTTTTCGGCCATAGAAAGTTATCTTCCGATGTATGATACAAGAAAGAGAGAGGGTGGTTACATCGGTGAAGATTATACCGAGGACGGGAACACGTCTAATCTCAAATAGAAAACCACCGCACGGTGGTGTTTTGAAAACTAGGGGCAAGGAGATTAAGCAAAGAGTTTATTGGCCCACGTCATAAATTCCATCAAATTCATCACCTCGAGCTTCTTCTGTGCGCTGCTTTTATTGGTGTATTTTTTTTGTTTCGCAGCATCCTTTAACCAAGCAATAGCGCCCTCTTTCCATCCGTCGCCATCTATGATAACCAAAATATGGTTTTCAGGCATCGCTTCAATAGCATTCAAATACATATAGGGCAATTTTTCATCAACAGATCCGGAAACTTGCTGCCACTTGCATTCAATTCTGACATCTAAATTATATTTCACGGATTTCAGAAGAAATTCCGTATTCCCCTCGTGATGATATATTGTCTTGAATGGCACGTGAACCAGTAACAATTCTTGTCCGTACGTCTGGGGATTCTTCGCCCACTCGCGAAATCGGGCAATTTTGAATCCCTTGTTTTGTAAGATGCTTTTTACTGTGCTCTCCAGAGTACCTCCTGACGCTGTTGTTATCATATTGCGTAGATTAGCTGATTGCGGCAGAAAATTGCGCCTCGGCTTTCGCCGAAAGAGGAGTGGTAAGTTTTTCATGACTTTGTAACCTTTTCTCTAAATCGACAAATCTTTTTTTTGACAACTCGAGGTATTTTTTTTCCATGTCTATACCGACAAATTTTCTGCCATACGCATACGCGGCTAAACCCGCAGTAGAACTGCCTGTAAATGGGTCAATAATCAGGTCCCCCCTGCGCGTGCTCGCCAGCACTATGCGTTTTAGAAGTTCCGACGGCTTTTGAGTCGGATGTTTGCCAAATTTTTTTTCGATCACTGACGGTGTATTCACCGCCCAAACCGTTCTCATTTGTTTCCCGGGCTCGTGCAAAATTTCAACATAATGGTATTTATTGCAGTGTTCGCATTTTGTTTTTTTCTTATAGTTTTTCTCCCAATTTTTTACCGTGTGATAGTTGAAAGCGTGTTTTGCTTTTTTTTCTTTTCGAGCCCAGATAAGTGTTTCATGGCTGGCGGTAAAAAAACGGCAACTCAAATTTGGAGACGCATTTGGTTTGAACCAAGCGACGTCATTGAGTATGTGAAATTTTGCGACTTGGAGAGCAAAACCACATTTGTAAATTGAATGATACGTGCCTGAAATCCATATCGTACCTTCGGGTTTCAAAACCCGCCGACAGGCCTCTATCCATTCAAGATGAAATTCAAAATCTTTTTTCAATCCGTTACTTACGTCCCACGCGCCCTTATTGACGCTTACCATCTTTCCGCCTTGGCATGTAAATCCTCCATTTGACAAATTATACGGCGGATCCGCGAAAATCATGTCAACTGAATTTTCATTCATGTCTGCAAGTACGTTAAGGCAATCTTCGTGATAAAGAGAAAATCTTGGACTTTCAAAATATGGTTTCTTCATACACTTTTATTCTATCAATTTTCAAGAATAATGTCCATACAAGCGCACAGGTTTGACACCTTTTCTCGCGTCGTGTGTTTAAGTAATAGAATCAATAGCAAATATCCAGTAGTAAAAATATGCCCATCTACAAAGTCCAAAAACGCAACGGGTCAATCGTTGATTTTGACCAAAGCAGGATTTTGACCGCCATTCGGAAGGCGGCCGAGGCGGTCCCGGGCGCGGATCCGTCTTGCGCCGAGGCGCTCACGAAAGACGTCGTCGTTCATATCGAGGAGCTCTATCCGGACACCATTCCGACCGTGGAACAGATTCAGGACGTGGTCGAGGACGCCCTCATTCAATTCGGCTACGCGGAAATCGCCAAGGCGTACATTTTGTACCGGCAAAAGAGAACTGAAGCGCGCGCCGATAAAGAGGTGACGATAGAAGTGGACAAGACGATTACGGAATATCTGGACAAGCTCGACTGGCGCGTGAACGCGAATTCGAATCAGGGATATTCGCTGGGCGGCATGATTCTGAATACGGCCGGCAAAGTCACAGCCAATTATTGGCTGTCGCATATTTATCCCAAGGCCATCGGCGACGCGCACCGCAATGCCGACATCCACATTCACGATCTCGATATGTTTTCCGGCTATTGCGCCGGCTGGAGTTTGCGCGCGCTTCTGGAAGAAGGATTTAACGGCGTGCCGGACCGAGTGGAATCACATCCGCCCAAACACCTCTCGTCGGCCGTGGCGCAGATGATTAATTTTTTGGGAACGCTCCAGAACGAGTGGGCCGGCGCGCAGGCGTATTCGAGTTTTGACACCTACATGGCGCCGTTTGTCAAGAAGTATGAACTCGAAGCACGGGACGAAATTGAAAGGAACGGAATCCGGTTCGAATCAGCATTGGCGAACGAGAAATATCTTGAAGAAAAGGTATACCAGTATGTCTATCAGAACATGCAGTCGTTTGTGTTCAACCTAAATATTCCGTCGCGCTGGGGAACGCAGACGCCGTTTACCAATATCACGCTTGATTGGACCGTGCCGGATGATTTGAAGGAAAAGCGGCTGATGCTCGGGGGACGCGAGTTTGAATATACCTTCGGGGAATTGCAAAAAGAGATGGATATCGTGAACCGCGCGTTTATCGAAGTGATGACAACCGGCGACGCGAGAGGCCGGACGTTCACCTTTCCCATTCCGACCTACAACATCACGAAGGATTTTAACTGGGACGATCCGAAGACATTACCCCTGTTTGAGATGACGGCGAAATACGGCACGCCGTATTTTCAGAATTTCATTAACTCGGATTTGAGCCCGGGAGATGTGCGCTCGATGTGCTGCCGCTTGCAACTGGATTTGACTGAATTGCGGCGGCGCGGCGGGGGATTGTTCGGTTCCGCCGAAATGACCGGCTCCATCGGGGTTGTGACCGTGAACATGGCGCGCATCGGGTATTTGACGAGCGCCGATACGCATCAATTTTATGGACACCTGCATTATCTCATGCAGGTCGCGAAGACCTCGCTCGAAATCAAGCGCAGGGAAATACAGAAGTGGCTGGATCGAGGATTGTTTCCGTTCACCAAGCGGTATCTCGGCTATTTGAACAATCATTTTTCCACCATCGGCATCAACGGCCTGAATGAAGCCATACGGAATTTCACCGGAGACAAAGAGAACATCACGACCGCGTGGGGGCGGCAGTTTGCGCGCGACATTCTGGATTTTATGCGGTCAAAGCTCTCGCAGTTTCAGCAGGAGACCGGGAATCTCTATAACTTGGAAGCGACGCCGGCAGAAGGGACGACGTATCGGTTCGCGAAAGAGGATCGCCGCAGGTTTCCGGATATTCTGCAGGCAGGAACGGCGGACGCGCCGTATTACACCAATTCGTCGCAGATTCCTGTTGGGTACACGGATGACGTGTTTGAAGCGCTCGATCTGCAAGACGATCTGCAGACGCGGTACACGGGCGGCACGGTCCTGCACTGTTACATGACCGAGCGCATTTCCAGCGCTGAATCGTGCCGGAACTTGGTTCGCAAAGTATTGGAGAATCATCGTCTGCCGTACATCACGGTCACGCCCACGTTTTCGATTTGTCCCAAGCACGGCTATTTAACCGGGGAGTGGGACTTTTGTCCGACGTGCGACAAAGAAATTGGCTATGCCGACGCGCCGAGGTTTGACGTTGAATATAGGAAGAAGTATGAGAGTGTTGCGGCGGAGAGATAAAGTAACTCGAAACTCGAAACTCGGGAAGATGATCAGTGATCGGTGATCAGTGACCAGCAGCCATACCCTCTTAATCTTCATTATTCATTCATCATTCATCATTCGATATGGACCACCAACATCAGGCAGATCACAAGCCGGTCGAGCGAACGCGATGCGAGGTGTGGACTCGCGTCATGGGATATCATCGGCCCGTGTCGCACTTCAACATCGGCAAAAAGGCCGAGCACTATTCGCGCAAGCATTTTGAGGAATGTAAGGCGGCGAATGAGATGTTTGTGAAGGCGTATTCGTAATGTCATTCCGAGCGGAGCGAAGCGCAGTCGAGGAATCCCTTTTTGATGGGAAAACCATCTTTTTTTCTATGCTTCGCTCATGAGGGGGGGTAGACATAAGCAAGGGATCCCTCGGCTACGGCCTCGATGACTCGGCCTTCGCTCGGGATGACAAGGGGAAATATGCTCATCTTCGGCATCCAAAAATTCACCGTGCTCGATTATCCGGAGCATACGGCCTGCGTGGTGTTCACCCCGGGCTGTCAGTTTCGGTGCGGGTATTGCCACAATCCGGAGTTTGTTCTGCCCGAGCTCATCGCCCGCATCAAACACAATTTTATTCCGGAAGACGTT
>Ga0155319_118_pt1 | contig 20344 bp, 21 predicted proteins | sample RifCSPhighO2_02_FD_106287 | JGI IMG/M metagenome (GOLD analysis project Ga0155319, IMG submission 106287) | Candidatus Magasanikbacteria bacterium RIFCSPHIGHO2_02_FULL_51_14
AGTTCGGACACCGCAATGTTGAACTTCTTGCCGAGAAGCGCGTATGCAATCCGCTTGTGAAACGTTTTTCTGAATTTTTCCGCAAAATCAACTTTGTCCAGAAAGAGTGAAATAATGAAGAGCGGCGCCACCATGCCAAAGACGTAGCTCAAGGTGTATATCCCGCCCCAGAGTATGGAAGCGGGAAGCGCGGCCAAGGCCAGGACGCCGGCAAGCACCGGGGCGCAGCACGTGGTCGCGATGCCGGAAAATATCCCAAGCACAAACACCGAAAAGGCATTGTGTTTTTTGAGGGTCGGGCTCACGCTCCATGGCACAGAGACGTGGATGCCGGTCAAAAGCACAATGCCCATGGCAATCAAGAATACACCGCCTACGCCAAAAATGGTGTTATGATATGTGCTGAAAAATTGGCCGAGCGCCGCGGCTCCGAATCCGATCGGAAGAAATACGGCAAGAATCCCCAGGAAAAAGATAAACGTCATCAGAAACACTTTGCGCCGTTCCCGAAAGATGGACGCAAAATAGGCCGGCAAAAGCACGGTAATGCAGCACGGGGCGAAGAGTGCGGCCATGCCGGCGATAAACGCCGCGACGAGCGACGCCGAGAGCAGTAACTCCATAGTTATGTCCGTTTTGAGAGGCGATACATCGAAAGGATTTCATCAATCGCTTTCTGCGTTTTGCCGCTTTTCATTTGATGCACAACGTGCGTGCCGAGGTGGTTTTCCAAAATAAGATCCTCAACGCCCGACAGCGCGTTTTTGACCGCGAGCGATTGCTGAATAATATCTACGCAGTACTCTTCTCCCTCTACCATTCGCTCGAGGCCGCGGATTTGTCCTTCCGCAATTTTAAGCCGCCGCAGGGCGCGCTTTTTGATGTCTTTTTTCATAACAGAACGAGTATACCCCAGGGGAGTATTTTTGTCAAATTCGATTCAGGCGCGCTCGACGGCGATACGCCGGCTATGCTACACTATTCGTATCTATGCCGCTCACACCGCGCATCAACATTCGACGAGTCCGACGCATTGTTCGGGTATTTTACGAACTTGGTTTTGGCGCCTGGATTCGCCGGCTCAAACTCCACTATATTGTGCCGCTTCACAAGCGATGGATGCGTTTTTTTCGCAGAAAGGAAGAAATCCCGTGTCCCATGGAAACAGAAATAGGGGAATACATGCGGGACTTGCCGGTGCATCTGCGTCTGGCATGTGAACGGCTTGGCGGCACGTTCGTGAAATTCGGCCAGATGCTGTCTCTGCGGGGAGACCTCGTGGGTCAATCGGTTGCGGATGAACTGCGCAAACTGCAGGACCGCGTGCCGTCTTTTTCAGTGCAAGAGGCGAAGGCGACCATTGAACGCGAACTCGGCAAGCCCATCAAAATCCTGTTCAAAAACTTTACCGAAACTCCTGTCGGTTCCGCCTCGCTCGCGCAGGTGCATCATGCGGTCCTTCCAAACGGAAGAGAAGTTGCCGTGAAAATCCTTCGTCCGGGCATTGAAAACCTTGTACGTCAGGATATTGTGATTCTGCAATGGGTGGCGCGGCTTCTTGAAGACCACCTCGCGTTTACACGTTCCTACCAGCCGCGGAAAGTTATTGACGAATTTGCCGAGTGGACAACGCGCGAGCTCAACTTGCTGAACGAAGCCGTTAATATTGAACATTTTCGAAAACTCTACGAAGGCGAGGAAGACATTCTCATCCCGGGAGTGGTGTGGGAGTATACATCGCGCCGCGTGCTTACCACCGAGTTTTCGCATGGCATTCCCATGGACGATCTTGCGAAATATCGCGAGGTCCGATCGTCGCGCAAAAAGATTGCGGCACTCGGGGTTCGTCTTGTCGTTCGGCAGTATTTTGAACACGGCTTCTTTCATGGCGATCCGCATCCCGGCAATTTTTTTGTCCTGCCCAATAATCGGGTGTGTCTGCATGATTTTGGCATCGTCGGTCGCATTGATACGAAGACGCGGCGGGAACTCATTGGCTGTTATGTTGATTTTCTTGAAAAAGACGCGGAAGGCGCCATTGATCATGTTCTGCATTTGGCAAAGACAGACGCCGCGTCAGACATTGACGGCTTTCGCCGCGAGGTGACTGGAATTCTCGAACAGTGGTTTTACGCGCCGACTGCGGGCGAGCGATTGTCCACGGCATTTTACAAAATGGTCATTTCCGGCGGCGCGCACGGCATCATATTTCCGTCCAATATCGTGCTTCTGGCCAAAGCCATCGTGACGACGGAGAGCATGGCGCTGCTCTTGGATCCCGCGTTTGACATTGCCGGGGAACTCAAGCCGTATTTGAACCGGCTTTTGACATTTGAACTCAAGCCCGAGAAATTGGCAAAACGGGGCCGCGAACTTTTGCTCGATTCCGCGAATATCCTCGACGACATCCCTGACGCCGCACGGACGCTCTTGAAACTTGCGGAAAAAGAAGAAGTCGGCGTGCGCCTTGAGACGCGCGAGTTTTTGGACATCAAACGCGAAATTGACCGCCAATCCGACATCCGCATGCTCACGCTCCTTTTTGTCGCGGACCTGCTCGCAACCGCAGTGCTCCTGCATCTGGAAGGCATCGAACGGATCGGCGGCGTGCCGATTGCGTTTCTCGGGATTCTGTTTGGCGCCGCACTCGGCGTCATGGTTCTTATGAAGATTAAAAAAAGAGCCGATTAACGGCTCTTTTTTGATTTCCTTTTCGGTCCGACCCTGCGCTTCAATGCTTCGAACTCGCTTCGTGTGGGAATGTTGAGCGTATGGAGAACAGATTTTACCGCGCTTTCATACACTTTTGTCATCATGTGAAGTTCCTTTTCGCCCTTGGTTGTGAGTTTTTTGCGCAGTTTTTGTTTATCTTTCACAGCAAGTTTCCCTTCTTTGATAAGATACTCAAAGAAATCCGTCGCTCGTTCACGCGCCACGCCAGCGGCGCCAAGACCCACGAGTAGAGCATCTTCTATTTTTACCGGCTTTGCCGGCTTCTCTTTCTTTGCCATATTACTTTGATGTCTTATGCGCGCCGAAATAGTTATGCAGCCACGCGAAGAGGTATGCTGTGAGATAGGTATAGACGACGGTTTGGAGCAATCCGATGAGCGCTCCGCCAAATGTCATTTGGACGTCGCCCGCGAACTTCTCGACGTTGGTCAGGTGCACGATCCAGCCAAAGAGCTGTAACGCGGCATCTGTCCAGAGCGCAGTGACGAGCGCGCACACAAGGTAGACAATGCCGAGCGTGGTTGCCGCCGCAAGAGAGAATTTATGCTTGTTGAGTTCCATATATATGAAATCATTATAATGAGTAGTGTTCGACCTTTGTTCTCCTATTCTATTTGCCATGAAAATACGCGTTCGACCTCTCCACCGATTCCGTTCAATTTGAGCGTCAGCGACGCCGGCCGAGGGGAAAGCGGCATGAATTGCAATAATCCTTCCCGATGGTGTCCGCCCGGCGGGTCGCCATCCCATGCCGTTGGTTGGTATTCTACTCTTTTTTCGTCAATAAGAGAAGCGGCGAGAACAAGGTCGTCGTCCAATTCTACCGAATGGGTTTCGAGAGTAATCTTGAAATCCCATGACGCGGCGTTCTCGGAGAGATCGATCGGCAGGGCGGTAACATCAACGTCGCCCTTGGCGTCGCTTTTGGCGTCGTATCCCGCCCCGCCCCGCGTTTCAGAGTTTTTTTGTTCGTTAAGAGGTCGTGCTTCGTCATTTTGACTCCTAGTGAACGCGTATCCGAGGAGCGCTCCCGCGACGCTTATCACAATGATCCAAAAAACAATTTTCATACGTGGCGGCGAAATGAAATAATGCGATTCGCAATGTATGCGACTCCGAGCGCGTTGAAGAGCAGGCCGACCCAGAACAGTTCCACTTGATATTGTCCGATAAGCGTCGCAAAACCGGACGCGGCAAGAATCGGGAGTATGTTCGCAAGATAATGGGCGCAGCAGGAAATCATGGCGGCCGTTGACGTTGCGCCGGATACGGCAAGCACTTTGCCGGACGCGTTTTTCTCTCGGATTGCCGTTTTGAGGTATGTGTAGAGCCCCACTTGGACGCCGAACCCGCCTGCAAGAGGAATAATAAAGTACCAAAATGAGCTGAATTGGGTTTTCGCAAACTCCCAGCCCGAGACGAGCGTGACGATGCCAAAATACAAGGAGAGCAGAGCAAGAGCGCCTGCAAGCCCGAGTGCGAGTGGTCGAAAGATATTTTTCATGATATTGACAGTATACCCCCTGGGGGTATATGATGTCAAGTGCGCATATATCTATGAAAACCATCACATTCACCATCGTCGGCATGCACTGCGCTTCTTGCGCGGTGCGGAACGAAGAGAGTTTGAAAAAAGTGAACGGCGTTGCAAACGCGTCGGTCAATTTCGGCACGCACAGCGCGACGGTGGAGTTTGATGAGGCAGTGGTTGCGGAAAAGACATTGCATGACGCGGTTATAAAGAATGGCTACAAGGTATTCACAGAAGAGATGACGCGGACGCACAAAGAGGCGGCAAAAAAAGAACTCGCTCTCGCGCGAAAGCGAGCGCTCTGGGCGATTTTTCTCTCGCTTCCGCCAGTGGCGCTCGCGATGACGGGATTTGCATTTCCATTCGGTATTGCGGGATACAACACGAGCATTTGGATTCAGGCAGTTCTCGGATCGTTTGTCGTGCTTGTCCTTGGAAGAGAATTTCACGCAGGCATGATCCGGCAGGCGAGGATGAAGGCCGCGAACATGGATACGCTCATTTCTGTCGGAACCCTTGCGGCAGTCGGATATAGCGTCTGGTCATTGATTGTTCGTGAAATGCATTTGTATTTCGAAACCGGGGCGGTTATTACCGCCCTTATTCTTCTTGGCCGGTACTTTGAGGCAAAGAGCCGTGGGCAGGCGAGCGAGGCGATTGAGAAATTGCTACAACTGGGCGCCAAAACGGCTCGGCGGATAAAAGTTCGAAATTCGAATATCGAAATTCGAAACAATATCGAAGCTCAAATTTCAAATGTTCAAAATGAAGAATACGAAGACGTTCCTATCGAAACTGTACAAGTGGGCGATCTCTTGCTCGTGAAGCCGGGTGAGAAGATTCCGACAGATGGAAAAGTGGTGAAGGGAGAGAGCAGTGTTGATGAGTCAATGCTGACCGGTGAAAGTATGCCGGCTGGGAAGAAGGTCGGGGATGAGGTGTTTGGCGCCACGATCAATGTGAACGGGGCTTTGTACATCGAAGCAACAAAAGTGGGGCAGGAAACAGCGCTAGCGCAGATTGTGAAAATGGTCGCGGAAGCGCAAGTCAAAAAAGCGCCGATTCAAAAGCTCGCGGACAAGATTTCAGGCATTTTTGTGCCAATTGTGCTCGGCATTGCGATTCTGACGGCAGTCGGCTGGTATCTCGCGACCGGCGACATCGCGCAAAGCATTATTCCTGCGGTCGCGGTGCTTGTGATCGCGTGCCCGTGTTCGCTTGGGCTTGCGACACCAACAGCGATTATGGTTGGGACCGGTCTTGGGGCAAAGCGTGGAATTTTGATTAAAAACGGCGAGGCCTTAGAAAAGGGGAAAAAGATTGATGTTGTCATGTTCGATAAAACCGGAACTTTGACCGAAGGAAAGCCGAGGGTGACGGATATCGTTACGTGTGATGGGGCCGCGGAAGATGACGTGTTGCGCCTTGCCGCGAGTATTGAAAAGTTATCCGAACATCCGCTTGCGTCTGCCGTTTTCCGCGCCGGAGAAGAAAAGAATATCCCATTGCAAGAAGTACACGATTTTGAAAATCTTGCGGGACGCGGCGTCACAGGACGGATTGGGGGAGATGCGGTCGTGGTTGGCAGCGCGCGCCTGATGCAGGAGCGTCAGATTTCAACATCAGTTTGCGAACGCGCATTGGAGGCGCTTGAAAAAGAGGCAAAAACCGCGATTGCTGTTGCGAAAAACGATGTGGTTATCGGTGTCATCGGCATTGCGGATACACTGAAGACCGATGCGCTCGAGGCCGTGAAAAAATTGCGAACGCTCGGCATTGAGACGTACATGATTACAGGCGATAACAAACGGACAGCCGGCGCCATTGCCTCGCGCGTTGGCATTGAAAAAGTATTTGCGGAAGTTCTGCCGCAAGACAAAGCAGAACAGGTCAAATCGCTGCAACGCGAGGGTTTGAAAGTCGCGTTTGTCGGCGACGGCATCAATGACGCGCCGGCGCTTGTGCAAGCCGACCTTGGCATTGCGGTTGGTACCGGGACGGATATTGCGATTGAGGCGGGAAATATTGTCTTGGTCAAAGGACATCCCCTGAAAGTGGTTGAAGCGTTGACGCTCGCGCGGCTCACGTTCAAAACAATTCGTCAAAATATGTTCTGGGCATTCTTCTACAACGTGGTCGCCTTGCCTCTTGCCGCGTTTGGACTTCTGAATCCCATGATCGCGGCCGGCGCCATGGCATTTTCGAGTGTCTCTGTCGTTGGTAATAGTTTGCGGATGAAGAGGAGAAGAGAGTAATTTGTCTGTTTATACAATCTCGTAGTGAGCTACTCAAATGAAGAGAACCAAAAAAAGTCCGCCGAGGCGAACTGTTTTTGGAAGTGCTCGAGTGGGGTGGGATGAAGGTGTCATCATGGGGGCGCTCGAGCGTCACGCGCCCATGGGATCCCGTTAGTGGGATCTGGACTGTCACCGTTTTTGGACCCTACCATAGGGCCAGAGAACCTGAATGACAATAGGCCAGCCCCAGATGCCGAAGGCCACCGCATAGAGGTACCAGTACCCTGCCCAAAGGTATTTCAACCCGGGATTGGGCAGTTCGCGAATTGTTCCGCGTATGTCGTTGAGGGCCACCTGGTAGGCAGTTTCGTCTTTGGGAATGTCCGCGATGCTGTGGAGTCGATCAAGGATCCGTTCGAGGGTCCTGAAGTGGAGGGCGAGGTCGTTCGCCGGTGTCCTAAAGACAAGGGCGAAATGACCTTCTGTCATTCCGCGCCTCTCGAGGTTCTCCATGAGCTCCGTGATGTACTCGACCATTTCCTCACGGTCAGCCGCTACCTGTGCCCTGTCGATGAGCGCATCCACATCGCGGACGAGGCCGTAGCCGGTCACTACGAGGAGTAGTGCCATGAATGCCGACACTGCTATCGAGATGTTCACTGCCACTTTCATCTTGTTGCCCCCTTTTAGGTTGTTATTCCGCCGGGTTTTTTTTCAGAAGCAGTTAAGAGCTTAGCAAATTTTTTTAAATATGTCAAGAGGCGGGGTTGCCGCCTCTTTGATCAAACATTTTTCGTCTTAACCCAAAAAATACTTCAATTCAAAAAAAATCAGCAGAAACCACCCCGCCTGCAGGATGAAAAAGAGAAGAATCTGGATGTATTCCAGCTTTTGCGCCCGCGTCATGCTGAAGTTTTGGGATACTATCGCGTACACGTCTTCGAGTGCGTCGAGTTTGTCTTTCACCGATTTCCGCCATTCATCCATGCGAACCATCTTTGCGAGCATTTCATAGAGCCGCGCGCTATACCAGTCGCCAATCAACTTAATTTCGCGGTCAATCACTTCGAATTGGGCGAGCGACTGGGCGCGGACCGCGATGACTTCCTCGAATGCCCGCGCGAGTTCTTTGGTGCTCCAAACAGCGTGTTTTGTCCCCGGATGTTTTATGAGTTTCGACACTTTCTGCAATCGCTCGGACAGGTCCTGATCCAGCGTGCGGTAGCGCAATAGTTGCAAGTTTGCGATTTGGAAGAGTTCCTTGGTTCCCTGATAGTCCCCGTTCGGGTCAAACAGGAACGCGCCGTCCCAGCCGATAATTACGAGGTCGTTTTTCCCATATTTGATTTGCAGGTCGAGCGTGCGCGCGATTTCTGTTTCATCAAGCGGCAATTTTTCCGATTTTAAAAATCCGGCGATCCGCGACGCGTGTTCGTGAACAAGCTGATTGAGACCGTCTTTGTAGTCAAAAACGACGACGAGGGAATACTCTTCGCTTAAATTAAAATCCCCGCCCCGCTTTTCGGCAACTTTTTGGCACGCGGCGACAAGAGCTTTACGCACGTCAAATGTCTTTTCTGAAAAAACGTCGGCGACGGGTAGCATTGCCTCGACAAGCAGGATATCGGGCGGATATGTTTTGACGAGAAAAACAACCTCTTCGCCGCCCACTGTCATCTTTTCCTCGCCGACAATGTATTGATGGGGGACTGACGCCTCAAAATAATGCGGCGCGCTTTGCAGACCGCGCGTTTCCACCATCTCGCCTTTGTGGAGGCGGGATGATTTCGAGAGGACGAATGAGACAAGTTTGGCGTGCATACGCTTGCCAATTTCGCGTTACGACTTCCCCTCCCACTCTTTGAAAAATCGGTCAAGATATTCTTCCATAAAATGATGACGGTCCTCGGCAAGTTTTTTTGCAGTTTTCGTATTCATTCTGTCTTTGAGGAGCAAAAGTTTTTCATAAAAATGGGTGATTGCCGTGCCCGTACTCTTGAAATATTCTTCTTTTGATTGATGCATCACCGGTATAACTCTCGGATCATGCATGGGCCAGTGCATATATCCGTTGAACGCGAACGTCCGTGCTATTCCGATGGCTCCGATTGCATCCAGACGGTCGGCATCTTGGACAATTTTACCTTCGAGTGTTTTCATGTCGGTTTGTACGCCGGCGCCCTTAAATGACGCATTCGCAATAATGTCGCATGCATGAGCAATAACAGTTGTCGGAACGCCATACTTCGTGAGCACTTCTCGCGCCATTTTCGGCCCAACAGTGTCATCACCATCATGAAATTTCCAGTCAGCAATATCGTGGAGCAGCGCCGCAAGTTCAATGACGAAGAGGTCGGCTGACTCTTCTTTTCCAATGCGCTCTGCCATTTTCCACACGCGATATACATGCCACCAGTCGTGACCGGATCCCTCATGTTCGAGCGCACGCCTGACTTCACCAGAGACCTCGCCAACGATTTTTTGATTGTCCATACTGTGCATAGTGCCGCGGGAGAGAATCGAACTCTCATGACCTTGCGGTCGCAGGATTTTGAGTCCTGTGCGTCTGCCGGTTCCGCCACCGCGGCATCATTGCGTTTGTGTTATTTTTTTAAAAAGATTGTGTATGCCCAATTCCTTCGTCTGTTCTCGGATATACCTCAGGTCGAGTCGTTTCTCCGATATGGCAAGAATTGATTCTATATCTTCCAGATGTCGGCTCGAGTGCGATTCGTTATACCACAGCAATTTGATGATAATCAAATCTTCTGGTGAGGTGAAAAAGACGGTTGTACCGAGAATCGGGAGCGGTATGCGTCTTTCAAATCGAGAGCGATCGAACGGTGTTTGTTTTGCGAGCCAGAAATCCACTTTCATGCCTGTGTCGCCGTCTATGAAATTAAATTCCCCGCCTTTTTTGATTGCTTCGGACATGGCATCCCGATCGAGATAACCGGCCGCGCCAAGCGCGCGTACTGCGTTGTACAGATTGTCTGTTTGGTTTTTTTCAAGCTCGACGATAATGTCAATGTCTGCAGTGAACCGCGGCCTGCCCCAGAGAAAAACAGCCATGCCGCCGGTAATGAGGTAAGGGATATGCAGTTCATCGAGGATCCTCACGATATTGAGGAGGAGCTGTCGGGGGTCTGGCTGATTCATACGTGTGAGCAGATTTCAATGTCCTGCCGAGGAGCCATAATTGCGCGCCGAGTTCGAGCTTGTCTTCGGGGGACATCTGACGGAAAATCTCGTCCTGCTGTTCCTGGGCATTGTATTTCATAGGGTGGAATCCGGTTTGGCGGTATCCGCTCAAATTGTATTGCTTCTTGGCGTTTTTGTCAACATATAGTATACTTATTCACGAGGCACAAGTCACATACCACGAGTCAATTTATGGTTTGTGTTATGTGACTCGTGGCTCGTGATTATGAGTCGAATCATCTCCATCGTCAACCAAAAAGGGGGCGTCGGCAAGACCACGACCGCGATGAACCTCGCGGCGGCTTTGGCTGAAACGGGAAAATTTGTTCTGTTGGTTGACATGGACCCGCAGGCCAACGCGACATCGGGCTTGGGCATTTCGTATCGAGAACTGACGCATGGGCTGTATGAGGCCCTCGCAAAGCAGAAGCGCTTGCACGACGTGATTGTGAACACCGCGCACGAGGGGTTGCGGGTCGCGCCCGGAACGCCGAATCTTGCCGGCGCCGCGGTGGAACTCGTCGAGGTGGAGCGGCGGGAGCATCAACTCGCCGATTTGCTTGCCGAAGTGCGACACGCGTACGATTACATTATTGTTGACTGCCCGCCTTCGCTTGGGCTGCTCACGATTAACGCGCTCGTCGCGGCCGATGAAATTTTGATTCCGGTGCAGGCCGAATATTACGCGCTTGAGGGGCTGGGCCAACTGTTGCAGACGATAGAACTGATCCGCGAGCACGTCAAACCGGAGATCAAAATTCTTGGCGCGGCGATAACGATGTTCGACGCGAGAACCCGCCTTGCGGAAGACGTGATGAATGAATTGTATCAATATTTCCCGGACACTATATTCAGAAGCGTCATCCCGCGTACTGTTCGTCTTGCCGAAGCCCCGAGTTTCGGTCAATCCATATTCCACTACGAACCGAACGGGAAAGGCGCGAAGGCGTATGAGCGACTGGCTAAAGAAATTCTCGAATTACATCAACAGTAAATGCGATGCCAATATACGAATCATGAGCAAAATTAGTATTATTAGTATGAATTAGTATATGAGCATCGCACTATGGCACTCGGCAAAGGATTAAGCTCACTCCTTCCACAATCCAAATCCCGCAAAACGATTCACAAAGAAACCGGCAACGCGGCGGAGCCCGGGCAGATTTGGCATATTCCGATTTCAGAAATTGTGCCGAACAGCGAACAGCCGAGAAAGAGTATGGGGCATCAGGATTTGGAGGATCTGGTTAAGTCCATCAAAAAACACGGCATTCTCCAGCCGATTACGGTGACGGAACGCAATGACGGCGGATACGAACTTATCGCCGGAGAACGCCGTCTGCGCGCGTCGCAGATCGCAGGACTTCCGACGATTCCGGCAATCGTGCGCGCGGCGACGCAACAGGAAAAACTGGAGCTCGCGCTTATTGAAAACCTCCAGCGCGAGGATTTGAATCTGATTGAAGAAGCTTTTGCGTACAAGCGGCTCCATGAGGAGTTCGGTTTGTCGCATGATGAAATAGCCGAACAAGTTGGCAAAAGCCGTCCGGTGGTCTCCAACACTATACGGCTTCTTGATTTACCCGAGGTGATTCAGAAGTCGCTCATTGACGGCGCGATTTCCGAAGGCAAGGCGCGCGCGCTTTTGTCGCTTCGCAGCGAGAAGGATCAGTTGGATACCTTTCGTCAGATGACCGGGCAGGGGATTACGGTGCGCGATGTGGAGCGGGCGGTGGCCGCAAAAGGAGAGCGGTCCCGTAAGGGTTCCATCCGGCGCGACGCTAATATCCTCGCGCAGGAGCAGATGATCGAAGACCGGCTCGGCGCCAAAGTGACGATTACGAGAAAAGGAGAAAAGGGGACGATCCTGATCCATTACTATTCGAATGAGGAGTTTACGCGATTGATGGGGGAGTTGACGTAGTTTATTCCGAGCGAAGGCCGAATCCTCGAGGCCGCAGTCGAGGAATCGCTTTTTAACGCTCACGATGTCAGAATTATTGCTACGCTACGCTAATGGTAGCCAATGCCAAGAAAAGGGATCCCTCGACTGCGTTCGTCGAGGACTTCTCACTTCGCTCGGGATGACAGCGGGGAGGGTTTACTTCTTCGGCAGCACCGCCCGCAGCCATCCGGTGATTGACTTCCTTTGCGCGGCTTTGATGTGGCCTTTGGCCGTGTGGGTTTTGACGAATTGGAGCCAGTCCTGGCTCGGACTTTTGCGGTTTTTGTCAATCAAAATCTCCACGACGTCGCCGTTTTTGAGTTCGGTCTCGAGCGCGACGAGCGTGTCGTTCACGCGCGCGCCGGTGCATTTGTTCCCGATGTCCGTGTGAATGTGATACGCAAAATCCACGGGTGTCGCTCCCTCGGGCAGATCAATCACGTCCCCTTTGGGCGTAAAAACAAAAATGCGTGTCTGGAGAAAATCCACCTTCATTTCTTCGAGATCCGAAAGTTTGTTTAAAATGTCTTTTTGAATTTCGGCAAGTTCCTTTGCCCACCGCACCTCTTTTTTCGGCATGCGCGCGCCGTGCTCGTCATAATGCCAGTGCGCGGCGATACCGAACTGCGCTTCTTCCTGCATTTCGCGCGTGCGGATCTGAAATTCAATGATTTCGCCTCCTTCTCCGAACACGGTGGTGTGGAGCGACCGATACCCGTTTGGCTTTGGCTGAGAAATGTAGTCCTTGATGCGGCCTTTCATCGGCTTCCAGATATTGTGGATGATGCCGAGCGCGGCGTAGCAGTCCGCGATGGTGGGGACGAGGATGCGCACAGCCACCAGATCGTAGACCTTGTTCACGTCACTGTCTTTGCGCAGGAGTTTTTTGTAAAAACTATAGAGCCGCTTCTGCCGTCCGTATGTTTCCGTCGCCTGAATGCCCGCTTTCACCAATTCTTCCTGTGTCCGCTTGATCACCAGCTCGAGATATTTTTCTTTCCCTTTGATTTTTTCGTCTCGCAAAAGCTTAATGCGCTGATATTCTTTCGGATACACGTATTTGAACGACAGATCTTCGAGATCGCTTTTCACGTCATCCATGCCGAGACGAGCCGCGATGGGCGCGTAAATTTCCAAGCTCTCGAGCGCGATTCGATACTGCTTTTGCGGCGGGAGCGCGTCGAGCGTCTGGAGATTATGAATGCGGTCCGCGAATTTAATAATCATGACGCGTACGTCTTCGGCCATTGCCACGAACATTTTGCGCAAATTTTCGATGTAGCGTTCGACGCCGCGGTATTTGAGTTTCCCCAGTTTCGTAATCCCGCCCACGAGCGAGGCGACATCCGGTCCGAAATTTTTTTCAATTTCTTCGAGCGTGACGTCCGTGTCCTCCGGCACGTCGTGCAGGAGCGCCGCAATCACTATCACCGGGTCAATGCGCATGTTCGCCAAAATGTGCGCCGCCGCGAGCGGGTGCTCGATGTACGGTTCGCCGGATTTTCGCGTCTGCCCCGCATGGGCGTTCGCGGCAAAATCATACGCAAGCCGAATCATTTCCGTGTCGGCTTTCGGCGCGTAGGCGTGGACGGTTTCTATCAGCTCGTCAATTGTCTGTTTAAGTCGTTTTGGCATAGAGTATCGTACCTGTTTCAGTATAGGCATGATTTCTTTTTTTGACAAGCGCGTGCCGCGCTTTTTCCGCTCTACCCAGTGAAAAATAGGGTTTCACCTTGACAATTTTTTTTCCCCATGATAGTATACAGGCGGTACTGGGAAATGCCTCAAGAACCAGAGAAAAACCCCCGTCTTCGGACAGGGGTTTTTCTTTTGCGCACATTCGAGCGGCCGTTTGCCTTTCAGAACTTGCCGTGATAGAATAGTTCTCGGAGCGGGCTCAGGCCTTCCTAGTACCAATGGTATTGAGGTTACTGGCCCGCTCCACTTGAAAGCACGACTGACATTGTCGTGCTTTCTTTTTTTGTACAACAGCCGTCATGCTGTTTTTTTTCGAGAAACACCCTTACGGGTGTTGTACCGTCGCGCTGGCTTCGCGTTCTTCAAGAGTTCCTCGCACTGTTCGCGCGTGAGCGACGCGGGATCGGTGTCCTTTGGCATGCGCGCGTTTTTCGTTCCGTCCGTGATATACGGCCCGTATCTGCCGTGCAGAATTTGAATGGAAGTTCCTCCGAATGCTTTGATGATCTTGTTGGCTTTTTTTTCTTTTTCAACTTTCACCACTTCGAGCGCCTCCTCAAGCGTGATGGTGTAGGGGTCTTTGTCTTTTATTGAAAAGTATTCGTCTTTTATTTTCACATACGGCCCAAAGCGGCCGCGGTTCACGAGAACATCGTTTCCGTCCGCGTCGGTTCCCAGCGTTCGCGGAAGGGAGAGGAGTTTCAGCGCGTCGGGAAGGGTGACGGTCTGAATATCCATGTCTTTCGTGAGCGAGGCGAACGTCGGTTTTTCTTCGTCGTCTTTTGTGCCGAGCTGGACAAAGGGGCCGTATCGCCCGATGCGCACCGAAACGGGTTTCCCGCTCGCAGGGTCAACGCCGAGCTCGCGCGCCTGCACCACGTCTTTCTTTTCCAGCGCGGCCGTTTTTTCCACAATCGTCCTGTGAAAGGGTTCGTAAAAATCTTTGATGACCGGATGCCATGCCACTTCTCCTTCCGCAATGTCGTCGAGCCGCTGTTCCAGATTTGCGGTAAATCCGTAATCAACAACACTGTGAAAATGCTCTACCAAGAGGTCGTTCACGATAAACGCGATGTCGTTTGGCTGGAGCCGCTTTTCTTCGTTGCGAACGATGTAGCCGCGATCTTCGATGGTGGCAATCGTCGGCGCGTACGTTGACGGGCGCCCGATCCCATATTCCTCGAGCGTTTTCACGAGCGTCGCGTCGCTGTATCGGGCCGGCGGTTCCGTGAAATGCTGCGTCGGTTCGAGCTGTGCGCAGGCGAGCATCATTCCCTCGGCAAGTTCCGGAAGCATGGTTTCTTTCGCCGCGCCCGGGTAGAGGCGCAGCCAGCCGTCGAAGAGCATGGTTTGTCCGGTCGCGCGGAACAGATATATTCCGCTCACAATGTCAATGGCGGTTTTATTGATGCGGGCTTCCGACATCTGCGTCGCGACGGCTCGATTCCAAATCAGGGTATAGAGTTTCAGCTGCTGCGGTTCAAGGAATGCTTTGACTGATTCGGGCGTGCGGGATGGATCAGCCGGCCGTATTGCCTCATGCGCCTCCTGCGCGCCCTTTGACTTTGTTTTATAGACGCGCGGCGATGGGAGCGCGTATTCGCTGCCGAACGCGTTTCGGACAAACGCGCCGGCTTCCTCAAGGAATTTTTGCGACAGATTGACGGAATCCGTGCGCATGTACGTGATGAGGCCGACAGAACCCTCGCCGCCCAGTTCAACGCCTTCGTAGAGCTGTTGGGCGATCCGCATGGTTTGTTTTGCCGAAAGCCCAAGTTTTTGGTTCGCGCTCTGCTGGAGTGTCGAAGTGGTAAACGGCGGCGGAGGAGTTCTTTTTGCTTCTTTTTTTTCAATTTTTTTAATCGTGTATGTCGCGCCTTTCAAATCGGAGAGTATCGCGTCCGCCTGCGCCTTGTTTTTTATGTCAAGTTTTTGCAGCGCGGCGCCGTCAATCGCCGAGAGCGCCGCTCGGAGATCCTGCGCGAAGGGCGCATCCGAATTTTGAAACAGTCCGTCTATCGTCCAATATTCTTCAGTTTTGAAATTCCGAATCTCTCGTTCGCGTTCGACAATCAGGCGAACAGCGACCGATTGCACGCGGCCGGCGGAAAGCCCCCGGGCCACTTTTTTCCACAGGAGCGGCGAGAGTTCGTAGCCCACAAGGCGATCGAGAATTCTTCTCGCCTGCTGGGCATCAACAAGTTTTTCGTCAATCGCGCGCGGGCGCTTGAGCGCCTCGGCGATCGCGTGTTTGGTGATCTCATGAAAGACAATGCGTTCCGCGTTTTTCGGCGCGATGCCAAGCAGATGGGCGAGATGCCACGAAATCGCCTCGCCTTCTCGGTCTTCGTCTGTCGCAAAAATCACTTTGTCGCTTTTTTCCGCCGCGGCCTTCAGTTTTTTCACCTGCTCTTTTTTTTCCGGCGAGACAATATAGCTGGGTGCGAACGTCCCGCCCTCGGTGTCCACGCCCATTTTCTTTTTCGGCAGATCCCGCACATGCCCGAATGAGGATTCGACGATGAATCCTTTCCCGAGAAATTTGGAAATGGTCTTCGCTTTTGTCGGCGATTCAACAATGACGAGTGTCTGCGGCATATTGGATTTCAGGATACTCGATAATCTGTCTCGTGTCAATTGTCAATCATGACAATTATGAGAAACGTCCCCTTGCGGGGGACGGTGGATGCGCGAGGTACAGTCGTCGTATCATCGCATGATGTATTTGGCATGGAGTTGTATAAACGCAAGTTCCCATTTTGTTTTTGCTTTGATAACGCTTACGAGATAATTGAACGCGATGTACGTTACGGTGATGCCGACGGCCATGAGGACGCGCTCCTGCCAAACAATCGGGATCAGCCCAATCCATATTGCCGCTTTCATGTTGAACGTCCATATCCAGAGCGCGCCTCCCACGCTGTGCGCCGTAAATGTCGCGCCGAGGGCGCGCGCGAAGAGAAACCGGTCGCGGAAGAAATGCATTGCTATCGGAATCAGCCAATAGAGCGCGTAGTACCACGCGAGCCGCCCTTCCGGATGCGCCCAGAACGCGATCATGGCGGCGACCGGCACGAGGAGCGCTAGTTTGGACTTGCGGGCAAAGTACAGGACGGCAAAGAGCATCGGAAATAAACGAATCATCGTTCCCGCGTCCATCGCAAATCCGTTGACGGCCCAATTGATGAGTTGCATGATGACCACCGTTGCGACGCCCCAGAGAGAACCGATAAATGCCCCGGCAATCGGGCCGTAAAAGTCGAACAAACTGAAGCGAATATTCTCCGCGCCGACGAGCTTGCTGAAGGGCACTTGCATGGCGAGGAAACCGAGGAGGGAGAAGAGAATAATAAAGACCAGTTTATGTCGCGTTCGTTGCGTCATAATTGTTTGATGCTATTATGAATATTGAATATTAAATATTGAATATTGAGGATAGGCGCAAATTATGGAGAGTAGAGTACCACAATTGGTATGTCTGGTCAAACACTCACGGAACAACACTCACGGAAATTCCTACTTGTATCTTGTATCTTGAGATTTGTTTCTTCTCGCGAGCTTCAGCGAGCGAGCACATACATCATTCCTCCCAAATTCCGCACTTTGCCTTTCATTTCCATGAGGGTCAGCGTGCTCCCGACGGTGGGGCTGTCGAGGGACGTTTGTTTGGTGAGCAAATCAATATGCAGGGGTTCGCGGGAAAGATGCTCGAGCAGTTTTGCCTCGGCCGGCGACTCGGGAATGATTTCTTTGTTCGCGACAAATTGTTTGATGTCCGCCAAGTTGAGCGAGTCGAGAATGTCCTGCCCGCGTGTTACGAGTTCGGCTCCTTGTTTTAGGAGCGCGTTCGGGCCGATGCCTCCAGCGGACGTAATGTTGTGCGGCACGGTAAAGACGTTCCGGCCGTTGTCGAGCGCGCACTGCGCCGTAATCAAGGCGCCGCTTTCTTCTCCGGCTTCGGTCACGAGCGTGCCAAGCGACATGCCGGCAATAATGCGGTTTCTTCGTGGAAAAGTAAATCTGCTCGGCATGCCGCCGGGCGGATATTCGGCGATGACCGCGCCGCCGCTTTCGACAATTTTTTCCGCGAGACGCCGGTGCGCCGTCGGATAGACGTGCCGCGGGTCAACGCCGGATCCAAGCACGGCGATCGTCCGTCCGCCGGCCGTGAGGGCGCCTGCATGCGCGAAGCCGTCAATCCCGAGCGCGAGCCCCGAGACAATCGCGAGGCCTGCGCTTGCGAGTTCGCCCACCAATTCTTCGGTCACTTGTTTGCCGTAGGTTGAGTATTTGCGCGTGCCGACGACCGCGAGGCAATACTCATCCGCTTTGAGAACGCCCCTCACAAAGAGACAAAACGGCGGATCATAAATTTGTTTCAAGAGGTCCGGATACGCCTCGTCTTCCTGCGTAACGCATTGGATATGTTCTTGTTTCAAGACGGCATGGATTTTCTCTTCATCCACAGTGTTCCGCCACGCAACGAATTCCGTCGCAAGGTCGTCTTCCCAGCCGATTCTTTTAAGTTCCGCGAATGACGCACGTCGAATGTCGTCAAACGTCGTGAACACTGACGAGAGAGCTTTATACCGTTTGTGGGTTATCTTTGGGAAGTAGGACAGTACTATTTCTTTTTTCATATTCATCCCGTCACGTATCACGTATCACATATCACGAATCAAATTTTGGACTATGTACATTGGTACGTGCTACGTGGTATGTGTTACGTGATGTGCAGTGTTTCCGCAATCTGCCCCACTGCCTCTTCAACCGTTTTTTTGAGAAGCCGTTTTTCTCCAATCGAAAATTTGTCCAGCACAAACTTCGCCGTATCTCCCATTTTTTTTGGGTCCGGATTCGCGATGCCGATTCGCGCGCGCGTGAACTCTTTGGCGCCGAGATGCGCCATGACGGATTCCACGCCTTTGTGTCCGGCATGGCCGCGATCGGTTTGGATTTTTATTTGGCCGAGAGGCAGGTCTTTGTCGTCATGAATCACGAGGATGTCGGCAGGGGAGAGTTTGTAATACGCGGCAATCAATTGCGCGGCTTGTCCGGAATCGTTCATGAAGGTCATGGGTTTCGCGAGCACAATTTTTTTGTCGCCAATCGCGCACTCGGCGATTTCCGCGTTGAACTTTTTTGAAAGATGCCAATCAGTCGCGCTAAATTTTTTCCATTCGTCCCGCAACGCATCGGCAATGATAAAGCCGACGTTGTGGCGCGTCTTTTCGTAGCGTTTACCGGGATTGCCGAGGCCGAGGATGAGCTTCATATTAGTCGTGATGCGAATCTACAAATGGCATGCCAATATGGCGAATCCTACAAATCTGCAAATGAGTGTCTGCGTATTCGCTGATTCGTATGATTCGTAGATTGGCATATATTCGCAGATTTGCATCATCGTTTCATCTTCGTTAATTTGATCACAATCGGGACTCCAAGGAAATCATATTGCTCCCGCAGGCGGTTTTCGAGAAAATTCACGTACGAACGGTGGATGGAGGTTTTTGGCGCCATAAAGAGTTCGAACACCGGCGGGCTCACGCCAATTTGCTGCAGCCCATAGAGTTTCGGGTGGCGCGTTCCCTTGCCTTTGACCGGCCGTCTTCTTTTTTGGACCTCTTTGAGAAATGCTTCGAGCGCGGTATCAGAAACTTCCGTGTGCCGCGCCTGCCAGATTTTCATCATCATGGGGAAAATGTCGTGAACGGCGTATCCGGTTTTGCCGCTGACAAACATGATGGGAGCGAACTTGAGATGCGGAAATTGGTTATACACGAGCGTTTTCCCCTCGCGGCGTTTCGCATCGCTTTTTTCTTCCGCAAGGTCCCACTTGTTGATGAGAATGATAACGCTTTTGGACTTTTGCTCAAGGAGGCCGCCCAACTGTTTATCCTGGCTCGAAATTGGGTCGCTGCCGTCGAGCACAAAGAGAATGATGCCGGACCGTCCGATCGCGTCAATGCTTTTTGCGATGCCCAGACGCTCCAATTCTCCTGCCACTTTTGCTTTGCGGCGAATGCCCGCGGTGTCAACGAAGTTGATGAGCCGTTTTTCATACGAGACCAGGGTATCATGCGGTTCGCGCGTGGTGTGGGGGATGTCGCTCACAATCACTTTTTCCTCGCCGATGAGTTTGTTAAACAGCGAGGATTTGCCGACGTTCGGCTTGCCGATGATGCCCACACTGATCGTTTCCTGTTTCTCTTTTTTCACCGCCTTCGGTCTTTTTTTGATTTTTCCGCACAGCGCGTGAATGAGATCGAGAAAGTCGCCCACGCGTCTTCCGTTTGCGGCGGAAATCGGAAACGGCTCGCCGAGATTGAGTTTCGAAAGCGCCTCATATTCAATGCCAGCTTCATCTCTGTCATTATCCACCTTGTTGACCGCGAGAAGAATCGGTTTGCCTTGTATTTTTTTCAGCCGCGCCACGAGTTCTTTTTCCTGCGGGAGGATGCCTTGTTCCGCATCGGTAACCATGACGATAATATCCGCGTTGTCCATCGCGTATTCGGTTTGTTTCACAACGGCCTCTTCAAACGGAAGCGCTTCCTCGAACGTGAGTCCGCCGGTGTCAATCAGCCTGAATTCTTTTCCGCGCCACAGCACAACGCCCTCATTGCTGGTGCGGGTGGTTCCAGGGATTTTTGATACGATCGCTTTTTGTTCTTCAATTAATTTATTGAACAGCGTGGATTTGCCGACGTTCGTACGGCCGACGAGAGCGACGGTCGGAAGGGTATTTTCTTCAATGCGTGCGGGAGTTGCCATAGTTTTTATTGTCATTCCGAGCGGAGCGGAGCGGAGTCGAGGAATCTCTTTTTAACGCTTTGGCATGAAATTATTGATTCGCTTCCTTAAAGGAGAGGCGTATGCAAGAAAGGGATCCCTCGACTTCGGCCTCGATGACTCGGCCTTCGCTCGGGATGACAGTGGAGATTTATTCACTGAAATCTTCCCCCAGCACGACCAGTATATCCGTGCTCGTTGATGCAG
>Ga0155319_136_pt1 | contig 19277 bp, 21 predicted proteins | sample RifCSPhighO2_02_FD_106287 | JGI IMG/M metagenome (GOLD analysis project Ga0155319, IMG submission 106287) | Candidatus Magasanikbacteria bacterium RIFCSPHIGHO2_02_FULL_51_14
TGGGTGTCACGCTATAGTCGCCATTATACGCCAAAAGGCATTGATAGAAAATGCGCGAGTCCTCGGACACAATCCGCTTCTCATGGAATCCGGCGTCAACGAGCGCGCGGAAACTCATGGAATGCGACGAAAACGTGACCAGCGCGTCCTGCCGCGCGAGCGACGTCATCATCCAAAACGTGGTGCCGAACGCCATCACGCGCAAGACCGACTGCGACTCCCACATATTATTATTGTAGAGCGCGATGGGCTGGTACGAACTCCGCGTGGGGTTTGGATGCGTGCAAAAGAGATAGGTGAGATACGCGAAGTACTCTCGATGGCAGGCCGTGTCTATATCAAAAACAGTCACAATCACGTCGTCATAGTTCCACGCTTTCTCATCAATATACTTTTTCACCTGCCGTTCCGCGTAGTGCAAATTCGATCCCTTGCCCGGAATCTCATCCGGAAAATCTTTCGGATGAAGCGTAAAAAGAACGTCGGCAAAACAGCGCCCAAACGACTCTTTCACCTGCCGGAAAATCATCTCGCAATGGGCTTTCATCTGTTCCTCTCCGGCAACGACAATGGTAAATTTTTTCCCGTCGTACGCCGCGTCGCACACGCTTTGGACCGCGGTTTTTACCACATCCCACTCCTCATTAAACACGGTGAGAAAGACCACATGCTTTTTTTCCTGCCAGCCCGAGAGTGAGCCGGTCGAGCTGGCTGGAATTTCGTGCGCGAGTTTGTCCTTCCAATCCGTTTTTCGAGCCGCGTGAAATCGAAACCACGCGACAATCAAATAAAACGCGTAATTAACGACTTTCAAAACCCAGTACACGTCGAAGAGGATGATAAAATAAATCATCCAGAGTGGTTTCACGAACGACAACAGGAGCGCCAACAACAAACTCGCCCAAATGATGAGCCCGGGGAGGATTTCGTACATTCTGTATCTTTGATAATCCGTCAGCATATAAATTCGAATCTCGAAACTCGAAATCCGAAACAATATCAAAATTCAAATACTGAAAATTCTAAAAACTTATTCGGACATTCGAATTTTTATATTTGAATTTGTTTCGAATTTCGAAATTCGGATTTCGAATTTTAATAGCGAATATCAAATGAGTCAAATGACTTTTCATCGATACGCACCCACTTCTCCTCGCACCGGTCAACGTTCGCATGCCGCGGCCCGCGGCAACACCACTCTTTCAAAGCGTTCAACTGATCTTCTGCTCCTTCCGCGACAAGTTCAACTGTTCCGTCCGGCATATTGCGAACGTACCCGGCAAGCCCGAGTTTCTCTGCCTCTTCTTGCGCGCGCCAGCGGAAATTGACGCCCTGAACAAGGCCAGTGATAACAAGAGTGATACGCTTCATACTTTTCGCGAAAGCGTTGTAATCGGTCTGCTCTGCGTCACAAAAAGTTTCCCTTTTTCCATCGCCCATTCGATATCGCAGGGAAATCCGTAATGCTCTTCAATTTGCTTGCACATCTTCGCAACCTCGATAATCTGTCTGCCCGTGAGCTTTTGCCTGCCGCCCGCTTCTTCACTCAACTCAATCCACCGGTTTGCTTTGATCTTTTGATCTTCTGATCTTTCGATCTTTCTTCTCTGCTGTCCGACACGCACATCCAACATCGTCATGTCGCTCTTCCGCACGATGTACGAATCCGGCGTCACCTGCCCGGACACAATCGCTTCGCCGAGGCCAAACGCCGCTTCAATAATCATCTGATCCGGGTCTTCGGTCACCGGATGGACGGTAAAGGCAACGCCGGAGACGTCCGACTGCGCCATTTTTTGGATAACGACTGCGACGGAAACGTCGTGATCAATCAAGTTTTTCTCATGCCGATAAAAAATCGCGCGCGGCGTAAAGAGCGACGACCAGCACATCTTGACGTTGTCAATTACATCATCGCGCGTGGTGTTGAGATATGTCTCAAGCTCCCCTGCCCAGCTCGCGATCTGGCTGTCCTCTGCAGTCGCGCTCGAGCGCACGGCAACAAATTCGGCGCCAAGCGTGTCAAACGCGCGTAAAATTTCCGCCGTCAAATCCTCCGGCATCGGACGATCATGAATCGCGTCCCGAATCGTCATGCTCGCCTTCTCCACGGAATTGACATCGTCGGGACGCGCCTCTTTGAGCCGCGCTTCGATGTCCTCTTTCAAACCTGACTCTTCCAAAAAACGATCGAACGCGCCCGCGACAATCACAAATCCGGGCGGAACTGGAATCCCCGCCCGCATCATCTCGCCGAGCGACGCGCCTTTGCCGCCGGCGATGGCGACATCAGATTTCGTGATGTCTTTGAAGCGCTTGATAAGGGTCATATTTTTAATCATAAATCGAATGGCCACCGACATTGATAAATTCGACGATACCTTTTTCGCGGAAACGAAAAAGCACTCGGTGCGAGTATGTCAAAGAGAATGACCAATACCCATCGAGCGCTCCATGAAGCTTGTGGGTTTTGAGGCGCGGATCAAAACAATTCTGCAAGAACATCTTTTCACGCTCTGCGATACCATGCACATATCTTCGATCAATGCGCCTCAATGCCCGCCCAAATCTCTGCGAATACACAATTTTCCGGATTCGCATACTATCACATCAAATCCACAAGCGATCCTTCAAGCTCTTTCAATGTACCCTCCCTCTTTTCTTTCTCAAATGCTTTGATCGCTTCTTCCGTATCCCGCCACTCAAAATACGTTCGCAAAGCGGCACGCAACAACTCCGAGCGTGTCATACGGTTTTTTTTTGCGACCCGCTCCACCTCTTTCACCAAGGTTGGCGGCAATGAAATTGTGACAACAGACGACTGACGCATATTGTTAATACGAAGTATTACACATGAATTATACAAAACCGCCGGAACATTGTCAAGTGACTGTATTTTCGTCTCCCCGCCCCGTCATCCGGCCACAGTCAGTCCGCGTGGCCAGCAGGGCTCCCCGCGGTCAAGGAAGTTTCTTAACGATTCCGCGCTCCGCATCCACCTCCACCATATCCCCGTCTTTGAAAACTTTTGTCGCGATCTTCGTGCCGATGACGCAGGGCTTTTTCAGTTCGCGCGCGATGATCGCGGCATGCGTAAGAATGCCGCCAAGGTCAGTGACGATCGCGGCCGCTTTTTTCATAAGCGGCAGATATTCGGGCGTCGTCATGCGGCAGATGAGGATGTCTCCTGCATTGATATCAGCCGGAATGTCGCCACCGGATACGACCCGCGCAATGCCGGCCGCCACGCCCGAACTCCCAACCATTCCCCGAACGCCGTCCGTTTCCACTGCTCGCTCCGGAAAGAGGAGCGTCAGATCATTATACGCGTCCCCCAGTATCCGATTCCAGTCAATAAACCACAGCCCGAAATCTTCCGACGCCACCGTTTCAAAATACCCGCAGAGGTACTCGTGCGAAAACGTCCCTCGGAGCGTCTCGGCAATTCGTTGCCGAATACGAACATCAGGCACATGGAGCCGTCCTACAATATCAACGAGATGCGCACGCGCTTCCGGCGCGATATTCCTCGTCTTCCAGTCCTGAAAATCAAAAGAAAACACTGTCGGCCCTGCTCCCGCATGAAAACCTTGCGTCAATTGGGCATGCGTGCCCGGAATGATCTCGCCGAAGATGCCATGCTCGTTTACGACAAATATCGTTGACCAGAGATAGTGTTCCGCGTGTGGGACGAAATCCGCCTTGTATTGCGACGGATCAATCTGCTGTTCGACAAACCACGCGAGCACACCGCGCACCGTATAACCGCGCATGCGAAGTTTCGGCAACGCGGGATCAAGCGGAATAAGCCGCAAAGCGCACAGTTCATCGCCATGCTCGGCAAGAAATGCGGCAAATGCGGGCGTCCGCTCGGCAACGGCGCTTGCGGGAAACTGCCGTGGCGCGTCAAACGGCAGACCGATCATGTCCTCGAGTGCCTTCAACCGCTCGCGCTTGTCATTGTCTTCTTTTCGAAACGCCTCCATGTCGGCATACCCGATCCGGTCAAACCATTCCGTAAGCGATATCTGCTTTTCGTACAGTTTTTTGAGGTCAATGTCGGTCATATTTTCTTCACCACTCCGCGCTCCGCATCCACCTCCACCATATCCCCGTCTTTGAACACCTTGGTCGCGATCTTCGTGCCGACAATGCACGGGATGCCAAGCTCGCGAGAAACGATCGCCGCGTGACTGGTGAGACCGCCGGCATCGGTAATTACGGCGCAGGCCTTTTTCATCGCGAACACATACTCCGGGCTCGTCATCGGCGCCACCAGCACGTCGCCACCGATAAAATCCTTAACGTTCGACGGGTCAAGAAGAATTGTAATCTTGCCGCGCACCGGCTGACCCTTGCCTTTGCTCGCAACCACTCCGCGTACGTCAGTCGTGCCGGCCGTCACGTTTTCTTCGCCGTAGGTCTGCCAATACAAATCAACCTCGTCGCCGTATAAATCGACGCAGTCATGAAAGAATCGGACGCCGAAACCGTTTTTCCTGCGCTCGAGTTCGGGGCGCAAATCTTTCCCGAGAATGATGTCGCCAATGTGGTAGTGCCACAAATCATGAAGCCGTTCAAAATCATATCCAAACCGCCGCGCGACTTCCCGAACGAGCGCATCAATATAATGAAGAATGATGAAGATATACTTTTTGCGCTCGTCCTGCCACTCAATGCCATAGCTAATCGCCGCGGCGATCTCCATAATTTCTTGGGTCAAGTTAAATTGTTTTTGTACTGCCGCTTTGCGCGCTTTTACCTCGGTCAGTTTGTGTTCAATTTCTTCTTCAAGATTTTGTCTCAATTCTTTCTTACGCTCCGCAAAAAATTCTACGGGCAACACCTGCGTGCCGGCGTAGCTGTTCTTGAGCCAAAAAAATTGTTTTTGGTGCGCCGCGAGGTCATCTGTTTTGGCAAGCGCCACTTCTTCTTCTTGGTAAAACGACAGACGCTCCGGCGCGGTGAGCGTTTCGAGCACGCCCCCAATTTCATTATCCGGAACCAGGCCTTTCAATTTCTTTCGTAAATATTCTACCGAGCCATAATTAGCAAGTTCCGGCACCGAGCCGGTAGTCCAGAATTTTATGTACGCATCATTCAATTTTTTCCATACTTGCCCCAGTTCGGCATCCGAAATGGCAGCGAGGTCGAGCCCATCAATCTCTTTCTCGAGCTCTGTTACCGCGCGGGCATCGCCCAGCCACTCTGTATAAATTTTTTCCCGCGAATCTCGCGGGAGCATATAGCGGACAAATGCTTTGCGACCGGCGGCCTCAAGTTGAGTCGCATCATTAATCCAGAATATGCGGCCATCTTTAAAGAGTTCAAGCGTTTCGCTCCACTGCTCGCCATAAACGGCGGGAAATTGTTTGTGGTGCACTTCAACGAACGTGCACACGTACAAAAACTTGCCCGGCACCGGTCCCCAACGGAAAATATTGCCTTTGGGATCGAATGGTAATTTAGTAATGGAGTTTTTTGGCATACCCTTTGGCCTGTTCTACGTACTCAATACTATCCCACTTGGCATCTTTGGGGAGCCCGAGTTCTTTGCGTACTTTTTTAATGCGCTTAAAATATGCGCGGCAATTAGCCGGCGACTTTTCGTAGACATAGGCATCGTGCACGCCGTCATACAGCCCGCAGTCCAATACGTCGGCATCCTTCACCAATTCGACATAAGGATTTTTTGACACGATATGTTTATCAGTATGATTATAAATTGCCGATGCGATGAGTTTGATTTCTTTTGGGGTGAATCTTTTCGTTTTTTTGAGCAACGCGACCGCAATGGGCGCGCCCTTATGAGCATGCTCGGCGGCGCGGCCGGTGGTAAAGACGTAAATATCGTGCATCGCGCACATAATCGCGGCAAGCGTTGAATCCAGACCGCGTTTTTGGGCCAGGATGCGGCCAATCTGCGTCACGGCCGACGTGTGTTTTAATTCAAACGTCTTGCTCCAGCTGCGCTCGGCATCCGGCATCTTGCTTTTTAAAATAATGCGAATCATCTCGCGCTCAATAAGTTCGGCGCGCGTCACATTCTTGCCTTTCAAGTGGTGGTAGATGGGGTTGTAGGTGTACGTCATATGTTTTAGATTATTATATACATAGAGCGGTTCACAGCTGGGTGGTCCCGCTCCCCGCTATCTCTTCATGCAGTGCATCGCGATCATGAATAATCTCGTCGAGCACCTCAGGAGTTACTGTCCATTCTTCATTCTTAAATCTGACAACCGCCGCTGAAACGTTCCCCTCCGCACGAATAATGATGGTAAAACCTTCGCTCAAACCGAAACCATTTTTATCTGGCAGAGAGGCAATAAACTGTTGCACCGCGTCTCTACCTTTCGTTTTTTCGATCACCTTCATCAGAAAACATTCGGTGACGGTTTGATGCGAACCGAGAAAACGCTGGAGTTCATTATTGAATCTTTGATATTTTGCCGGATCCTTTTTCGCGATTTTCTCCCAGCGGGGCAATATGGCAAAATACCGCTGTACGAGCTCGGCAACACCAGCCGCAGATCGCGAATACGTCGTGGATATGAGATCATGAAACTCTTTGGCCACTGCATCGCTGTCTTCGACAAGAAACGTGAGGGCGTCCTTGCTTTTGAGATACCGCTCGTACGCGCGATCATGAAACTCTTTGGTTCCGTCCCAGTTAAAATTGAGCCGTTCGGTCATCACATCCTTTCTCCCCACCTTCACGTGTTTCGCGACCTCTGCCCGAATCTCTTCAAGCGACATATCCGCTGTAATGTCCGCTTGTTCTGCCAACATGTGGCGAAACGCGGTTTCAATAGCCCGCTCGCGAGTGGAACCGTACGCCACGGCTACCTCCGGACGGGGCAACTGGCCTTTGCCGGCTTCGGTCGCGTGTTCGCGGCCTTTTGGCGTAAGTCGGACGAATTCATCGCCGATACGCGGACCCGCAGTTGTGGGCGTGGCCTTTTCGTCGTGACGAAAAATTTCCAGACGAATCGTAGGAGCAGGTGCTTCCCGCTCCCTCGCGGGTTCTGCTTCTCCTCGAAATGGTTTCATCATACGAACATAATAAAAAAAATAAACTATATTTTTCGAACAATCCCATTCTCCGCGTCCACTTCCACCATATCGCCATCTTTGTATACTCTCGTCGCGATCTTGGTGCCGATGATGCAGGGCTTTTTCAGTTCGCGCGCGATGATCGCGGCATGGCAGGTGATGCCGCCTTCGTCAGTGACAAACGCGGCGGCGCGGCGCATGGCCGCGATATACGACGGGTTCGTCATGTTCGTAACAATAATATCGCCGTCTTTCACTTTTGGCATATCCGCGGCAGTATGAAGGATGCGCACGATGCCTGTCGCAAACCCTTTGTGCGCAACGACACCAGATACTTCTTCCGCTTCAAACGTCCTTTGCGCGATAATGGACTCCTTCATAACAATCACATCATCATAATACTTCAGAATCGCGTACTCGCGCGGAATCTTCTCGACTTTTCCGCGAAGCAAATCATCGGAAATGTAATTTTTCACGGAGTCAATGCCGACGCTTTTTGCAAACCGATCAAGAAGCGGCATGGCAAGATAATACATCTCATACAAGGCATCCGTGCGCAGTGTCCGCAAATATACCAGTTCTTGCACTTCGCTGACCAGTCCGCGCAGATCAGACGGGACTTCCGGATATTTGTGTTGCTTCTCTTCTTCATGCAACACCTTTTCCCGAATGTCTTTCATCTCTTCCACGGTATAGCCGGGCTCGAACCCGCCACGCGCTTTGATCCATGCGTACTTTTTGTGGAGCTCCGGAACGGGGAGACCCGCGCGAATATCGTCTTGCATCAAGGCAAGCGCGTTTTTCTTTGTGGGAAAACTCACGTCGCCGATGAACGTTTCAACGTCTTCAGCAGGAACAAACTCCCCCACTGCCTCCCGCATCCGCCGATGATAATAGGGTTCAGATCCGTGCGCAATCCAGATAAACACATTCGCCGGTTCAAAAAATTCCAAAAATTTCCGGAATACCACCATCGAATTCTCGGAGGAGGCGTTGAGTAAAGGAATTTCTTTTCTTCCGCGAGCCAGCGTCTCCTCACACTGCGCAACCAGTTGAAAAATATCTTTTTGCTTCAGGTATTTCTCTGCCTCTTGCGCGCCTAACGCAAACATCTCGGGCGTGCCGTACCAGTCGTCCGTGTCATAGAGCGCAATCGGATACTCCCCGTCTATCCCCTGCGTCTTGAACATCGCGCGCGTGCCGGCCTTCATCATGAGATAGGTCACAAACGGATGAAACCGCCGGTGGAGCCACACCTCCCAGGGCATGTGTTTGAATTGTTTTATAATCTTCTCTCTGTCCATATCGATCTTGTGGATAGCTCTTGTGAATAAACTATTGACTTTTTGCTAACATGTGCTATACTGTAAATACAGTATCGAAAAAGGGCGTCGACCGTTAGGACGATAGCCCTTTTTCAATTGCCTTATTATTTTGAACAAAATTAAAGTATTGGTCTTTTTGATCACTTAATGTGCCCGTCTCATCCAAAAAACAAAACTTTGTCCAAATTTTATCAAAATCAGTTAGTTTAAGGTCTTCCGTTTTTATTTCCTTGCTTGATTTGAAAAACATATTTATATCAATACAATGGTTTACTAAGACCGAATAATTCCCTTTCTCTCCGGCGCGCAAGACGTTTTATTGCTTGACCTTGAGACAAAATATGAACGTCGAATCCTTGAAAAACGTATCGTCCTGCTCCTTGTCCGCGATAGCAAAATATCTTTCGATGATTCGCTTCTCATCCGCCCACGGCCGTCCGATATTCCACGGCTTTCCGCGCGAAAAAATCTCGGCAGTCATGGCATAATACTCTTTCATGTGCGACACATCAAGATGCGCTTCCAAGAGTTCGAATGTACTGTCCGTCGTTGAAACCGGATTGCGGTGGGAAAAAAAGGTAAGCAAATTCCAGAATTCAGTAAACGATTCTTTAGAAGGCGGGATGCGGGAAAATTTTTCTATCAGTTCTTCCGGCGCGTATATCCGCGTGTCCGGAAAATGGGAGGTGATGCGGGTGATAAGATATCCGCTTGGTTTAAGCGCCGCGCGGATGCGCCGGTACAATGTGTCAAGATTTTCAAACGAAACATTGGTGCTTATTTGATCCCCGAAGACCGCGTCATAGGTATACTCTGGAAGCGGAAAGAAGAGCCAATCCCCCACCGCCTGTTTTTCATTCACTGGTTTCTCTTTCATGAAAGACGTCATCGCCCGAATGGCTTCCCCGTTCACGTCAAGAACCGTCACTTCGATCTCCGGATACTCTGCAAGCATGTCCCGAATTTCCGGCGTCGCGCCCAAGAGCAATACGTTCGGGCGATCTTCGCCTCTCACTGCGTCCATGAGAAAACGCCGATACACGTCAACATCATGCGGCGACGGGTGGTTCCCGATGCCCAGCTTTTGCCAGCCCTCGGCAATTTTTTTCCATGGCGCGGCGTATACTTCTTGCGACATATTATTTCTTTTTCATCAGATACACCGGATAAAACTCCGAATAAAACGGCCAATCGCGATCAACAAATGTCTCGGCAACATCGAAAAACTCGCGCACGCGCTCCTCGACGAACGCAGAAGTAGGAAGAAAAAAAACAAAACCTTCCGCGTCATGCTTGCCTAACCTGCGATATTCGTCGTATTGTTCCCGCGTGATGAGTCCGCGCAAAAGGCACTCGTCCGAAAGCTGTGCGACTTCCTGAAGCGGAATCGGTTCGTTTTCCTCTTTTTGTACCGCATAATACATCGGCGTGCCAAATACCTCGTACAATGATCGTTCATCAATATCTTTCTTGTGCTCTTTCACTTCTTCAAAAAAATTGAACGTTTCGTATCCCGGCGGCACTTGATGAATCCGGTCAATAAAGATGCCATCCGGCAAAAGTTGCTTCACAATGTTTGAAAGTAATTGGCGATTCGAATCTTTCGGAACGACGTTAAACGCCGCGTCTGTGAGAATAATGTCAAACTGCCTGCCAAGATCCATTGTTCGCCAGTCCGCCTCGACATACGCTTCATTCTCTCGGTAACGATCTTTGTATTTCATTGCCCCCGACAGAATGTCATAATTGTCGCGGCTGAAATCAACAACCGTCGGCCGAATGCCGAGGTCAATCATCATGTCGCGGAATTCGCTTGTGGAGCCGAGAATGAGAACAGACGGATTCGTTTTGGGGAATTGCACTATCTTGTTGCGCAGAAACGCGAGCGATCCGGCGGTTGGCCTCGCGGGCGCTGTCCAATATTTGACCCATATTTTGGCAAATTCAGTTCTCCAATTTTTTTCCGGCATATCATACCCATTGTAGTCGCGAAAAGTGAACTTTGCAAGGCATCCTCCTGTAGCGCGCCCGTAAGGGCGCTCTGTTTCTGGAAAGCAGCCTTACGGCTGCTCTACAAAAATGTTAACGCCCGCTCCTCAATCCATGAGAAACGGGCGCTGCGATTCCTTTGCGCACACCCATCCGTGGTGCGCACCACGAGTTGTCGGGACGTCTGCGGCGTTACTGCGCCTACCCGAGGCACGCCTCGAGATTCTCGACCACCTCCTCCGGCGTCTCGTTCACTCCGACCGCGAGACGGATGAGCCCGGGCGGATCCTTGCCGAACGCGCCGAAGTCCACATGCGTGGACTCGGCATGGCCGAAGGACGCGCGGAACGGGATGTGCGACTCGAAGAGCCGCGCTCCGACCCCGCGCTCTTCGCCCGGGACGTTGAAGTACAACACACCGCCCATACCGTCCCGGAAAAGACCGCGGTTATCCTCGATCGGGTACCAGACATTCTCGCGCCCGACTCGCCGATGCGCCGAAAGGAACTGTGCCACGGCTTCGGCGTTCGTTGACAGGCGAAGCATGACGCGCTTGCACGCCCCGTACAAATCCGCAGGGAACGTGAGAAGCGCGGGCGTCGCGATCACATGACCGCGCATGAGCCGAGGGTCCACGCGCTCGGTCATGAACTTCTGCGGCGCCATGATGACGCCGCCAGTCGCGGGGTCCCGGGTGACGTCCGCGCGGTAGTACTTGGAGAGCGACTCCAAATACACGAACGTGCAGGCCGGATTGCCGAGCTCGGCCGTGAGCCGGGCCAAGCAGTTCGCCGGGCTAAACGGATTGAACAACGCGCACGTCGCGAACGTGTTGTCGAGGATCAAGGTAACATCCTCGCGCGTCCAGATCTCCTTGAGGAGCCCGCGAAGATCGAGCACCGGCATGGGCACGCCATTCCCGATGGTCTCGAAGAACAGGGTCTTCTTCCCTTCAACGGCCGCAACAGCGCTCATGATGTCTTCGAGGTTGCCGCTGTCCACGTAGTGGACGGGAACGCCGTACGTCGCGGAGAGGTCGTTCAACTCCTCGGGCGTGAGGCCGTACAGCACCTTGCCCGCGATGATGGTCCCCCAACCGGCCGCTCGCAGGGCGAGCTGAATCGCGGACATGCCGCTTCCGGTCAGCCGGGCCGCGAACCCCAGTTCTTCCGCGCCGACTGATCTGCAGAACCACTCGGCGCCGACGAGCGAGACCGTAGTGCCGTACCGCGCGTACGGGATCTTCGGGAGCTCGACGCCGAAGACCTTTGCCATGAGCCGTTCGTCCTCTCTATCTGCAGGATTCGGACTCACGTTCAGGTCCACCTTCCCGCCGTTGTTCTCAAGCCATTCAGCAACTGACCACACGTTCTCGACTCCCATTCTCTCCGCTCCTTTGTGAGCATTCGCTCACGTGATTGAATTGTTACTTCCGCCCAAAGGCAAATGGCCAATGGCGGAATATGACATCCTACAACAAAAACGCCCGGCGTGTCAAGCCGAGGGCGCGCTCCTTCAATAGAAGAACACATTACTTCCGAAACGCCACAACAGGCAGTTTCCCCCGATACCACGGCTCGCCCGTGTCAAGGATTTCAACCGACGAAAAAAGCCGCCGCGCCGTTTCCAAAAGAAAATCTTTTCGCGGAACGCGGATGTAAAATTCATCCCCGACGATGTCCCATCGGCGCTTGAACGAAAGAAAAAAGTACTCCGAGATAATCCCCTTCTCAAACGACTCCCGCAATCGCCTCGTGCTTGTCGCACAATGACAATGATCCGCTTGAAAATCATAATCTGCAAGAAGAACCTCCCTCCACGCGGACGCGAACGGGTCAATGTGCGGCCAGTTGGCGCTCCAAAATGAAAACGCCTGCTCATGCGTTGTCCGCGTATCATCTTCCCGAATGGCGACCTTCAGATAGACCGCGCCTCGGTCCGCCAGATGGCGTTGGAGACGGTCGAACAACGCATCATAATCCGATGTCGGAATGACGCTCGTCACATGATCGCCGAGCATCATATCGAATCGCTCCGGGAGGTTCATCTTCCGCCAGTCCGCGACAATAAGAGCGTTCGCCGGCTCTTTGGATTTGTGGCGGCAGAACGCGCGCAATGCTTCAAAATTCGCGGGATTGAAATCAATGCATCGGTACGAGACATCGTGCCGCTGGCACAGATCGCGAAACTCCGGCGTTGATCCCAGTATGCCGACCAAGAGATCCATCTTTTCCTTTTTTCTCGCGACGAGATTCTGCTCATAAAACGCCATCTCCGAATACGAGGGAATCGCCTGCGGCGGAAAGTCGTCCCATTTTGCGGCGATTGACGGTGTCCATTGCTCTTTTTGCATACGCGAATACTGTACGTTAGATAAAACGCGATCGCGGCCGACCCATCCATGTCGGCGCATGCGCCGACATCTGGTGATCCCGGCTCCGATGTTCGTCTTCGATACAGAAATACGTCTCAAACCGGCGACGCAGTTCGCTCAACGTTTCAAGCGTCCAGACCTTATCCATCGGTTTCCAAAACTCCCACATCCGGGCAAACAGCAGTTCAATTTTTTTGTCCGGATGCCGCCATTCGCCAGTCCGTCCAAATGGGTGAAGCGCCGCGACCACATGCGGCCCGCCGCTCGAATGGGTGTCGGGATTGTGTGTATTCCAAAAAATTTCGCAGAACAATTCCATCGGCCGCCATGGATGTTCGGGCAACCGCTGGTACTTCTCTAACACCTGCATGACATCGAAATCCCTCCAATCGTCCGTTAAACTGCTCATGCGAGTAATAAATCGTCCATTTCGCTTCAGAAGCCGCGCGACAGAGAGAAAAAAATCCTGTTGTTTATCCCATGGAATATTGGAAATCACAAAATCGCCCAAAATAACATCGAACGACTCGGATGGCAGGGTATTATTGATCCAGTCCGAGACGACGACTGTTTCATTCGGATCACAGTGCTGTCTGATGGCCGTCATCTGCTCGATCATGTCCGGGTTGCAATCCAGTACGGTGCACGCAACGCCTTCCTCATACAGCAGGTCGCGCAGATCCGGCGTCGCGCCAAGAATCAGTGCACTCGGTCGTTCTGTGTCCGCGACCGCCGCGCAAAGAAATCGCCGATATCCAATAAGATCTTGCGGCGACGGCCTTCCCGGCGGTGTGTACGCGTCGTCGGTCATGCGCTCGGCAAGATAGTTCCATGGTGTTATGTGCGGTTGTGACATAAGGCATTTATCGCGATACAGTGATATTCGCCTCCCCACTATACGTCGCCGACAAGTACTGTCCCACGGGCTGCTTCAATAATTCTGGAATTAGCGCTTGAACACCATCTGCCTGTTCTTTCGCAATAGCCAAAACCGAAATCTGATGCGCGTACGCAAACGCGTTTGCGGCAACGGTCGCGATGCGCGTGCTTGTGAAACTGCCGGCGCCGACTACCACCATGATGCCCGCGACATCCTCTTTCGTCAACTTCTGTTCTCTCAAAAACTTGTCTATACAAAAAAGAAGCTCGCGATTGGGGCCGGAGAACGTCTTGTCCACTCTCTTTTCTTCATCAAACAAAAAAAGATGGATTTCATCTTTTTGAGAGGGGTTGATGAGAAGAAACATAATCACAAGTCACAAGCCACGTACCACAAGACAATTGAGGCATCAGGCTCCAGATTCCAAACAGATTCAAGATTCAAACTTTAAAAATGTAAAAATTTGAAAGTTGAAATCTGAAATTTCTTTGGAAACTGGCGCCCGGAATCTAGACTTTCTGTGTGGCTTGTGATATGTGTCTTGTGACTTGTGTCTTACACTCCCAGCTCATTCACCACCTTCACGTGGTCCGCCTCAAACATGGAAAACAGAAACCGATCCATCATCTGCCGGCGCTCGAAAAATTCTTTTTTCGACATGGTCGTGTAGCGAATCGGGAAGCCGAATTTGCGCTCGTATTTTTTCATCATGCCGGCAATCGCGCGCTCTTTGAGACGGCCGACCAACAAGATATCGCTCGGCGCGCGTTTGTCTGCCGTAAAACATCCGGTCAACAACAGGAGGTCAGCAGATCCGCCCTTGCCAGCAAGTTCGCGCGTGAGTTCCTGTTCGTCCAACAGCCGGGCTTTCACAAGAAGCGCGCGCAGTTCTGCGAACAACACCGCGTCCTGGTCGAGAATGTAATATTTTCGCAAACCGTATCCGATCTCTTTCGAGGCGTCATCCTCTTCTCCGCTGAACGACTCCTGCCCGCCGTCCGCCTCCTTGATCAACCCCAGTCCAACCAGCAGTTCCAGTTCGCGACGAATCGCGTTGATCTGGACATCCAAGAGGCGCGTGAGCTCGCGCACGTAAAACGCCCTCTCCGGCTGTCGGAAAAACGTCCGCAAAAGGTGCGCCCGCGTCTTTGAACCAAAAAGGTGTTCAATCATATTGTATGTACGAAATACGAACAGGTACGAACATACGAACTACGAAATGGTGATTGTTGCCGTATGTTTGCGCATATAGTATACTTATGGTAACCGCGAAAGTCAAAACCAGCAGCGTATGATATCGGGTTAAGGTTAAGATGCCAGAAAAAAACCTGAAAGTCCGGCTTCCTATCCCCTTCTTCCCAAAATCTGCAATCTGAAATCTGCAATTCTTATGAAGGATCTTCTCGAACTCCACGAATTCTTTGTCGAGGGCGACGACCAAAAAAAATCGCACGTCCTCCTGCACATTACCGAACCCTCAACGCCGGAAGAGCAGAAAAAAGGGTATCTTTTCGCGCTCGCGGAAATTGAGGGCGGCAGTACCGAACAAATCGAGCGGGTCCAGCAGATGATTGACGATCTCGAGTCCGGCTATTACGAGACCGAAGACGAAGGAGAGCGAAGCGCGTTTGAAATCACGCTGGAATATCTGAACCGGCGCGGCCACCATATCTTGAATTACGACAGCGCGACCGTGCACTGCATCGTGGGTGTCGTCGGCGAAACCGGCGTATCATTCGCGTTTCACGGCGCTCCGATCGCGCTTTTGTTTTACAGCGGAAAACAGGGATACGCGGCGCTCAACCTTCTTGAAGGAGAAGACGCGCAGAAAAAAACCCAGCTCTTTTCCGAACTCATGCAGGGGCAGATCCAGACCGGCGACTATTTTTTCGCGGGGACGCCGCACGTCGCCGATTACCTCTCGCAGGACCGCATGCAAAAAATCATGACCTCGCGGCCCACGCGGCAGGGCGTCACGCACATCCAAAAAGTGCTCGCGAACCTGCGGAGCAATCTCTCGTTCGGCGGTATTTTGTTCTATCGCGCTCCCAAGGACCAGATTCCCAAGACCGGCAAGATGCCGGTGTATCTGAAACAGGGGTCGGCCGAATCCATCGGCAAGCTCATGCGCGCCGAGCAAACGACCAGCGAAACACTGCATCCGCCGCTGTTTGGGAACGCGGCAAAAAGCGTCAAAAACTTTCTCGAAAAAAGACGCGAGGCATCGCCAGAGGCAGAGCCGCCAAAAAGAGCCGTCCGAGAGAAAACAAAAGAAAAAGAGGCACGGGAGGTGAAGACCGCTGAAACCAACTATCGTCCGAGAGCCGGACGGCGAGAAAAAGAGCCGATCTGGACGATTATTCTTGTGGCGCTTGGCAAGGCCATGGTCGCGCTCGGACAGGTGGTGTTTTTCATCGGAAAGCGGATTGTTATTGTCGCGAGAAACATCCTCGTCGCCCTGTTTATTCTCGCAACGAATAAAAGCGGACAGCGCCAAACGGTCGTGAATCAAATGCGCCGGTCGGTCAAACGGCGCAAAGACGCCGTCGTGTCGCTCCCGATCATGAGCAAAATTCTTTTGGGCGCGACCGTTATCTTCGCCGTGATCTTTGTCGGCAGTATCGTCTTTCTCAAAACCAAAGAAGCGCGAGAGGCGCGGGACGTCGCATATCAGAACCTCATTGCGGCGATTGGCGACAAAAAAGACGCGGCCGAGGCGAGCATGATCTATGGCGACGACGCGAAAGCGTTCGAGCTCCTGAAAGAAGCCGAGGCGATCGCGAGAGAACTGCCCCTGGAATCCGATGAACAGGAAATCAAAGCGCGGGAGCTTGCCGCGGACATCGAATCCTCGCTCACGACATTCCGCAAAATCATCGTCGTATCGCCGCAAGCGCTCGATTTGACCGAAGTCCGGCCCGACGCCGCCGTAAATCGGCTCGTCGCCATTGACAAGAAAATCATCGCGTATGGAAACGACCAGGGGCTGTTCTATATTGCCGATCAGATCACCGGCGCCGTGGATGTCAAGCAAAGCGCGGCGATCCCCGAACTCTTTGCCGCATCTACTCCAAAAGAAAACGACTTCACAATTTTCGCGTCCGGGCCGGACACGATTGCCCAGTTGGATAAAACCGCGTTCACGCTCACGGCCAAAGATATTTCTTTCCCGAGAGACGGCACACAGCTTGCCGATGTGTTTGTCTACAACCGCCGACTCTACACGCTGGACACTGCCAACAGCCAAATCTACAAGCACAACCCGACGCAAACCGGCTATGACCGGGGCGCCCCGTGGATAAAGACCGCGGACGCTGATCTCTCGGATGCCGTGTCCCTCGCGCTCGATGGCGATGTCTTTGTGCTGAAACAAAACGGCGCCGTGCTCAAATTCGTTGGGGGAGATCTCGCCGACTTTGCGCTCCACGGCGTGGATCCGGCGCTCGAAAATCCAATCGCGCTCTGGACATACAACGACGTGGACAATATCTATATTCTGGAACCGGCCGGAAAACGCGTCGTCGTCGTAAGCAAAGAAGGGCGTCTGGTCCAGCAGTACACGCATCCGGACTGGCAGGCGCCGACCGGCATGGTAGTGGACGAGGCGAACAAGACGATCTTTGTGCTGGATAGCAATAAGATATATAAATTCAATACGTCGCAATAATTAGGGCACTGTTACATTGTTATATTGTCCAACTGTTCCCATTGCCCCATTGAAAAAACCGGCCATCGGCCGGTTTTCTTCATTCGCAATTCGCGCTCATTCGAGTTATTGGCGAACATTCGTGTGATCTCTGAATGCGTTATTTTAACGTCACCTTCCCGCCCGCTTCTTCAATCGCCTTCTTCATCGCTTCCGCTTCGTCTTTCTTCACGTTCTCTTTGACGACCTTGGGCGCGCCGTCAACGAGCGCTTTCGCGTCCGCGAGGCCAAGCTGTGTCGCCGCTTTCACGGCCTTGATGACCGCGATCTTGTTCGCGCCCGCTTCCGTGAGTTCGACGGTGAACTCGCTCTTCTCTTCCGCTACTGGTGTGACTGCCATTCCGCCCAAGGCGGACCCGCCTAGGGCGGGCATCATGGCTGGAGCGGCCGCAGACACGCCGAACTTGTCCTCCAGAATCTTCACAAGTTCTGACAAGTCGAGCACGGACATCTTCTCGATCTCCGCGACCAGAGATTTGAATTTCTCCGGCACGACGACCTCTTTCTTTTCCTCTATCTTTGTTTCTTCTGCCATATGTTGGGAGTTAGATTATGAGATTATTAGATTATTGGGTTATGAATTTAGTGGTGAATTGTTTATTCGCATCATTCGTATCACAAGTCAAAATTACGCCTTCGCTTCTTTGATGGCATTCAACACAGTCACCAATCCTCTCAAGTTCCCAGCGAGCACGTTCACAAATCCCGCGACCGGCGCGTTGATCGTGCCAACCAATTTCGCGAGCAATTCCTGCTTGCTTCCCAGTTTCGAAAGTTCCATGACTTTTGCCGAGTCGATAAACGCGCCTTCCAGAATCCCGCCGTAAATGGTCATGACCTCATGGGTCTTTCCAAAATTCGCGAGCGCCTGCGCCGGTGCCACCTCATCCGCGCCAAACGCGACAGCAACCCCGCTCTCCAATTTCTCCGGCGCGATAGTGAGGCCCGCGGCCTCGATGGCGCGCTTCAAAAGCGTCTTCTTGCTTGCCATGTACGCGACATTCTGCTTTCGGCATGCTTCGCGCAACTCGTCCGATTCCGACATTTTCAAACCCTGAAAATTGGCAAACACAACGGACTTCGCCGTTTTCAACTTGTCCGCAAGAAGCGCGATATGCTGTTCTTTTTGTTCACGGGTTTTGGCCATACGAATAATTATGATGCAAATCAGCGAATATATGCCAATCTACATATCATACGAATCAGCAAAAATGCAGCGGAATTATATTTGTAAATTTGTAAAATTCGCCATATTGGCATGCCATTCGTGGATTCGCATCACACTAATAAAAAACTGTGGCTTTTACCACAGACAATTTATCGAGTTTCAATCTGAAATCAAAAATCTGAAATCAGAAATCAGTTGCCTCGGCAGGATTTACGTCTTGTGAGACACCTGCTGTCTGTGGCGTTTCTTTGTTGATGACAGTGTAAATGATGCCGAGAAATATGTCAAGAGTCGGCCTTGTGGATAAGAAAATTGAAAATTGATCATTGAAAATTGATCATTCCCTAAATCCACCCCTTCTTCCGAAAGAAGTACAGCATCCCGGCCGCGACGGCAAGCATGGCAAGCACGAGAAGAATGGGGCCAAACGGCGATGCGATGCCGGGCAGATGTTCAAAGTTCATGCCGTAAAAACCGGCAAGAAACGAAAGCGGCATAAAAAGCGTCGTAATGATGGTGAGCACTTTGATGACCGCGTTCGTGCGGTTGCTCGCGGTGGAGATGTGCAAATCCATGAGGCCGGAGAGCGTGTCGCGGTAGGTCTCGATGGTGTCAATGACTTGAATGAGCCGCTCGGAAATATCGCGAAAATAAATCTTTGTCCCGCGCCGTATGAGCGGCGTCGCGGCTTGTTCCAGTTGGTTCGTGAGCTCCCGCAAAGGCCAGACCGACTTGCGCAATTCCAGAATCTCGCGCTTCATTCTGTGAATGCGCTGGACGAC
>Ga0155319_165_pt1 | contig 18415 bp, 18 predicted proteins | sample RifCSPhighO2_02_FD_106287 | JGI IMG/M metagenome (GOLD analysis project Ga0155319, IMG submission 106287) | Candidatus Magasanikbacteria bacterium RIFCSPHIGHO2_02_FULL_51_14
CGCGTTCCACATTGCGAGCGAGGTGCCCGATGACAAGTTGTTGGATTGCGCGCCATTGCCGGACCTCGCTCGCTATGTGGAACGCGCCCGGCTTATTGCCGTTGCGCAGAAGTTTGTTCCGGAAGAAATAATGGCTGAAGAATTTTTTACGACTGCGGAAAAAGTGATGATAGCAAAAAATCTGCGGATGGATCAAATATATGACAAACGGGATGAATTTCCGCCAGAGGTGCTGAAGGGTATTTTGGCCGCAAAGTCGGATATAGAGCTTGCTGATTTTTCATACAGGTCTCCGTTGGCTTTTGTCCGTTTGGCAGAGCATCTTGATCACGCCCGCTTGCTCTCTCTCGCAGAAGCACCTTATGATATACGATGGAATGATATACGATGGATACTTGATGCGAGCGATATTTTTTCCAGCGAAGAGATGCGGGCGATTCTTGACAGCAAAACCGATTCCCAGCTTGGAGACGCGAAGATAGATACGCTCGCGCAGTATCTCCCTCCCGAGCGTCTTGTTTACGTTGCCAAACTGAAATTGCTCTCGGAAACAATCGGCCAGATAGCGCTCTTTTCTTCTGATGAGATCAAAGACATCGTCATCGCCCGCGCTGATGTTGGAGACAATTCAGTACCTCTCGCGGCACTTATGCCGTACCTTGACCACCGCCAGCTTGTTGCCGCCGCGACCAAGAGACCTCTCTCGGAGGAGGTGTTTCTCGGAGATACCTTTACCCGCGATGAGAAAATTGCTATTGCCTCAAAGAGAACGCCGGATAATTTTTGGACGCAATCACAGGCAATACTGCGCGAAATGCAAGACGATATCCTCTCCATATTCATCGGTGAACACGCAGAGAAAGACCATCAACACGCTGGCATGGTTCCCGGGTCGCACGAGGGATGGCAAACGATGCTTTCCGGGTTTTTTTCCGGCGAACGAGGATGGTCCAAGCGGTACGATCTGTCGGCTGGCCCCACAAAAGAGAACATTCTTTTCGCGCTTTCGATGTACGCCCAGGCGCCTGACGAGGAGGACGCGTCGGAGTCGCTCAAACTCCTGCTCCATCGGCTCGCGCAAGACGTAACCAGCGAAGCCGGGAAAAAATTGGGGCTTATGGAGATAAAAGCTCTGCGCGATCGCGTGTTGAACGCGCCAGAGGATGTTGACCGGTCGTTATCACAGTGGGATAGAGCCGCGATCACGCATATTGGGAACGGCGAATCGCCGCATCTGCGGGTGATAGAACAGACAGCGCGCTTTACCAATCATCTTCGAAACGCTGATAGAGATTTAGGTCTTCCCTATGGAAAAGAAGTGAGGGAAGAGCAGGCCCTGTTGCATCAAAAATTTCAAAGCAAAAAGATACGCTATTCGGACGCGGATACAGCCACCTATTATGAACAATATCTCGCGGTCGCTGGGGCAGAGCGTTACAAGCAGCTGGAGCTGGTTCGTCTGTGGAACGGACTTGCCGAAGACAAGGCGCTCTATCACCAATATCAGAACGAGGTGGTGAGTTTGGCCGCCGCGCTGTATTCTCTTAGCCGCAGCGGCACGGTTGATCCTGACGTGGCGAAGCCATTGCCGAACATATTGAAATCTGGCCATACACGAATCATTGAGAATCCGGATCCGTCTCTTCAACGTGAACAGGTGCGGCTCCTGGGCCAAGAAGTGCGGGACATTGTGAGGAAATCGGTGGAGCGCGCGCTTGGTTTGCGATTGCCAGATGTGACGGCCGAACAGATTGATGCGCTGGTGCCGTATCTCACATATCAGGGTCACATTGCGCACCCCGATAGACGCAAAAAAGGACTTATTGGTTTTTTTGCCGCACTGAAAGTGTCGGGAACATGGGATCAGTTTAAACGGGGGGAAGACGCAGATGTGACGCCGTACCTCACGGATGATCTCCAACACAGTGCGGCTTCCTATCTTAAGGAGCGGCAGAAACTCGACGTGTTTTCGCAAAAGCATGAAGCGGGATCGCCGCTCCATATTCCGGAGGAATCGTCTTCGAAATGGTTTCGCGCGCTTGCCTCGCCGTCCGAAGCAGTGTTGGTCGGCGAAGCCAGAGGCGTGCTCGACAGCATGCATCGCGTTGACGCTCTGACCGATGATTTGCTCGATCCAGACAACTTTCAGGAAGGCGAAGAGCGCGATCTTTGGCAGTTGGTGAGCGAGTTTGGAGCAAAGAAGGTTGGAGCGTCGCTCGCCAAACGCTTCAGAGATGCGGCATATCGCGATGACGTGATTGATTCCGGATCGTTCAGCCATCTGTCGCACGTCGCTCCAGAGAAAGAGCACCTGCCAGTATGGCAAAAATTGGCAAAAAGTTTTGGTCAGATCGCGGGGTTCGCGGAGCAGACCAAACAAGCAGAGCTCCATGCGAAGATTGCGCACGTTGACTCCATGCTCGTGCCGAGTGAAGAGATTATCGCGATATTCAAAAAAATCGGTGAAGAGATGACGTCCGAATCCGGGGTTATTCCATTGACCGAGGACGTCGAATACCTTGAATCGCTCCTGCACAAAAAGGAGAAGGAGCTATCGCCCGAGGAATTTGGAGCAGCGCAATCGTATCTCCAAACGATCAAGGAACAGATCACCGAGCTCTACCGCAGTCGCGACGAACTTCAGAAGGCATTTGAAAACGTCGTGCGCGCCAGCGCGCAAACGGGCGGGACCAGCGAGCGATTTGCCGCGCGGCTCACGGCCTTTGGCGCAGTTTTTCAAAAGGCGGCCACGCGAGACATCGCGTACAAGAGCACGATGACCGGCGACATTGCCGACGCCATACAGCATATTCGGCAATGCCTTGGCTGCAAGACGAGCGAAATCAATAACGACACCAATTTGACATTCGGCGATAGAAATCGATTTCTCGTGATCGGGCGGCGGGCGGGAGATCCTGAAACGCAGAGCCGATCGGATGAGCTGGTAACCGTTCAGCGCACGGTCGAAGACAAGAAAGAATCATTCTCTTTTGTCATGGATAACGTATATGACGATCGCGCCCGGGATATTCTGACGGCGAACGTCTCCGCGGTTGTGAAAAAGATGCGGGAGATGCGCCGTATAGCTCCTGCTACCGCGCTCGACGTATTTGTGACGCATACCGCGCTGTCAAGCTGCAATGTTGACGAGGCGTATCTTGCCGAGCGGCTTAAAAAAGAATTTCGCGGTTTAACCGTCAGGCCTGCGACTCGCGAGGTACACATCGCGCAATCGCCAAGCGGAGACGGACATTACGAAATCGGGGGAGGGTTTAGCGGAAGAGTGTCGAGCGGATCCGGCACTGTTCAGGGAGTGGTGGTCGAGTGGGGGTGATTCGATGTACAATAGTCGGTATATGGCATTTGAAACCGAACAAGAGCGTATTCGACGGTCGCGGGAACGCGAACCTGCCCGAGAAACGCGCGAGGCGAAAGAGACGCGCGCGGACGAGGAAGCGAAACGCGCGGCGGCTATGGAGCGCGCCGAGTATTTGGCGCGCGAAGTGAAAACGAGCAAGAAACAGATGCAGAATATACTCCTCAACATTCAGCAGGTGACGCAAGCAATCGCGCAGTTGCGCGCGCAACTGCAGATGGCCGTCTCGACAGGAGACCCGCTCTCGGTCGCTCACGACAAAAAGAGGATCGAAGATCTCAAAAAGAAAATCGCCGAGCATCAAGGCGAGTTGGAAAGCATGCGGACGGATTTGGTGCGCGCCGAGATGGAGGAGTTGAAGAAGGGAATCGGCGTCGGCCTCTCGACCGAACAATTGCAGCAGAAAGCGGAGGAAGCGGTCGGCCGGATGATGGAGGAGATACGGAAGTAGAGCTTTTATGTCATCCCGAGCGGAGCGAGGAGTCAGCGACGAGTGAAGTCGAGGGATCCCTTTTTAACGCGCGGACTCCGCACTATTGTTACGCTTCGCTAATGGTGAAACATCGTCATGAAAGGGATCCCTCGGCTTCGGCCTCTCCGCCGGCTGGCGGATCGGCCTTCGCTCGGGATGACACATACGCAAAATCCATCATTCCGTCTCTCTCCACGACGCTATCTCATACCTCCCCCCCGGGCCGCCCGAGAAGAGCGCGCTTTCGAGGCCCAAGGCGTAGTTGACCGAGGCGTTGTTGTCGAGTTTGATCTTCCACCCCGTGGCTTGCGTCAGATTGACGTTGTTGTGAATATGGAGGAGGCCGTTCGCGGCGTAGAAAATCGCGCCTTCGGAATTGTTGTGGATTTCAAGCGCCGCCTCATCCGATGAGCAGTCGCCATCTCCGCTTCCGTCGCACGACGACGCTGAAAGAAGCATGACGTAACTTCCGTTTTCTCCGGAGCCCTCGAACGCTCCGTTGTTTTTCACCTCTATCCATCCGTCCGCAACAATGACGCCGGAGGACGCGCCGTAGGACGCGTCCAATCGGACGGACGAGCCGTTGTCAATATCAATGTGCCCCTGCACATATACTGTGCCGGAGAGGATGACGGTCTGATTGTTGCGCAGATTCATGTCGCCGGTAATAACGCCCGGGCCGATGGTCACGGTTGAACCGGCGGGCGGTTCGTAATCGCCGGCAGCGATTGTCCCGCCGTTTTGCGCCTCAGCTTTCCATTGGTCAATCGTCTCCTCGGAGATCGGCATGTCCACCTCCGCAATCGCTTCCGATTGCTCTATGACAGAACCGCCGGCCGGACAGTCGTCCACAACTCCGCCGGTCACAAACGTGAGATTGCCGCCAATCGAGCAATCGTCAAAATTCGGCGCCAAGGCGTTGCCGCCAATCGTCACGTCTTCAATCGCATTATCGCTCGAGCCGTCTCCCGCAACCACTGCGTCGCCGGTGATTTCCGCGCCATTCGCGCCGTCAATCGTGCCGTTTGAATAGACATTGCCATTGACGGCGCTGTTGTTGTCCATCTCTAATCCTCCGATGCCGGCTTGAGCGCCATAGAAAAATGACGCGGACTCTGCTGTTACGCCCGCGATGACTTCGAGTATTCTGACCCGGTTGTTTCTGTTGCCTTCTGACCGGATCGTGGTCCGTCCACCCGGGCTTTGCATCAGCGTGACGGTTGCACTTCCGCCTCCAACGACAAGCGACACGGGCGATGGCGGCAGGGCGAGATCCTCGTCAAACAGCCGCAGGAGAGCGTCTTCGATGCCAGCATGGGCGATGTAATAGCTCTGCGCGGTTTTTTCGGCGTTGCGAAGCATTTTTTGCTTCGCAATCGAAAGAGATGTCATGCTTCCCACGATGACGAGCGAGACAGAGAGAATGACGATGACGGCGATGAGAGCGGCCTCGCCTTTGTTGTTCGCACACGTTTTGTGTCGCTTTGCAAGTTTTTTGAGAAATGTTGACATGCTTTGAATGGTGAGTGATCAGTGATCATTGATCATTGATCACTGATCACTGGTCACCGAATTAATACGATCGCAACGAAACAGTCGAACTCAACGAGACGCGGCTTCTCGCCCGCAATTCCGGCGATGTCGTGTCATATTCCATCGTGAGTTCGATGCGAATGGCCGGAATCGTGCTGGTTGGGTAGAGATGGGTGAACACCAGATTTGTCACGCGCGCACGTTCGGACGCCAGTAACGCCTCTGCCGCGCTTTCTCTTTTGACGTACAGCCGTTCGCTGTCAACATACACGTCAACGAATGTGGTGTCTTCACCAGTCGGCGTATTGCGCGTTGTTTCGAGAGAGAGCTGGCCCGGATGGACGCCGAACACGGAGGTCGGCGCGTAGACGCTCCTCGCGTGCTGAATTTCCTGCGCCATCATCCCCATCGCGCTCTTCGCGTTCTCCAGCACCGTCGCGTTGATTTGCGCGTACGAATTGATTTTGACGAGCCACGACACAAACGCCGCGACGGTTGCGATGACGACCACCATGAGGGCGACGTAGGCAAGCATTTCTATCAGCGTAAAACCTCTTTGGGGATTGCAGATTGCAGATTTCAGATTGCAGATTTGTTTCGGTTGAACGGATCTCATATGCCGGATTGATCAATTATCGAGAAAATTCGTCAGATACGTTTCAAGTTCGACGGATCGTATCTGTCCTCGTTGGTTCCAGGTGACTCGGACAGTCACCCGCCGCGTGTTCAGATCCGCGGTTCCGTTGGCGCTGATGTCGTCATTTGCGTCGCGGTACACGGTGTGAAACGTAACGGTTCGAGTAAAAACGCTCTGCACCGGTCCGGGATTGGTTGCCGAAAGCGTCCACGTGCTCCCCTCGAGCGTCGGGTAGTACGCGGTTTCAGCGGCAAGCGGGGCGATGCCGGCGGACCAGCCGTTGTTTCGGATCGAGAGGACCGCTTCGAGCCCTTCCTCGGCGACAAAGACGGCTTCGGTCTTTTTCGCGTTGTCCGAGATGAGCCGCGTTGCCGCCGCGATGAGCTCATAGATGCTGAAAAACACCATGCTCGCGATGGCGATGGCGACGATGATTTCGATGAGGCCGAAACCTTTTTTCATATTTTTTCTGTCATTCCGAGGAGCGAGTCTGCGAGCGACGAGGAATCTTTCATCGCCGCGGACGGTGCCTTCATGGCATTCGAGGTCATGTCCCGCACACGGCTTCGAAAGATCCCTCGTCCCGACCAGAGCGTCGGGGCTCGGGATGACAGAAAGCACATGCTACTGTACCTCCATCGTCCCCCCGAACCCCCCGACCGTCGCCGTCCCATCCGGCGCGTACGAGACAATCTGTTTTCCGTCAATCAGAATCGAGACGGCTTTACTGTTATATCGCCGGTCGCGGCGGATGGAGAGCAGTGTGTCGAATTCGTCGAGCGCGTGGGTTTGTACTCGGAGTATTTGACTGCTTCCGTTGACACTGACGGCGCCACTCCAGTCAAACTTGCTTTGGTCCGCGTTGAAGTAATTTGCCATTGCGACATCTTCCCGCACGCTCGGGTTTGGCGGATCGGAAAACACCAGCGAGAGCGTTACCGCGTTTTGTATGCTCCAGCCGAGGTCAAAATGAACGTGTCGCGTGTCCGTGATCCTCGCGTCGGTCGAAGTCACGCTCGCGGCAAGCCCTGTGGCGCCGGACAGAAGGATTGAAATCGTTTTCACGGCTGACGGTTTGTCTGCGAGCCGGAGGCCGACCGAGCCGGCGTTCGTCGTCGTGCCGGAGACGCGCCCGAACACCACGTCGCTCCCGCCGCCGAGCGCGATGTCATAGAGTTCGAGTTTGGCTGACAGCGCGTGCCGTTCATTGTCTCCGGCGTTCGGATCATACGCGGTTCCGGAAAAGAGCGTATACGCGTCGTTTTCAAAATGCACGCCATACTGGCTCGCGTTTTCCGATGCCAGCGTTTTATCGCGCGCGAGCTCTAGCGCGGCAACGATTTCATGCGCCGTGCCGTTCAACTCCGTGTCGTCACCAAACGAGCGGAAGCCCACAAGCGCGACAGAAAGCATAAGCGCAAGCACGCCGATCGTGACGAGGATTTCGATGAGGGTGAAACCTCTTGGAGAATTGCAGATTTCAGATTTCAGATTGCAGATTGATTAAGAAAGGGATAAGAAAGCAGAAGAGGCGAAACAGGACGATAGACCGCATCCTTTATTACTTTTCGCCGCGGAGCAGTGCATTGGCGCGAGCGCGTGTTCGCGGACCAAACAATCCATGGCCCGGGTCGGCCGGGGTCGCGACGATGTGCTCCTCGATTTGAAATCGTTGCACCGCGTCAAGTGTCAAGAAGCCATACACAACCGTCTCGTGGCCAAATGAGCCGGGGCCGGTCGCGGCAAGGGGGAAGCCATGCAAATTCAAAAATTGCTGAAGCTGGCGGACATCTTCGCTTCGAGCGCCGGGTGGGAGCGTGCGCGTGAATTGAAATACCGCAGTTGGCGCAACCGGGGGACAACCTATATCGCTCGTGGTTTCTGATGAGATGAGAATCTCATTTACTCGGGCTCTGGTTTTTGGGCCAAAGATGCCGCTTTCCGAACCAGAACGTTGCACAATGCCCTCCGCAACTTGAAATTGCTGCATTGCCATTTGCGTGAGGCGCCCGTAGTACGTGGTCTCGAAGCCAGACGAGCCAGGACCGGCCGTGGCAAGAGGAAAGCCGTGAGCATTCAAGAATTTTTGGAGCTGTCGGACATCATTACCTTGTGTGCCGAGTGATATACTGCGGGTGAAGAGGATGATGCTTGAAGATGTTGTTGGGCAGACAGGTCCGGGGACAGTGATTTTTGTCGGGATGGAAATTGGCGTTGTCGTTGTCGGAGTTGGCGTCGGTGTGGTCGTCGGCGAAACAGAAGGAGTCGGTGCCGGCGTTGATGTCGAGGGACCAATATAATGCACGCCGCCGGCGCCAGTCGCGGAGGCGCTCGCGCAAATTTTCGCCGTGTAGGCGCTGGCATCCCCAACGTGCGCATTGGTTGTGCCGGACATCGACGCGACAGTCGTATCAAAACCAGAGCAGCTGCCGGATTGATACCCAAGAGTAATCCCGCCGGTCGATGGGACAGACAGACAAACCTCGTTTCCGTAATTCGATTGGCTATTTTGCTCCACATGCGCGTTCGAGGATGCGGAGAGTTTTGCCGCGACCGCGTACGTGCCGGAGCACGTATTGCTTAAGTTCGAAACTCCGGTACAGCAAACGAGTTGACTGTAATTCGACTGGCTGGGAACCTCGGCGTGCGCGTTTGTGGTGGAGGACATCCGAAAAACGATTGTTCCGGAGGAACAGGATGTCGCGACAGAGCACGAGAGCGCCGCATACGCCGGATGCGCGACGACAAGAAATACAACCACACAGCCGAGAAGAGCTGTGATGTGGGCGGTTTTAGTATATGGTTCGCCAGGCATAGGCATCGCTCGCGTCTTTGGCGCACACTTCCACGTTGTCTTTGACGCCGCTCGCGCCTTGCGTCACCCAGAAGGTGCCGCGTTTGTCAGAATCGCACGTCGGTTTGGCGTCAGCAGTGTTCAGCCGCACGCCGCCATTCACCTCGAGCGCCTGCGATGGCGAGGTAATGCCAATACCGACATTGCCGTCCAATCGCGTGGTTCCCGAGTCCACCCACAATGCATAGGTGTCAGCTCCGCCAATGTATGCCCCGTAATCGGTTGTTCCATCCGTGAGATTGTCAATCTTGAGACCGTATAACGTCCCGATGGTTGCCGACCCTGACGGATTCGGTACATACAGACCCCGGCCTTCTGTCATTGATCCCGTCCCCGTATTATTGATGGTAGCCCACATGGCCGTTCCGGTAACCACTGTACCGCCGGCGCTTGCGCTCGCTAAACCAGCTGCGCCTTGTATACCGACCGCGTCGCTAATTGTGCCTGCGTTACTCGCCGCCGCATTTGCCGCGTATTGGCCCCCGAGTGCGAAAGAAAGCGTTTTTCCGGCTGCCAAACTGACTGATGAAGCCTCAATCAAGCCAAACATCCCTCCGCTCAAGTTCGCGTCTAACGCCTCAGGCGTGATTAATCTTAGTCTTCGTCCGCGAACGGTTGCCGAACTGTCGCCTGATGGATTAAATGTATATACTTCATTTACGGCTGTTACATTACCGCCAGACAAGTCTGTTCTCGTAAATCCAATGTTGACGTTATTCAAATCAGAGTCAGCCGCGTCCGGTCCGATTCTGAGCAACGTTGATGCGCCAGTGGTGGTCGCAAATCCAATCGTCCCCGTTGCCTGAAGAGCGCCAAGAAATGCCGTGCCGGACGCGTACAGATCGCGCCATGACGTAGTGGCTGTGCCAATGTCCTGCGCGTTGTTTGTTGCCGGAACAATGGCGCCGGTTGTGAGCAGTGTGCCCGACACGCTCAATGTTTCGCTCGGCGTGCTGGTGCCAATACCGAATCGGTTGTTGGTGTCGTCCCAGAATAAGTTACTGCCGTCTTCGCTGACATTGGTGTCAGAACCAAAAAACAGTACTGAACCGGCTGTGCCGCCGCCCAGAGCGGTAAATTGGTGGCCCGGGTTTGGCGCCGAGCCCACGGCAACGACGATCGTGGTCAGTATAATAATCGCAAGGAGCGCGACAATGTTCGCCACTGTTGCGATCAGAGGCGCTTTGGGCCGCCGTTCTTTGTGTTTGTCAGGTTGAGCGTTTGATGTTGAATCATTCATACGGTTGGCGAGTGAAAAATAACAGGCGCTGTACTCTCTATTCAATTATACGAAAATTCTATAAATACAGCAAGCGTATGCTAGTGATCAGTGACCGGTGATCAGTAACTGGCAACGGAAACATGTGGATTGTTCCTTGCTCCTTGTTCATTGCTCATTGATCATTCCCCACTGTTTCTGCTATACTAAATTCCAGCGTGAGGTAAGAATGTGTGGTTTTATAACCAATACCATTCTAGAAAATCCGTAAATCAGGATTATCCGTTATCAGTAAGTATGTCGAAACAGACAGTCAAAAAAGGCGTGATCACCGTCGCCGGCCTTGGCACGCGGTTTTTGCCTGCGACGAAGGCCATGCCAAAGGAGATGCTGCCGGTTTTGGATAAACCGGTGGTGCAATATATTGTCGAAGAAATGGCGGCGAGCGGCATCACGGAGATTATTTTTGTGACCAGCTCGCAAAAGCGGGCGATTGAAGATCACTTTGATCGCAATCACGACTTCGAATTTTTTCTCAAAAAGAAAGGAAAATACGACAAAATAGCGCCACTCGTCGCGTTGACGAAAAAGGTGCGTTTTTTTTACACCCGCCAATCATCGCCGAAGGGGAACGGCGACGCATTGCTGTGCGCCCGCGAGTTTCTGGGCGACGAGCCGTTCGCGTTCTCGGACGGCGACAGCATTATTGATTCGAAAACGCCGGTGGTGAAACAAATCCTGAAAGTGTTTGAAAAACATAACACCACTGTGATTGGCGTTCAGCGCATTTCCGACAAGCAGATCATGACCAAATATGGCAATGTGTATGCGAAAGAAACAAGAAACGGGAAACAGGGAACAAGGAACAAGGAACAGGGAACAAGAATATACCAAGTGGAAAAAATTGTAGAAAAACCAGACATCAACCATGTCTCGCCGCACGGACTCATTGTCGGCGGCATGCGCTACATCTTTACGAAAGACATTTGGCCGATTCTCGCCCGCCAGAAACCAAGCCGGAGCGGCGAGGTCTGGGTGGCGGACGCGGCCAACACGCTCGCGAAACGGCAGCCGTTTTACGCGTACGAGTACGAGGGAACCTATTTTGACACCGGAGACAAAGTGGCGCTGTTGAAGACCGCGATGCATTTTGCTGAAAAAGAGGGCTTATTGTAGGAACACGCGAATGTTGCGCGAATAAAGCGAATAAGCGCGAATGAGAAGAAACTCGAAACTTGATACTTGAAACTCGGGAGGCGCGTAATTCGTGTTATTCGCATTCCCGAGTATCGTGTTTCCAGTTTCCAGTTACTTTTCACGGATCACATCCATTCCTATGCGCTTCACCGCACGACTAACGCTTCTGACGTTGTTTACCCTCGTCTTCCTGTTTACCGGTAAATTGGTGCTTGCTCAAGATGCGGGCGCCCAACCCGAACAGCCCAACGTGAGCGAGGTGGTCGGCGGACTGCGGGAGCTCCAGCAGTTTGAGGGTCTTCCGAGCGGACAGGAACTGCCGACCTTCATCGGCCGGCTGATTCAATTTTTTACCGGCATTATTGGCACCGTCGCGCTTGGCATGTTCATTTGGGGCGGTCTCCTGTGGATGACCTCTGTCGGCAACGCGGAAAAGAAAAAGAAGGCGATGTTGATTATGGTCTGGACCTCGCTTGGCGTGGTTGCCACGCTCGCCTCCTATATTCTTGTGAATTTTGTGTTTCAGGCATTTTGACGAATTGAAACTCGAAACTCGAAACTGGAAACTCGGGAATACGAATAATGCGAATGACGAGATTACCGAGTATCGAGTTTCTCGTTTTGAGTGTTTCGATATGACTTCACGAGCACAACGCATTTTTTTCGCTCTCCTTTTTGTGGGCGTTTTGTTATTTCCGAAAAATGGTTACGCGTATGTTTGTCTGTATACAACGGATGCGGGCATGGAAGGTTGCTATGACATTGGCCTGGACGTGACAGAAGAGTATTGCGAGGACTTGCCTTCATCTGCTGGCAGCGTCGCCAGTTCTCAAATCAGTTTTGACTATTCAAGTTGCACAGAGTGGAGAACCGCAGAAGTAGAGGCCGAAGCACAGCCGGAGGCGGCGCCAGCGCCCGCGCTGCCGGGCGCGTATCAGCCCACTGCCTTTTCCCTTCCGTCTGCCCAAGAATTGAGTCAGTTTGAGGCCGGGACGTCGGTCGCAACGGTGATCGGACGACTGATTCAAGCGCTTCTCACGATTATCGGATCGGTCGCGCTTGGGATGTTCATCTACGGCGGGGTGCTGTTTATGACCTCTGCCGGCAACGCGGAAAAGAAGAAGAAAGCGCTCTTGATTATGGTCTGGACTTCGCTCGGCGTCGTTGTGATGCTCACCAGTTATATTATCGTGAATTTTGTGTTTCAAGCATTCGGATGACGTGAGCATAAAAGAGTTAGATGGGACACAGATTTCCAGGATTTCCATGATGGGCCATGATTATGAGTGAGGAAGAAATAAATAGTGTTACCGGGAAGATTATCAGAGCGTATTACAATGTTTACAATACACTGGGATATGGTTTTTTGGAAAATGTATATGAGAAATCCATGGTTATTGAGTTGCCAAGAGTGGGGTTGCATGGGAGAAGGCAAGTGCCAATACAAGTGTATTATGTCGGTGAAAATGTGGGCTTGTATTTTGCCGATATTGTTGTCGAGCAGGCAGTGATATTGGAAATCAAAGCCGCCGAAGCGTTGCGGCCAGAACATGAAGCGCAGTTGTTGAATTATTTGCAAGCGACAGATATTGAGTACGGCCTGTTGTTGAACTTTGGCCCCAAGCCAGAGTTTCGACGAAAGAAGTGGACCAACGCATATCATGGTTAATCCTGGCAATCATGGCAATCTGTGTCCCATCTAACCATTGGTTTCTTGTTCCATTTTTTGTGAAGTGGACCAATGCATATCATGGTTAATCCTGGCAATCATGGCAATCTGTGTCCAATCTAACCTTTGGTTTCTTGTTCCATTTTTTGTATGGTATACTTTGTCCGATACGATATGAAAAGAAAACTCACACTTTTCGCACTGCTGCCGCTCCTGCTCGTCCTTCTCGGCCAGGGCTGTAAAGGCCTTACGCCGGAACAGCAGGCGTCTGTCGCGCCGGTCACGCTCAATTACTGGACCGTGTTTAACGATGTCGCCCAGCTCAAGGCATTTGCCGCGGAATATCAAAAAATTCGCTCGTATGTGACGGTCAATGTCCGGCAGGTGCGCGCGGCCGAATTCGAGGACTTGTTCGTGAATGCCTTGGCAGACGACGTGCCGCCGGACGTTATTTCTGTCCATATCCACGATGTCGGCAAGTACGCGGGGCGTCTCTCGCCAATGCCTGCGTCGGTCCGTGTGTCAAACGTGTTTGTGAAAGGTAAGTACTTTAAAGAAACGGTTGTTGAAACCATCACGCAGGCCATGCCGAGTGTTTCCAACATTCGGCGGGATTATGTGGGTGCCATCGAGGACGATGTGACGCGGGGAGGCGCGGTCTATGGTTTGCCGCTCGCCTTTGACACGCTTGCCATCTATTACAACCGCGATTTGCTGGACAAAGCCGGCATTGCCGAGCCGCCAAAAACATGGAATGAATTTTTGGACGCTGTCAAAAAAACGACGCAGTTTGATCGCGATGGCAACGTCATTCAATCGGGCGTGGCGCTTGGCACGGGCAATAATATCGAGAATGCCTTTGACATTTTGTCCCTTCTTCTCTTGCAAAACGGCGTGACGATGGCGCAGGGCGGGAGAGTCGGTTTTGCGTCCGGGCTCGACCGGAGGACTCCCAACCATCCGACGTTCCAAGCGCTGCAATTTTACACGGACTTTGCTCGGCCAACCAAAGACGTGTATTCGTGGGACGAAGAGATGGCGAGCGCGTTTGATTCGTTTGTGAGCGGGAAAAGCGCGTTTTACTTTGGGTTCGCGTTCGACCGCGCGCGGATTCGTTCCCGCGCGCCGCGCCTCTCTCTCGAAGTGATTCCTGTGCTCCAGCTGAATGAATCGGCGCCGGTCAACGTGGCGAATTATTGGATCGAGTCCGTCCCTGCGCGGTCAAAACATCCGAACGAAGCGTGGGATTTTGTCCGTTTCATGACCACGGCTACTAACGTCAAGCGATATACGGAGGCAACCGGCCAGCCAAGCCCCCTGCGCTCCCATCTCGCGGAACAAACGCAGGATTCGGCGGTTGCGGCGTTCGCCGCGCAGGCGTTGACCGCGACAAACTGGTATCATGGAAGAAATATTGAATCGGCGAAACAGGCATTCGCGGATCTCCTGCATGCGTTGATTCAGCCATACGGACCTCGGGAAGAGCCGGCCGAGCGGGACGCGGCGCTGGTGCAGAGGGCGGCGCAGGTGGTACAGCAGACGCTGTAACACGAGACACGAGACACATATCACGAGACACGAAAGAGGGAATATGAGAAATTTATTCTATACGTCCAATATGTCCTCTTCGAGAAAAACATTTCTTGCAGTTACCGTCATATTGTTCGCTGGCGCCTTTCTTTTGAAAGCTATCCCGGCATATTCCGCAGTTCTTGGCGAGGCGTGCAGCTATATTGGTGACTGTGATGCGGGATTGGACTGTCTCAACAATGTTTGCAAGCGCGTAGCAGGTCTCGGCGAGCCATGCAATCTTCCGAATGTGGAATGTGGTGCGAATTTTATTTGCCGGGACAATGTTTGCAAAGCGGCGTGTTTTCCCGGCGTGGTTGATCCGGCCAATCCGGCTCTCGGGCGCGTTGCCTGCGTGGGTGCATGTACATCGGATCCGTCAGCGCATGTATCTGCGACAGCAACGGGAGAAGAATGTGATGATCCAGCACAAACATGCTGCCTGTCCATTCCGACATCCGGTGAGACGTGCAGGACTGATGATGACTGTGGTGAGAACTCTATTTGCCGGGACAATGTTTGCAAACCAGCGTGTTTTCCCGGCGTGGTTGATCCAAACGATCCGGCCCTCGGGCGCGTTGCCTGCGTGGATACATGCATAGCGGATCCATCAGATCCAGATCGTGAATCTGCGACAGCAACGGGAGAAGAATGTAATGACCCAGCAAAAACCTGCTGTCGGTTCATTCCAATTCCACCGTCAGCGACCGGAGGGCGCGGGATTATTATCGACTGCGCTCTTGAGAAGCCGGGGGAGGGCTATTGCAGTGATGTGAACGCTCTTCTGCTCCAGCTGATTCGGATTGGCAGAGAAGCGTTCAAGTATATCGGCGCCTTGGCGTTTTTCTTTTTCATTTACGGCGGGCTGACAATCATTTTGTCCATGGGCAGCGCGGAAAAGGCGAAAAAAGGGCATCAGATTTTGGTCGCGGCAGTGATTGGGCTTTTGATAGCATTTAGCGCGTATATTTTGATTGACTTTGTGCTCGACGCCTTGGGCGTGACGGCGGAGTTTCGTGGCGTTCAATGAGGCATCAGCAAGCAGCAAAGTGCTTTCATGTATCGGGTATCTGATATGAACATCGCAACCATGAGGCGGGAACGGCAAGACAAAAAGTATGTGTACGGTATCAGCGCAGCCATTGTCGCGCTTTTTACATTGGTGCCTTTTGCTGCCAGCCGCGCGTGTGTTTGTCTTATAACAACAGGAACAGGGACAAACTGCGAAATTATAACCTGTGATGGTGCCGGTATTGACGCGTGTAACGCGCACAGAAGCGAATCAGGAGTTACCGAGGCGCAACCTACTTATGTGTACAATAAGTGTGAGGACTGGACAGCTGCAGGTTCACCCGGATCAGCGCCCGCGATCGGTCCTGAAACGGAAGCACCGCAGGTGCCACAGGCAGGAACCGTACCCGAGTCCGTGCCGCTTCCCAATCCGCTGGGGGAGGGCGTCACGAGCATCCCAGATATTATCGGCGGGGTCATCAACACCATCCTCGGCATATTGGGCGCCATCACGCTGTTTGTCTTTGTGGACGGGGCGTTCAACTGGATCACGTCCGCGGGCTCTCCGGAGCGGGTCAAGAAAGGGATGAAAACCATGCTGTTCGCGGTCGTGGGCTTGTTTATTATTTTCGCCTCGTATGGTATACTGAATGCGTTGTTCGAGGCGCTGGGGACGACGGGGGGATAGTTCCCTGTCATCCCGAGCGGAGTGAGGAGTCCTCGACGAACGGAGTCGAGGGATCCCTTTCGGAGCAATGGTCTACCTTTAGCGAAATGCAACAATGTACAATTGTTTGAATAGTAAAAAGAGATCCCTCGGCTTCGGCCTCGATGACTCGGCCTCCGCTCGGGATGACAAACTAAAAACGGAAAGGGGGTGAGAACATGTACAAAACAATTGCATTAGAAAAATACAGATTCGTGTTCCTTGCGGCCGCGGCCGTGTTGCTGTCGCTTTTGTTCGCGCCGACGGCATATGGGCAGGTGGCTTTGGGCGGAGCATGCTCGGCGACAGCTCCCTGCGCTACCGGACTCACTTGCGTTGCCAGTGTCTGTCAGACAGTCGCCGCAGGCGAGTGCGACCCTGAAACAGATCCGTTTTGCATCGAACCAATCAGCGCGGAGACAAAACTCGGCACGGCGTCATTGCAGGTGACGATCACGCGGATTATCAACGTCGCGCTTTCGTTGCTTGGCGTTGTCGCGGTCGTGATTATCTTGGTCGGCGGGTTCAAGTGGATGCTGGCGGGCGGCAATGAAGAGAAGTCAACCGAAGCGCGGAAGCTTATTTTCGCGGGCATTATCGGCCTCGCGATTATTCTTTCGGCATTCGCGATCGCGCGGTTTGTTTTGCAGTCGTTAGGAACAGCGACAGGAACAGAGGGCTTTTGATGAATGATTCTTCTGCTCGCCCCCGGCTCGGATTTCAGATTTCGGATTGAGGAATAAAGAACAGGGAGCAAGGAACAATGATCAATGAGCAACGATCAGTGCATTCGGATCACTGATCACTGATCACTGATCACTGACTACTTTTTGTCGCCCCTATCACCTTTCACCTATCATTTATCATTCATAAACTCACGTATGTCTCAATCTCTCAAATATACAACCGCCGCGTGCGTCATCTCGGTCGCAGGATTGGCAATGCTTTTCGCATTTTCCCCCCAGCCGGCGCGTGCGCAATGTGAGACGTTTGACCCGGTCGGAGACCCCTTTGGCGTCAAATGCGGCGAGGCGACGGGTTTGACGGCAAAGGATCCGCGGTTTGTCGTGGGCACCATTATTAATGTTGCGTTGTCGCTCCTGGGGATTCTCGCGACCGTGCTGATTGTGTACGCGGGATTCAAGTGGATGACTGCCGGCGGAAACGAAGAAAACGTGAAAAGCGCGCAGAAGATTCTCATGGCCGCGGTGATTGGGCTCGTGATTATTTTGGCGGCGTATGCGATTTCGAGCTTTGTGCTCCGGTCGCTGTATCAGGCAACGACGGGCGGGGCGTATCCGGGATAAAGAATTGCAGATTTCAGATTTCTGATTGCAGATTTGTTGTAAAAATATGTCTCATAAGTCCTATAGGTCTTATATGCTCGCGCTCGGAGTGACACTTGTATTCGTCCCATTATTTGTTTTTGCCCAGGACTACGGCTTGCGTGCAACTGCCGAGGCGGCCCTCCTCTATCGTACTGATACTCCGGCGGCGATTGCCGGGAACGTTATCGGCGCGGGCCTTTCCATGATTGGCGTGCTGTTTTTTATTTTGATGGTCTACGCCGGGATTCTCTGGATGACTGCCCGCGGCAATGAAGAAACCACGAAAAAAGCGCTGAACACCGCGATTGCGGCCGGCATCGGCATGGTGATTGTGCTCGCATCCTACGCGATAACCAATTTTGTCTTCCGCGCGGTCGAAAGCGGGGAGTTGGGTGGCGGAGGGGGCGGCGGTGCGACTGAGTGTCAATCCCAGGGTGAAGGGTTTGATTGTCGTAATATAGACGATTGTAGATTAATTTTTGCGGTGGATGATGACGAAGCAAGTAAGCTCGCCCGTTGCGAGAATACTCCTAACTATTGTAAAAAAGGTTTATGTCCTGAAGGAGCGACGAATGTCTGTTGTATTGCCAGATAATGACTTTTATTTTGACATTTTGGAAAACAAGTTAGCTATGAGACGCCAAGACATTGGTTTTATCACTTGTTTTTCTATTTTTAGCTTATTTTTTTTCGCGCCAGTCCAAGTCAGCGCTCAAGCCATCATTGGAGAAGCAGAAGAACAACTTGGCGAGACGGTTGGGCGTACTGGGGTCGCGCAGACAGATGTCGCGACTGCCGCGGGTGAAGTGGTGCGGATTGTGTTGAGCGGCGTGGGCGTAGTATT
>Ga0155319_151_pt2 | contig 15833 bp, 13 predicted proteins | sample RifCSPhighO2_02_FD_106287 | JGI IMG/M metagenome (GOLD analysis project Ga0155319, IMG submission 106287) | Candidatus Magasanikbacteria bacterium RIFCSPHIGHO2_02_FULL_51_14
CAACGAGCACTTCGGCTTGGATAAATTATGAAAAGGGCGTCCGTGATTTCTGCGGGAACGTTTTGCCCGAAGGTTTGCAAAAAAATCAGAAGTTCGACTCCCCCATTATCACGCCAACGACCAAGTCCGACGAGCACGACCGTTTGATAAGTCCCGCACAAATTGTGTCTGAAGGACTTATGACCCGAGCCGACTGGGAGTATGCCAGCGACAAGGCGCTCGAACTCTTTACATTCGGTCAGGAGATAGCCGCGAGCCATGGACTGATTCTCGTTGACACCAAGTACGAATTTGGAAAAGACGCAGCAGGCAATATCTTGCTCGTTGACGAAATTCACACGCCTGATTCCAGCAGATACTGGATTGCCGATACCTACAAGGAACGGTTTGCGCGCAACGAGGAACCGGAAAATATTGACAAAGAATTTCTCCGGCTCTGGTTCGTCGAACACTGCGATCCGTACAATGATCCAAACCTCCCGCCCGCCCCGGATGAATTGGTGGTTGAATTGTCGAGACGGTATATTCAGCTGTATGAAATGATAACAGGGTTGCCATTCGATTTCCCGAAAGCGTCAGAACCGATCGAAAGCCGAATACGTCATTCTCTATCCGCGTATCAGTAATATCCGTTGTATCCGATGTCATCCGTGTATCCGCATCACAGTGTATGAAATGTATCCTCATCCTCGGTTCGACGAAAGACGAGCCGCATGCAAAAAAAATCACCGACGAGCTGAACATTTTTGGTATTCAATGGGAGCAGCACGTCGCGTCCGCGCACAAGCAGGCGAAAGACGCGCTTGCGATTTTGGAGAAATATAAAGATGAGAAAGTTATCTACATCACGATTGCCGGCAGATCAAACGCGCTCTCCGGTTTTGTCGCCGGCAATTCCGACAAAGTCACGATCGCCTGCCCTCCGTTCGCGGATAAACTGGACATGCTCGTCAATATTCACTCAACACTGCAGATGCCGAGCGATGTACCGGTTATGACGATTCTGGATCCGAGGAATGTTGCGCTGGCGATTAGACGAATAGCCGATCTCACGACATAAGCTATGGATGCACTTCGAGCGATTTCGCCCACTGACGGCCGCTATCGCGATCAACTCTCCGAACTCGAAAACTACTTCTCCGAAATGGCGCTTATGCGCTATCGGCTCGTGGTGGAAATCGAATATTTCATTGATCTCTCGCTCGAGGAAGGCGTGAAGGAATTTCCAGCGCTCTCGACCGAGTCGCAAAGCGCGCTCCGTTCCATATACCGCAATTTCACGGCAGACGACGCCGAGACAATCAAGGCCATTGAAGGCAGAACGAAGCATGACGTCAAAGCGATTGAGTATTTTCTTCGGGAGAAACTCACAGGCCTTCATCTTAATGCGTATCAGGAATTCTTGCATTTTGCGCTCACATCAGAAGACGCCAACAATCTCGCGTACTCGATGATGTGGTGCGACGCGGTATCCGAAATCTACCGGCCGCTCATTCTTGACCTTTTCCGGAGTGTAGAGCGCTTTGCCGGAGAGTACAGAGCGCAACCGATGCTCTCGATGACGCACGGCCAGAGCGCCACACCGACAACAGTGGGCAAGGAATTCGCGGTCTTTGCGGCGCGCCTCCACCGCCAAATTGAGCAGTTGAAAACCCACAAACTGCAGGCAAAATTGAACGGCTCGACCGGCACATGGGGAGCGCACGTTGTCGCCTACCCGTATGTTGATTGGATAGAATTCAGCAAAAGATTTGTCACGAAACTCGGATTTGAACCGAATATCCTGACAACACAAATCGAACCGCACGATTCGCTCGCCGAGAGTTTTCATATTCTCTCGCGCATCAATGCGATTCTCATTGATTTCTGCCGCGACGTCTGGATGTACATCAGCCGCGGCATATTGGGTCAAACCAAAAAAGAAGGCGAGGTGGGATCTTCAACCATGCCGCACAAAATCAACCCGATTTACTTTGAAAATGCCGAGGGCAACCTCGGCATTGCAAACGCCTATTTTCTTCACCTTGCTGAAAAACTTCCCATTTCTCGCATGCAAAGAGATCTCTCGGACTCGACCGTCCTTCGGAATCAGGGCGTTCCGCTCGCCCACTCGGTCCTCGCGTGCAAAAACATTTTGCAAGGATTATCCCGATTGACCGTCAATCAGTCACAGCTTGAAAAGGAGCTCGACCTCCACTGGGAAGTCCTTGCCGAGGCAGTCCAAACGATTCTGCGCAAACATCGCATTCCAAACGCTTATGAAAAGCTCAAAGAACTCACCCGGGGACAGCATATAACAAAAGAATCACTGCGCTCATTCATTCAGACGCTCGACATTCCGGAGGATGAGAAGTCAAAATTACTCGCGCTGACACCGCGAATGTACACCGGACTTGCTGATAAATTAGCGGGCATCGGCACGCATGAATGATCAGTGATAAATGATACGTGATAGCTGATACCTGATCCAGAACATCCGGATTATCATTTATCAGCTATCACGTATCAGCAATTCACGCGCTCGTTGTTTTGCAGATTCACCGCTTTTGTGTCTCGTGTTACGTGTCTCGTGTCTCGTGAACCTATGTGCGGCATCATCGGCATCTTCTCCCACAAACCAGTCGCCGGCGAACTCTACGACGGGCTTATTCACCTCCAGCACCGCGGGCAGGACGCCGCGGGCATGCTGACGTGCGACGAACGATTCCATCTCCAAAAAGGCATCGGCCTTGTCCGTGATGTCTTTGATGAGCATAATATGGACCGACTGACCGGCAACTATGGCATCGGCCACACGCGCTACCCGACTGCCGGCGCGAAAATCAGCGTGGAAAACGCCCAGCCCCTGATGCTCTTCGCGCCGTACGGCATTGCCATGGCCCACAATGGCGATCTCACCAATTATTTTGAACTCAAAAAACAGCTCGAAGAGAACGAACATGCGTACTGCAACTCCACATCCGACCTGGAGCTCATTCTCCACATTTTCGCGCGAGAGATGTATCGGCGGACGCACAACGGCAATCTGTTTGAAAACATCTGCGAAGCAGTGTCCGTCGTCTTCGACCGATGCAAGGGGGCATACTCCGTCGTCGGCGTCATCGCGGGCAAGGGCATGATTGCATTTCGCGATCCGCACGGCATCCGCCCGCTGGTCATGGGCATGCGGGAGAATGCTGACAAAACAACGGACTACATCTTTTCTTCAGAAAATACCATGTACTATCCGCTCGGATTTTCGCTCACGCGGGATATTCTCCCGGGCGAAGTCGTATATCTGGGCAAAGACGGCGAGCGGATGAGCCGACAGTTGAAACATGAACTCCACACGCCGGACATGTTTGAGTACGTGTATCTGGCACGGCCGGACGCGCTCATCAATAACGTGAGCGTCTATCGGGCGCGGCTCCGGATGGGACAAAATCTTGCGCGGCAATGGCTTACCAAATACCCGAACGTGAAGCCGGATCTCGTTATCCCAGTCCCCTTTTCCTCAAACACCGCCGCGCTCTCTTTCGCGCACGAAATCGGGGTTCGGTATTCCGAAGGATTGTACAAAAATCCGTTCATCGGGAGAACGTTCATTATGCCCGGGGCGGCGCAGAGGAAAAAATCAGTGCTTCATAAACTCTCGCCGCAGGAAGTGGAGATCGCCGGAAAAGACATACTTCTCCTCGATGATTCGATTGTCCGCGGGACCACGAGCCGAGAAGTCGTCAAACTCGTCCGCGACGCCGGCGCCAAGAAGGTGTATTTTGTGACCACGTGCCCGCCCATCAAATATCCGGACTTCTACGGCATTGATATCCCGACGCGCGCAGAACTCATTGCCGCCAATAAAACGGAAGAAGAAATCCGCGAGCACATAGGCGCGGATATCCTGCTCTATCAAACGATTGACGATCTGGTTGAAGCCGTCACCCGCCGCGGCGACCATCACATTGACCGTCTCTCCATGCCGTATCTCGACGGGTGGTATGTGACCGGAGACATTACGGAGGATCGGATGAAACAACTAGAAGAGATGAAAGAAGATAGTAAACGATGTTAGTATGAACATCCTCCTCATCGGAAGCGGCGCGCGGGAACACGCGATCGCCGGCGACAAGCGGACTCAACCAAATTTTGTTTTTTTTTGGCACTAATCTCTAGACAGATGAAATGAATCGGAAAAACGGACGAAACGTATGAACATCTACCTTGACGAATCGTACAATCTTCAAAAAAATAGAGGTATGATGTTTATAAGTATTAACGGCTTTGCTGTTCTCGATGACAAGGCGCTCCGCAAACGTTGGCGGGCTGTACGAAAGCCGTTTACGAAGCTCAGACGCCGTATCCATGCAACAGATTCTCGCTTCCGGGAGCTACGAGAAAAAAGTATAAAAATGCTTGGAAGGTGCGACGTAAACATACTTTCGATGTTTCAGCTTATCCAAGATATCCCCCACAACTACTTCGATGACAAAAATATACGTTTTGACTTGGTGTGCGCCGCACTGCTCAAAAAGCTTTTCACCGGCCTGTCTCTTGACGAATACAGGCAAGCACGCATAGTTGTCGACGCAAGAAAGCACAAGGGCGGACAATTTGCTGAAAAAAAATTTCGACATGACATTGAAAAATTTCTTTCTGACGAATTCCCCTTAACACGCTGTACTTTCAAGCTCATCCCTTCCTACACAGATACCCTCCTGGAGCTTGCTGACCTTATTTCAAACACGTTCTACAGGGAGTACCGGCATGATTCAGAGCATGTGTTTCAAAAACTTGGATTCCGATTCATACAAATCAAAAACCCGCTCTAAGAGCGGATCTTTGTAAGAGCCTTTTGGGAATGTCTCTGCTTCAACGGGATGTTCCTAAGAGAGAACGCCCTCCACAAAGCTTTACCCGAAGGACTTATCTTCTAGAGAAATTATCGCATACATTATCGAATCTGTCAATATATGTGGATAAGTATTGATTTTTTGGCTAATGTAAGGCATATTTAAGGAATATGAAAGATAACATACTGTCGTTATAGAAGTGAGTCGCCACGTCCTTTGTGATACATGATATAATTCTCCACCATGAACATCCTCCTCATCGGTTCCGGGGCGCGGGAGCACGCGATCGCCCGTGCCATAAAAAAGAGTCCCCAGGACGCGAACCTTTTTTGTTTTGGATCGAACAGCAATCCGGGGATTCAACCGCTCTCTGTCGGCTATATGGTCGGCGCGGTGACGGATGCGAACGCAATTCTTTCGTTCGCGAAAGAAAACTGCATTGACTTCGCGATTATCGGCCCTGAAGCGCCGCTCGAGGCAGGTGTCGCCGATGTGTTATGGGAACATGGTATCCCCTGCGTGGGGCCAAAAAGAGCGCTCGCGCAAATCGAGACGAGCAAGTCCTTCGCGCGCGATCTGCTCACGAAACACAACATCCCCGCGTGTCCGAAATACAAATACTTTAGCGGAATGGTCGGCGTCGCGGAATTTCTCGCTGAACTGGAAGATGCGTATGTCGTGAAAGCAGACGGACTGATGGGTGGCAAAGGCGTCAAGGTTTCCGGTGATCATTTGAAAAGTCATGCTGACGCGTTGGCGTGGTGCAAAGAATTGATTGATGCGCGTATCACATTTCTCATTGAAGAGAAACTCATTGGACAGGAATTCTCGCTCATGAGTTTTTGCGACGGGACGCATCTCGCGCATATTCCGCCGATCCAGGATCACAAACGCGCGTATGTCGGCGATACCGGGCCAAACACCGGCGGGATGGGCAGTTACAGCGACGCGAATTACCTGCTCCCCTTTTTAACTCCTGACGACGTCCGTGCGGCAGAGATGATCAACGAACAAACTACGCAAGCGCTCGCGGACGAGTTTGGCGATGAATACAAAGGCATTCTCTATGGCGGGTTTATGGCGACAAAAGACGGGGTCAGGGTGATCGAATACAACGCTCGTTTTGGCGATCCGGAAGCGATGAACGCGCTCGCGATTCTCGAATCGGACTTTGTCGCGCTTTGTCAGGCGATTATTGACGGCAATCTCACGCAAGACCACGCGCGATTTGCAAGCAAAGCGACGGTCTGCAAATACGCTGTCCCTCTTGGGTATCCGGACAGTCCGGTCAAAAACGAGCGAATTGACGTATCGCAAGTTCAAGACAAAGACCGCCTCTATTTTGGCTCGGTTGAAGAACGAAACGGCGAATTATACGAAACCGGCTCGCGGACGGTCGCCGTTGTCGGCGTTGCGGATACCATATCCGAAGCGGAAAAAATCGCAGAAGAAGAAATCGCGTGCGTCAAAGGGCCTCTTTTCCACCGAGAGGATATTGGGACGCAACGGCTCATTCGCACGCGCGTTGAAATGATGGATGCACTTAGGAAAATTTCGTAGTTCGTACTTTCGTATGGTTCGTAGTTCGCATGTTGTAAAACTGGCCGTCCTCGGCTCCACGCGCGGCACAGATATGCAGGCGCTGATAGACGCGATAACAAACGGCGAACTAAACGCCTCGGTTAACGTTGTGATAAGCAATAAGGAAGACGCGTATATACTGGAGCGCGCGCGAAATCACAATATTCCCGCGTTGTACATTCCGGCAGAGAAAGGCGAGACACGCGAGCAATATGATCAAAAACTAATACGCGAATTATCCGATCACCAAATTGACCTCATTCTCCTCATCGGCTGGATGCGCATCCTCTCCCCGCATTTCGTCCGCGCCTACCCGCGCCGCATTATGAACGTCCATCCGTCGCTTCTCCCGAAATTTGCCGGCGGCATGGATGCAGACGTCCACGAAGCGGTGCTGAAGGCGGGCGAAAAAGAAACCGGCTGTACTGTCCATCTTGTTGACGAAGGAGTTGATACGGGAGAGATCATTATTCAGAAAAAATGTTCAGTAGAACCCGACGATACGCCGGAGATGTTGAAAGAGAAAGTCCAGAAACTGGAAGGATCAGCCCTCATCGAGGCAATCAAGAAATGGGACACAGATTACTAGGATATCCAGGATTAACCAAGATCTAAATCATGGAAAATCATGGTCATCATGGAAATCTGTGTCCAATTTCGATCTCACCATTATGAACAAGGAACTTGTTCACATAAAACGCGCTCTCCTCTCCGTCTCCGACAAATCCGGCATTGTTGCGTTTGCAAAAGGTCTTGGGGATCATGGCGTGGAGATCATCTCGACCGGCGGAACGGCGAAGGCGCTCCGCGATGCAGGTATTCCGGTGAAAGACGTGAGCGATCTCATTGGATTTCCGGAAATGATGGACGGCCGCGTCAAAACGCTCCACCCACTTGTTCACGGCGGCATTTTGGGATTGCGCGATGAACACAAAGCGGCGGCTCTCGAGCACAACGTTCAATGGATTGATCTCGTTGTCTGCAATCTCTATCCCTTTGCCGCGACAATCGCAAAACCCAATGCGACCGAAGACGAGGCAATTGAGAACATTGACATTGGCGGTCCTTCGATGATTCGAAGCGCGGCAAAAAATGTCGGCTGGGTCGGCGTCGTTGTTGATCCATCCGACTATGCCCCAACCCTCGATGAATTGAAAAAAAACGGCGGATTAACATACGACACGCGCAAGCGCTTGCGAAACAAAGCGTTCGGGCACACAGCGAGCTACGACGCGGTGATTGCGAACTATTTTTCTGAAAAAATGGCAGACACGCTGGTCCTCACGTACAAGAAATCCTCCGACCTCCGCTACGGAGAAAACCCGCACCAGCGCGCGGCCGTATACAAAGATGGGGAATACCTGGGCCCGAGTTTGCTGAACGCAAAAATGCATCAAGGCAAGGAACTTTCCTACAACAATCTGAATGACGCAGACGGCGCGCTTTCTGCGCTTCTCGAATTTGATGATCCGGCGTGCGTCGTTGTGAAACACGCGACCCCCTGTGGCGTGGCGTCCCGATACAGCATCACCGACGCGTTTCGCCATGCGTACGAAGCCGATGCGCTTTCCGCGTTCGGCGGCGTTATCGCAATCAATCGCCCGTGCACCAAAGAAATCGCCGAGTTTATCACATCCGTCTTTGCCGAAGTCCTTATCGCGCCGGCATTTGACGCGGGAGTTCTCGACATCCTCGCCGCAAAACCAAAAATGCGGATTCTAGAACTCAATTTCTCCCCCCTTCTAGGGGGGAGCCAGAGAGGGGTACGTGGTGAAAGTATGGTTCAAGACAAACGGCACGAACCCGCACGTCTCAACCTCCGCTCCATCGCCGGCGGCCTGCTGGTGCAAGACGCTGACACACATGCCATCACTCGCGACAGTTTGAAAGTTGTTACTGCCACACTGCCCGCTGATGACCAGCTTTCCGACATGCTCTTCGCATGGAACGTCGTGAAGCACGTGAGATCAAACGCCATCGTCCTCGCCAAAAACAAAACAACCGCCGGCATCGGCGGGGGTCAGGTCTCTCGCGTTGACGCGGTCAAAATCGCGCTGCAAAAAGCAGGGGAAAATGCCAGCGGTTCGGTCCTTGCGTCGGACGCGTTCTTTCCGTTCCGCGACAGCATAGATGAAATCGCGAAATTCGGGGTCAAGGCAATCATCCAGCCGGGCGGCTCAATCAAAGATCAAGACGTGATTGCCGTATGCAACGAACACGGCATAGCGATGGCGCTCACAGGGGTGAGGTCTTTCAAGCATTAGTTGCGTGCCGTTACTCATACCCTCTCTCGCTGTAATCTTCCTCTTCAGCGCTTTTTTTCCCTTTATCCTCGTCATCGTCCTCTTCATCGCAGACACAGCCGCACTCGTCGCAGGATTCACAATCCTCGCACACAAGCTCGTCGGCAGACATGCCGCATTGGGAACAGGTCATAGAATGCACGTGTGTTAGAGATAACCGTCCAGTTCGGTTCCAGGCGGTAATAATTTATTATTCATCACCCCGATAATTCGGCGCGCTTTTGAAACCGCCCAAATCATGCGGATGGCTTTCGTCGAGGCCGGCTTCGGTAATGCGGACAAAACGCGCTTTTTCGGGAAGTTCGGAAATCGCGCGGGCGCCAAGGTATCCCATGCCGCTCTGGAGTCCCCCGGCAAGCTGATACAAAATGCGATCCACCGGCCCCTTGTACGGCACGCGGCCGGAGACGCCTTCCGGCACAAATTTTTTCTTTTGATGCACATCCGCCTGACCGTACCGGTCCTTGCTCCCGTCGCCCATCGCCTCCAAACTTCCCATGCCGCGATACACTTTATACATCCGACCGTCAATAAATTCAACTCCTCCGGGCGCCTCGTCGGTGCCGGCAAAGAGATTCCCCATCATCACGGAGGACGCGCCCGCCGCGAGTGCTTTCACAATGTCGCCGGAATTTTTTATCCCGCCGTCCGCGATGACCGGCACAGGGCGCGCGGACGCGTGAACGCCGCGGACAACGTCCAAAATGGCAGACAACTGCGGCACGCCAACGCCTGCCACCACGCGCGTCGTGCAAATCGAACCGGGGCCGACACCCACTTTCACCGCGTCCGCTCCGGCTTCAATTAAGGCGCGCGCCGCCTCGGCGCTCGCGATGTTTCCGGCAATCACCTGCTGCGCCGGATATTTTTGTTTTAACTCCCGGACCGTCTCAATCACGCCCTCTGAATGTCCGTGGGCCGTGTCCACCACGATGACGTCGGCGCCGGCTTCGATCAACGCGTGCGCGCGCTCCAACGCCGGAGCGCCGACCGAGACGGCCGCTCCCACGCGCAACTGCCGAGAGGCGTTTCTCGCCGCGTTCGGATACATCATGCCGCGCTCCATATCGCTCCTCGTCACAATGGCGACCAGTTTCCCTAGGCCGTCAACAACGCAGAGCGTTTTGAGCCGATGCCGTCGAATCATCATGTTGGCTTCTTCAAGCCCAATCCCCTGCCGCGCGACTGCCATGTTCTCCACGCTTATCATCCGATCGCGCACCAACAACTTCGCATCGTCAGGAATAAAATAGTCAACGTCCGTAATCATGCCGACCAGCACGCCATTGTCGTCCACGACCGGATTTTTTTTAAAGCCGTGCTCATCGCGAATTGCAATCACGCGCTCAATCGTGTCATTCGGGCGCACCGTCATGGGATTCTCGATGAATCCGTTTTCAAACCGTTTCACTTTCTGCACTTCGCCGGCCTGCGTTTCGGCGGAAAGATTTTTGTGAATAATCCCGATGCCGCCGGCAAGCGCGATCGCGATGGCCATGTTGTGGCCCGTCACCGTGTCCATCGGCGCGGAGAGAAACGGCAGATTCACCTCGATCTCCGCCGTCAATCTGGTTTTTAAAACAGCATCCTTGGGCAGGATGCGGGAGTGTTGGGGCACGAGCAACACGTCGTCGAATGTCAGTGTTTCTTCAAATTGGGTGAACATACGGGTGTTTGAAGAATACCACACCATCTGCTACTATTCAAGCGCTATGGACAACAACGCCCACATCGCAATTCTCGACTTCGGCTCCCAATATACCCACCTCATTGCGAGGAGAATTCGGGAATTGGGGGTCAAATCACGTATCTATCCAAACGAAACGGAAATTGGGCAATTCGGTAATTCGGCAATTGGGATTATTCTTTCGGGTGGGCCGCGAAGCGTGGCGCGTGAACCGGCGCTTTCTCATGACCCCGCAATCTTTCAATCCGGCATCCCAATCCTCGGCCTCTGCTACGGCCACCAGCTCATCGCCCGGCATTTTGGCGGTATCGTCGCATCCGGAATCGCGAGAGAATATGGCCTCGCACAATTATCAATATTCAATATTTCCGCCCAAGGCGGATCCGTCGCTGTCGAACAATATTCAATATTTAAAAATATTTCATCTTGTACCAACGTCTGGATGTCCCACGGCGACCATGTCGAAACGCTTCCTCCCGGCTTCACCAAGATCGCCACAACCGGCAACAATTCCGTCGCGGCGATGTCACAGGAAGAAAAGAAAATATATGGCTTCCAATTTCATCCCGAAGTGCGTCATACAACTGATGGAGGGCAAATGCTTTCAAACTTTGTCTTCAACATCTGCGGCGCAGAGGTAAACTGGACGAGTGATTCGATGATGGAAGAAATTCAAAAAGACATTCGCCGGAGCGCGGGCGACAAAAACGTCTTTCTGCTTGTTTCCGGCGGGGTGGATTCGACGGTCTGCTTCGCGCTGCTCGAAAAAACGCTCGACAAAAACCGCGTGTACGGCCTGCACGTTGATAACGGCCTCATGCGGCTCAATGAATCGGCGAGCATTCGCACTGCGCTCAAAACAATCGGCCTCGATGATCTGCGCGTGTACGATGCGGCAGAAGAAATGTTGGAACAGCTGAAAGATGTCTGCGACCCGGAAAAAAAGAGAAATATTATTGGCGACCTATTTCTTGATATCGCGGAACGAGTGATGAAAGAGGTCGGCGTTGAGAAAAACTGGCTCCTTTGCCAGGGCACCATTTACCCGGACACGATTGAGTCGGGCGGGACAAAGCACTCGGACAAAATTAAAACGCATCACAACCGTGTGGATCGCGTCAACCAAATGATTGACAAGGGTCTTGTGATTGAACCGCTCAAAAATTTATACAAAGACGAGGTGCGGGAGATCGCCCGTCTGCTCGGCCTTCCCGCGCCGCTTGTGAACCGCCATCCGTTTCCCGGACCCGGACTCGCGATTCGATGTTTGTGCTCCGAAAAATCATCATATCCGCCGGCACTGGAACAATGGAACAATGGAACAATTGTCAGGATGCCCATCAAATCCGTCGGCGTGCAGGGCGATGAACGCTCCTACTCGCATCCGGCGCTCGTCTTTTCCCCCCTATCAGGGGGGATGAAGGGGGGTCTGAACTGGCACGGCCTTCGCACTCTCTCACCCCAAATTACCAACACGCACAAGAACGTAAACCGAGTCCTCTTTCTCGTCTCCGGCGACGAAAACAAAATTCTCGACTCAACCATCAAACAGGCGTACGTAACGAAGGACCGCCTCGACCTTTTGCGAAACATTGACGCGATTGTGCGAAAGCATACGTTCCGCGACACGTCCTGCAATCATATCTGGCAGTTTCCGGTCGTTCTGGTCCCGTTCGGTTACCGCCATCGCGAATCAGTCGTCCTTCGTCCCGTTGAATCACAAGACGCCATGACCGTCTCATTTGCCGAACTCCCCGACAGCGTTCTCGCCAATATCAAACAGGACGTCGAGCGACTCGGGGCGATTGACTTCATTTTCTACGACATCACCAACAAACCGCCCGGAACGATTGAGTGGGAATAGGAAACACGAATTCTGAACACGAATTTACACGAAAAACAACCACCCGCACGGTGGTTGTTCAGTTAATATCGCGAGTATCCCAGTTATCCGCTATATCCGTCATATCCGTTGCATCCGCGTATCCGCATCACAGTTATCCGAACTTCTGTCCCGCCTCATACGCCGGCCCGGCGTCGGTTCCATACGTTGACGGCTCGGGAGTAGGCGATTCTTTCTCGGCGCTTTCGATCGGCTCCTCTTCCGTCGGCAATCCTGCCGGCGGCTCTGCCCGCTTCACGCCCGCTTTTTGCAAAAGCGGCGTCTTCACGAACGACATCGGGAAATGCCACAGAGTCGCCAACTCTTCGATGTTGAAAATATACGGCCGCTTGCCCACGTACATGTCTCGTTGTTTATATCCGCTTACTAACAGCCGCCGCCGGTAATTCTTGCGCCGTTCGGCAAACATATACTGCGTTGAGGTCAGATATTTTGCCCGAATAATGTTCGAGGTGGGAATACTGAATTGGGACAGCGCGCCTGTCACCGAGTTCACGCATCGCGATGGAAAATACCTGTCATGCGGCGCGGAATACACCAAACGAATTTTTGTATAAAAACCATGTTTTCTGATTTTATTCTCCATCTCTTCCAGCACTCTCTTCGTCCCGGGCGTCAGATACAGCATCAAATTCGGCGGCCCCTCATCTTTTTTCTTGAAAGTCGCTTCGGCCTCGGCCCCGCCAAGAATCTGGCTCGAAATTTCAGTATACGCCGTGCCGAGTCCGCTCGACAGCATATCAACGGCTGACTGCAGCATACCGCCCTTTTCTTTCGCTTTTGCCCCGATGATCTTATTCACCTTTTTCATCACCTCGTCTTTCCAGTCCGCTTCCCGCACCGGCTCGACGATAAACTGAAGCCACAATTGTTCGCCCGGTCCGATCCGAGTAAAACTTTCGAGAAGCGTGCCCATCGGGTCCTTGAGAATTGTGTCCTTTGAGATGCTGTGCTCGAATTCTTCGTACGTGCGGATCGGATATGCCCAGTGCTCCTGCAATATGTAATCAATCGCGAAAACATTGTGCGTGGGATTCGGGTATTGGTTCGGAATGGAATCAACATAATCCTCCACTTCCGTGACCTCGGCGTCCGGATACTGGGCGTATACCGCCGCCTCGACGACATCCCGATATTGCACCAACGTCCGAATAAGAAACTGAATGTACCCTCCGATGCTGATGATTTCAAAACTGAACGGAAACTGCAGGAATCCTCGGCGATACTTATAGCCGATGCTCGGCGGCTCCATGACGTTATAAATGTGGACAAAGAGCTGTTCCACGGCCTTTGGGGTCTGCACATTCTCGGGCGGCACGTCAATCGCGAGGAGCACAAACTCCCACGTGCTCGTGTAACGGTACATTTTATAATAATACACGAGTTTCAACCCGCCGGTGATGAGCACGGCATCAAGCGCGATCCAGCCGGCAATCGCGCCAATGTCAATCACAGCCCGGTACGCGGGCTGGAAAAAGATAGCAAGGACGCTTTCGTACAGGGTGTTAAAATCCATACTTCACGAGCCACAATACACATATCACGAGTCATAAATTCATTTGTCTTTGACTTGTGGTATGTGCCTTGTGACTTGTGTGCTCTACACCTCGAGAAGCGCGTAGATGACGCCGTAGAAAATCAAAACGCCGAAACCGGTCCACCACCAACCATGTCCGCCGGAGGTATAGCCCGCGAACCACGCGATGAAGAGAATCAGCGTCCCGATGAACGACACCATGTGTCGAATGAAACCTTCGGTCATAGTATTTCACCTTATCACCCAATCACCTTACCAACTTATCACCTATGAATATGCAAATACTGTGTGTTCAGGTGATTGGGTGATCGGGTGGTAAGGTGATCGAGTGATACAAGTATACCACAAAGCAAAAAAACCCGAAAGTCGGGTTTGACTCCCGAGGGCGAGCAAAATCATGCCTTCAGCTTCCGCCTATCCCAGTCGTCCCAGGCCACGAGCAGTGCGCTTGCGACAAAGATGGATGAATACGTCCCAAAGGTGACGCCGATAATAAGCGCGAGCGAGAAATACCGGATGCTTTCGCCGCCAAGCGCAAACAGCGCGGCAAGAATCAAAAGCACCGTGAGGGAGGTATTGATAGACCGCATAATGGTTTGGTTGACCCCGTGGTTCACGGTTTCCGCGAACTGGTCCGGGCCTTCCTTAATCAGATTTTCTCTCACGCGATCAAACACCACGATCGTATCGTTCACGGAATACCCGAAGATAATGAGCAGAGCCACGACAAACGTAATATCCGCCTCCACTCCCGCATATTTCCCCAAAACCGCAAAGACCCCCATGGTGATGGTAACATCGTGAATGAGCGCAAGCACGGCCGCGACGCCGTACTTCCATGACGCGACCGGCCTCGTCACGCGGCGGAAGGTATAGGCGATGTAGAGAATGATGGCAACGACAACCGCGATACTTGCCCACAGAGATCGGCTTTTGAGCTGGCTCGATACTGCCGGGCCAATGGTGTCAATGCGCTCTTCGAACACTTTCGCATCATCCGTTTCAAATTTCTCACGAAGCGAAACAAGTATCTTTTGATGTTCTTCTTCGGTGACAAAACGCAGTTTCAAAATCATGCCATCGTCATCAGACGGCTGAACGAGCACGGATCCAAGATTGAGTGGCGTTAGCGTCTCCTGAATTGCCTCAATGTCGGGCCGTTCTCCGGTGAATTTGACTTCAATCAGCGATCCGCCGGTAAAATCAATACCCGGCTTCAAGCCGAATATAAACAACACAACAACGCTTGCCGCGACCAGCAGTCCGGAAAAGATAAAGGGGATTTTTTTGTGTTTGATGATGTTGACCATATCACGAGGCACAAGTCACATACCACGAGTCATATATCTGAAATCTTTTGGCTTGTGATATGTGACTTGTGAAAAACGTCTCTTACTGTTCCTGTTGCTTGATAGCGCCTAAAAACAACGCGCTACCGGAACGAGAAAACCACGGCACGACAAATCGCAACAGCACGCGCGTGACCGTGATTGCCGTGAACATCGAGACCAGTATGCCAATACTCAATGTGACCGCAAATCCCTGGACAAAACTGGAACCAAGCCAAATCAGGAGAAAACACGAAATCAGCGTCGAGAGATTGCCGTCCCGAATCGAGGTCCACGCCCGCAGAAAACCCTCTTCAACCGCGGCTTTCAAGCTCTTGCCTTCTTTCAACTCCTCTTTCAGACGTTCAAAAATAAGAACGTTCGCGTCCACCGCCATGCCGATGGAGAGGATAAAACCGGCGATGCCAGCCAAGCTCAAGGTGACCCCGATGAGTTTGAATACGGCAAGCGTGAGCGCCACATACAGCACGAGCGAGATCACAGAAAGAGCGCCCGGGAAACGATAATAAAGAAGCATGAATATCATAATCAGCATGAACCCGATGACGCCGGCCTTCAAACTTTTTTGCAGGGACTCTGCCCCCAAGCTCGCGCCAATGCTCTGTTGCGAAACGAGTTCGACCGGCACCGGCAAAGCGCCGGCA
>Ga0155319_163_pt3 | contig 15650 bp, 11 predicted proteins | sample RifCSPhighO2_02_FD_106287 | JGI IMG/M metagenome (GOLD analysis project Ga0155319, IMG submission 106287) | Candidatus Magasanikbacteria bacterium RIFCSPHIGHO2_02_FULL_51_14
CGGCCGCATCACCCCGCAAAAGGGCCACGATGTCGCTTTGGCCGCGCTCAAAGAACTCAAAAACGCGGACTGGACGCTCGACATCATTGGCGAGGGAGTTGAGAAAGAGACCATTCAGAAAAAAATACGTGACTACCAGCTGGACCGGCGCGTCCATCTCTTGCCTCCAACGCTTGACGTTCCAGAAATTATGGCTCTACATGACATCATGCTCATGCCGTCGCGCTGGGAGGGGCTCGGCATCGCCGCCATGGAAGCCATGGCCGCCGGTCGAGTGGTCATCGCGTCTCGTGTCGGAGGTCTTCCGGAAGTCATTACACATGAAAAAAATGGATTTCTCGTGCCGCCGGAAGATCCGCAAGCGCTTGCCCTCCGCATCACGTATTGCTTTGAACATCCTGACCATTGCAAAGAGATTGCGGCGCAGGCAAGAAAGGACGCACGCCGTTTCGATGTGAAGAACATGGTTCGTGAGTACGAGCAGGTGTATAGGGCGTTGGCCAAAAGATGAATCAAGAATCAAGAATCATGGAACATGGAACATGGAACGAATGCGCAATGCTCAATGTTCAATGATCAATAGGGAAGGGCCGAATGACCCAATTACCAATTACCAAATTACCAAATTACCATGACTATTATTCAAGCGCACAAATTTTACTGGCGGCGGGACGGGGCGAGTAATTACGCGCTTGATTTGGCGTCTTTGCTCGAAGAACGCGGACATACTGTCGTCCCGTTCGCGATGCAGCATCCCCAAAATCTCAAAAATCAGTACGAGCGGTTTTTTGTGTCGCGCATGGAGCTGGGCGACGCGTCCAAACTTTCGCTCGGCCAAAAAATGTGCTACGCCGGGCGAATGTTCTATTCATTCGAAGCAAAGCGTCAGATACAAAAGTTATTGGAAAAAGAGGCGGTTGACATCATTCATCTTCACAACATCTATCATCATATTTCTCCGTCAATTTTACCTGTCATCAAAAAGAAGGGGATACCGATTGTGATGACGCTTCATGATTGGAAGCTCATTTGCCCGAATTACTCGATGTTTCATCACGGGGCAGTACATGAAGAGGATTGCCGCGGGTGGTACGGGACGTGCGTGAAAAATAAATGTTTTCGCGACAGTCGGATGTTGAGTTCAATCGTGCGGTGGGAGATGGTGTTTCATCACAAAATCATGCGGTATTACGAACGATACGTTGATCGGTTTATCGCGCCCAGCCGGTTTATTATGGAAAAGTGCATTGAGTTTGGCTGGCCGAGAGAGAAGTTTGTGCATATACCGCTCCCAGTCACAAGCCATAAGCCACGTACCACAAGTCATGAAAACGAAGACGGTGAATACGTTGCGTATGTTGGGAGGTTATCAGAAGAAAAAGGATTGTCAGTACTGTTTGAGGCGGCGAAGATGACGCCGGAGATTTTGTATAAAATAATAGGGGAAGGACCGATGAAAGAAATGCTCAATGTTCAATGCTCAATGCTCAATCTTGAGAACGTGCGGCTGGAGGGTTTTCAGACGGGAAAAAAGTTACAGCAGACAATTCTCGGCGCGCGTATCATCGTCGTTCCGTCTGTTTGGTACGAAAATTATCCGTTAAGCGTACTGGAGGCGAAGGCGGCGGGGAAAGTCGTGATTGCGAGCGAGATTGGCGGGATTCCGGAGATGCTGCCGCAAGAATTATTGGTTCGGCCGGGGGACGCGAAGGGGCTTGCCAAGAAAATTAAAACATGGTACGATGCGCCGTTTGAAAAGCGAGGGGAGATGGGGGATCGGTTGAGAAAAGAAGCGGGGGAGGTGAATGATCCGGGAAGACATCTTCAGGCGATACTTGCCGTGTATGCGGAGGTCACGAAACACATCAACACACCAACACATCAACACGAAACGCCTGCCTCGCCGTCGGCTCGGCAAGGCGGGCGGAACACGTAACATGGAACAGTTAATGAGTAATGAGATAATTCTTTCTGGCTTCTTTACCCCAAAGAAAACGTCTGCTATTGACCGCGGGGGGGATGCTGTTACCCCTTCTTTTATTGTTGCTCGTCCCCGGGGTTGCGCATGCTGCGGTCGACGACCACACGTTCCCCAAAATCGCGAACACGTACTTGCGATGGGAATTGAGCGACGCGGACGCGCAGATACTCTCCCAATGGGATGTGGTGATTCTTGACATGGAAATTCAGCACCGCCGGCCGGACCTGCTCAAAAAAATGCGCGAATGGAATCCTGACATTGCGCTCCTTGTGTACGTGAATCCGGAAGCCATTGATCAAAACGCGGATCGCTCGTCGAGCTTTCTGCGACGGCTCCTGTGGCAGAGCATTTCGCCGGAGTGGTATTTGACGAAGAGCGGCGGCGCGCGATTCAGCTGGTGGCCGGGCACGTACATGCTCAATGTGTCGAACGATACGCCGCGCGCCAATGGCAAGCGATGGAACGAATTTTTGGCAGAGTTTGTCGCGGAGGATCTTTTAGGTTCCGGATACTGGGACGGCGTGTTTTATGATAACGCGTGGGACAATCTGACATACTTTTTGAACACGACGGACATCGATCTGAATCGCGACGGCCGCGCGGACAGCGGCGTGGACGCGAAATGGCAGGAGGGCATGAAATTCCTGTATGACCGCACGCGCGAGCTCGCGCGCCCCGGCACGGTGATTGTCGGCAACAATGACACGACGGTCTATAGCCATGAGCTGAACGGCATGTATTTGGAGAATTTTCCCAATTCGACATGGGCGAGCGTCATGGAACGGTATGATTTTTTTAACCGGAACATGCGGACGCCGCGCGTCAATTTCATCAACGCGAACACGAATAATACAGGGAACAAGACAAACTATCGGCTGATGCGGTTTGGTCTCACGTCCGCGCTGTTGGAAGACGGGTACTATTCGTTTGACTTCGGCGACCAAGATCACGGTCAGCTGTGGTGGTATGATGAATACGACGTTGGCCTTGGCGATCCGCTGGGGAGGTCTGCGTCAGCCCAAGGGTCTTCCGCATACCAGCCGGACGTCTGGCGGCGAGAGTTTGCACACGGCCTCACGATTGTGAACAGCTCTCCGAGCAAAAAAATTGTTCAGCTTGGAGGCGACTTTGAAAAGATTCACGGAACGCAAGACACGGGTGTCAACGACGGCTCTATTGTGTCGGAAGTCGCGATTCCGGCCTCAGACGGAGTGGTGCTGCTCAAAACCTTTGAGTCGGTCAATGATATGCTTTTCGAAAATGGCGCGTTTTTGCGGTTTTTTCGGGCGGACGGCAGTAAAGCGCGAAATGGTTTTTTTGCGTTTGACGAAAGTCAAGCGGGCGGGAAGCAGGTCGCGCGCATTGATTTGAACGGCAATGGTCTGCGTGAACTCGTGGTCGCGTCCGACACAAAACTCGAAGTGTGGCGCGATGACGGGCAGTTGTACATGCGCGCGTGGCCGTACACGGCGAATTACAAAGGAAAATTGTCGCTCGCGGTGGGGGATCTGAATTCGGATGGTCGCGGAGAAATCTACGTCGCGCCGATCGCCGGATACGCGCTCCCGATTCAGGTGTACAGCCGACACGGGGCGTTCTATCGGCAGGATTGGTACCCGTTCGGCCGGGGATACCGCGGCGGATATAGTGTCGCCATCCGCGAAGTGACAGGCAGGCCGTGGGAAAATGAATTGGTGATCGGCGTGGGGAAGGGCGTGCGTCCCATGGTGCACGCGTTTAACCGATCCTATCAATTGCAGCGCAGTTGGCTTGCGTTTGAGCCGGGTTTTTTGGGTGGGATTGACGTTGCCGGCGGCGACGTCGATGGTGATGGGTCCGACGAAGTGATTGTGGGGGCGGGACCGGGCAAAAAGCCCTTGATTCGCGTGTTTGACCCCTTTGGAAATCGGCTCTTCGGTGAAATTACCGCATACAGCGCCTCAAACTTGCCGGGGGTTCGCGTCGAGGCGCTTGATGTGGATTTTGACGGCAAAGATGATATTGTGGGGATGAGCGCGGGACTTTGACACAAGTCACAAGCCACATATCACAAGCCAACATCACGAGACACAAGACACATATCACAAGACATATGAAGGAGGAAGATTTTCACGATAAACTTCGACGCCTAATTATCGAATATATTTTATTTGGATATAAAATATTAAAGAAATTTCCGAAGGATGAGCTATATGGTATGACGTCGCAATGTAGGCGCGCGCTTGTTTCCATTTTTTTGAATTATGTCGAAGGATTTTCAAGAATCAGCAAAGGCGTCATGAGGAACGCCTACGAAATGTCGTACGGGTCGCTTCAGGAATCAATCGGAGTGTTTTTTCTCGCAACGCATCTGCGATTTATTACTAAAGATGATTATCTTGGACTCTTTCACCGCAAAGAAGAAATTGGGAAAATGCTCTGGAAGACCATTGAAAGGATTAAAAACGAGCCAAAGAAAAAATAATCGGCTCGTGATATGTGTCTCGTGCCTCGTGTATTGCGTTCAAATGGTTTGTGGTATGTGGCTTGTGGCTCGTGAAAGATGTTTCTCATATACCCCGGCTGTCTCATCGACAATCGCATCCCAGTCATACAACCGTCTCACGAGTGCGCGGTTGCGCACGCCCTGTTTCGCGAGCTCGGCTCGATGTTTGCCAAGAAGTCCCGCAAGCATGGTCGCGAGATCATCGCTATCGCCATGCGCGAAGTTGTAGCGCGGGGAGCTCACGAGTTCTCTGTGCTCCGGAATGTCGGACACGAGCACGGGGAGTCCGTAACTCATTTCTTCGAGCACCGTGATCGAGAGTCCTTCGATGTCCGACGGATGGATGGCAAGCCGCGCGTGAGCAAAGAGCTGTGCCAACGCGTCGCTCGACTGAAAGCCGGTGAAGACGATGTTTGGGTCGCCCGCCGCCATGCTTTTCAACCCTCTCACATAGCGATCGGTGTAAAAGCCGCTTCCGACAATCACGAGCGGCGTGTCATGAACAAGATGCGGCTGGGTCTCCCGCAGATTTTGGTACGCCGCTATCGCATATTGGATGCCCTTGCTTGGGATGAGCCGGCTCACGATCAGCAGATACGCGCCGGATTTGAGTTTCCATTTTTTGAGCATGCCGGTCTCTTTTGTTCTCGCATACGCCGGCACGCCGTTGGGAATAAACAGCGCCTCCCGATCATACACGTCCCGGCAGTACTGTTGAATGGTGCGGGAAACGGCAATCGTCTCGTGCGGGAAACGGCAGGCGGCGCGCTCGCCGAGTTTCAAAGCCAGCCGAGCGAACCATCCCCACTTTTCGTGTTTTCTGTCAATTGAGTGAAACGTGACGATCACGGTCGTCTTCGGCGAAAAGACGCGCGGGATCCAGGCAAGCAAAGCCGGACCCACGCCGTGAAAGTGCAGGACGTCAAACCCCCGGCGCATGGCGTCAATGGTTGCAAGAAAGACGTGCGAAATCGTATCAAAGTGTTTGGTGTGAATGCTCGGCAAGAACTGCAGGCGCACGCCGCCGATTTGCTTCACTTTTTTTTTTCTGTACCATGGCCGGCAATAGACGGTCACATCATGTCCGCGCAAAACCAAGCGCACCGAGAGCTCGTGCACGTGCCGCTCCACGCCGCCGAAGACGGCAGGCATGCCTTTTTGTCCGATCATGGCGATGCGCATAGATATTTTGATTCACCGCTAGTCTCATTCTTGCAATCAGACCACTGGTGAAGAGGGTGGCCAGGCCCCTCGTTTGAAATCCGGCAGAAGCCGGATGGCCGTTGGTTTTGGCTCGCTAGGCGCCGCCGTTGTTCAGATTCTCCAGGAGCGCGTTGACGGTGATCTCCCGCCAGTCCCAGAATATGCGGCAGACCCCGGCGTCAATGAGCTCGTGCTGGGCGCGCGGCATCGTGTACACCGGCATTCCGATGGGTCGGGAGCCGGCCGCGACGGCCGCCTGTACGCCGCGCGGAGAGTCCTCGAAGACGATCTGGTTGGCGGGGTTGATCCCCATCCGACGTGCCGTTTCGAGGAACACGTCCGGCGCGGGTTTGAAGCGCTGGACGTGTTCTTTAAGCACGATGTTCTCTCCCTCGAAAAGCTTTCCGACTCCCGAGCGATCCAGGAGCATCCTGGCCTGGTTCGCCGCCGTGAGCGAACCGATCGCGGTTGGCAGCCCGAGTCGCCGGATTGCGGCGAAGACCTCCACGAACCCCGGTCTGGGGTGGATGGCGATCTCCCCCAAGAGGCGTTCATAGTGCTTCATCTTTCGCGCCCGCAGCTCTTCCGCCGTGTGCGCGACGCCGGGCAGCTCGTGCAGTTTGGCGGAGATGATATTGTCGCCTCCGCCGATGAATCCGGGCACCCTCTCGAGTGCCTCCTCGAACGTCATGGGGTGACCGATCTCGGCGCACACCATGAGGAAAGCGTTATGATGCGCGCGCTCCACATCGACGACTGTCCCTTCGAGATCGAAAGCAACTCCTCTGATGGTCGGCATTTGCCTCCCTCCTATCTACCGGTGAGAAGTTTCGCCGCGATGAGCGCCAGGATGATGCCGGCGCCTTTCTTAAGGGTCAGCGGGTCGCCGTACAAAAGTCGCCCGCCGATGGCTGTTGTAGCTATCTGCGCCAGAACCACGATGATCAGCGCGTGGCTGACATCGGCCTCCTCGGCGGCGCCAATTAACCTTTGCAGGATGATCTGTCCCACCCCGTTGATAAGACCGGCCGCCACCGCGAAGATGGCGCCGAGCTTCCAAAACTCGGACGGGCTGGCATTCGCCCTGCTTAGAAATGGCAGGCAGGTCAGAAGCGTGAGCAGTGCCAGCATGACAGCCGCGAGCTGAGGGTTCAGGCCGCTCCGCTTCATGATGAGCGGCCAGATCCCGAAACAAAGACCGGCTAAAACCGAGAATTGGTACATTTTTTCTCCCCTTCACGGTTGACCGGTGAAAACCGGTTTCTCGAGCGTGATTGCTCGAGAATAGGCAATTATAGGATATTGTAGCACTTTTGTCAATAGCCGTACTACATAGCCGTACTAGAGCTCTTGTAGCAGGGAAGTAGAAATGTCATACCTGGCGGTTCTCTTGTGATCCAGAGGGTTGGGGTTGTTTCTTGGTGGTTAGGTGGTCAGGTGGTCGGGTGATGAGGTGAAACGTTATTGCACCACAACACCCTTGTTCCTCCCAATCTCATCGACGGCGAGCGAGGCGTCGAGCGCGGATATTGTTTTTGCGATGTCCGCGTCAATGAAGGTGTCACGCGCCGAGACACGGATGTTTTGGATCAAGAGCGGGGCCTTTCCTATTTGATCTCCGGACGGCGTCACCGCGAGCTCCATGTAGAGGCCGACCGACTCTCGCGGATTCAGCGACGGGATCGTCCACGTGACGGCGTTTGTTTTTTCGCTGTAGGCGAGATCGGGGCCGAAACTCACGCTTGATTTGCCGGTCCACGCGACGCGCGGCGGGAGCGTCGCGGAAAAGGAGAGATCCGCGACACGGCTCGTGGTGTTTTCAATGGTCACCATTGCCCAGTACTTGGTTTCTTTGCCAACTTGCGGCGGTAGCGGCCCGCGCCCCAATTGGTCGCCTTCGGCGGTATAGTAGCGCGATTGCGCGGAGAGAAAGAGATTTGTTCCAACCGAGATGGATGGACTTCTTGTCTCCGCCGCGTATCTCGCGCCCGGGACAAGCGGCACGTCTGCAGAGAGCGCGGGCGTGACCGAGAGGCGGATGTCCTCGCCCTCTACGATGCGATTGCGTATCGGCACGTTGATGGTAAGCGACGTTGATTCACCGGGTTTGAGCGCCAACAGGTTCGCGGCATTCGCTTCGGTGATGCGGAATGCGGGGCCGCCCAAGGTTCCGGCATTGGCGTTTTCGAGGCGCGCAAGGTCAACGACGTCGGACGGGATTGGAATCGAGACCGCGAGGTGGGAAAGTTCGGCCGTTCCTTTATTTTCTATGAAAATTGACAGCCGCCTCTCGTCCCCGGGTTGCGCCGCGGCGCCGTTTGTCCACGCCGCGCTGAATTCGACTGCCGGTCTCACGATGTCGAAGGCGTGATCTGCCACCGCTTGCCGAACTCGCTCGTTTTTTACCACAACAACGGGAGCGAGCACAAACGTTTCGCGGGAAGCGTCGCCCGGGAGATTGGTCGCGAGCAGTGCATCGAGAAGAACTTCTTCGCCCGGGAGAAGGCGTTCAATGCGCCATTCGTTTTCTTCGATTGTTCCGGTTTTGAGCGTCTCCTTGTTCGGCGCGAGAATAAACGGCCCTTCGCCGGGAAGCGGCACGCGGATGTCCGCGACGTCATGTTCGCTATTATTTTTGACGCGGATTGATAGAGGCATTTCTCCGCGCGAAAGCGTGAATGCCGGCGCGTCTACGGACGTTTCCACGACAGAACCGCGGACGGTGGAGACGAGCGTGGTTCGTTTTTGTTCGAGCGCCATCCTTCCTTCCTGGCTATACGACAGCGTTGCCCAAACATGGTATTCCTCTCCGGCATTGGCCCAAAAGAAGCCGCTCAGCGTTATCTCTCCGGAACTGCCGGGCGCGAGATCGGGCAGGGTGAACGTACGGGAAAGCTCGTTTAACTGTCCTTCGGGTTCCGCGGCGTCAGTCACAAACGTTTTTGGCAGTTGAAAGGCAAGCGCGGGACGCGTTAGTTTTTTTTCGCTGTTGTTTTTGTACGTGACGCGAAAGACGACATATTCGCCGCTGCGGATCCTTCCGTCGCGGTTGGTCTCGTCGGGTGTTTCGATGGCAACCGCGAGCGATACGTCTTTGGTGACGGTCGGGTCATACGCGAAGAGAAAGATGACGGTTCCCACAAGGGCGAGAATGCCGGCAAGGAGCGCCATGTCGAATGCGAACAATTTTCGCGCGTGAACGAAGTTGAGATGGTACCGTTTTTTGTAGTAGAGTTCGGCCGCGTGAATGGGAGAGACAAGCAGAGCCAAGAACCACTTGTGCGGTTTGTGGAAGAGGGTATCGCGGGTGAAATGTGTTTCGAAGAAGTGCATACTGAATCAGTATATCAGTTTCGCAGTAGATCAGTAAATAAAACCACCCTTCGGGGTGGATTTTAGATTTTTGATTCTCGATTGCAGATTTTCTCATCACTCGCTGCCGGCCGGTCCCTCTTTCGTAGTACTGCTTTTCTTTTTGACACTTTTCGGACTTGGCGAATACAAGGTATTCCGGATTTTCCACTTTTCCACATACTGGCCTATGCCGACGCGGTTGACCTTATTTCTGATGACAGTCCGTTCCTGGGACCATTTAACCAAAGTTTCGAAGTTGATTTTATAGCGGCCTGCGACGACAACGTAGGTGATTTCTCGATCTTTTATTGCGCGTCGGATTGTCTGCGTGCTGACGCCAAAGAGTCGCGCGGCTTCTGATATAGAAACACGAACGATCTCTTTTTGTTCTGCTTGAGGCGTCAGTTCAGCCATATTTGTATACTCTAGTTTAGACAAAGCGTATCACAGTCTGCGTTTTGTTGTCAAATGTATATTATTGTGAATGAGGTTAATAAGTCAATGAGAGTATACACTATTGTAGACAAATAGCCAATTTTTTCAAGTCAATATGCTATGACAAAGGGAAATATAGGTAAGAGTATACAATAATGTAGACAAAATTACAAAAAATTGTATAAAATTAGACAAATTATTTTTCTAGATTCAGTAATTGTATACACTAATCTATACTTTCAAGAAAAGCAGGCGAGCATACTGTCGACTTTGAATTTTGGTTACGCTTTAATTTTGTTCAATTTTCTGTAATTTTGCAATTTATTGTATTGTCATTTTATCCCAAAAACTGTATCATATTTGCTTGACCGCAGGTGTTTGGTGTAACGTTTTTTTGTTTTCTTCGTCTTCTTTTATGAGCACGATGACCGAAAAATTCCTGTTGTACCGGATTCGAACTAAACGGGATTCGGACGCCTTTGGCGAATTGTATGACGGCTATGTAGAACGGATCTACCGGTTTATTTATTTTAAGATTTCAAATCGCGAAGAGGCCGAGGATCTGACGAGCGATGTTTTTTTAAAACTGTGGAATTACCTGATAGACGACCGCTCGCGGCGTCCGGACGTTAAAAGCGTGAGCGGGCTCGCGTACGCGATTGCGAGAAATACCGTCGTTGACTGGTACCGAGATCGGGCAAAAAAACAGGAGCAGGCGCTGATCGAGGAATTGGTGGAACCGGCCGCGGCTGACATAGTTGAAAAGCTTCACACGGCATACGACGCGGATCAGCTCTTGCGTGTCATCAAAACATTGAAGCAGGAATATCAGGAAGTGATTCTGCTCCGGTTTATTGAAGAATTGTCCATTACCGAAATCGCGGACGTGATTGGGAAAAAGAAGACGGCGGTCCGCGTCACCTTGCACAGGGCGGTGAAGAAGTTGAGGGAGATGACGGGAACGAGAAACTAGAAACTAGAAACTCGATACTCGGGAATCCAATTGTGTGGTTCATTCGCAGTCCCGAGTTTCCAGTATCAAGTTTCCAGTTTTTTCAATCAATCTGAAATGTATAGTATAGTATGGATCGCCTGCTCAAAGCACAATTGAGAAAAATGAAAGAAATCGACGGCGGGATCAATCCTCGCTGTGATTGGGTTTTGGAGAATCGCGAACGCATGCTTCACCGCATCGCTTCCGCGCATACGCGCAACGAAGCGCGGAGCGCGAGAAACAATGTGTTTGTCGAAGCCATGAATCTGTTCACGCCGCACAAAGCGCGCTTGTTCGCTCGTCCGGTTTTGACCACGTTTTTGGTTGTGGTCGTTTCCGTGGGAGGTTGGACAGCAAGCGTCGGCGCGTCGTACAACAGTTTGCCGGGGGACACTTTGTATGGCGTCAAACTCGCGACCGAAAAAACGCAGATCGCGGTTGCCGGCCTTGTGGGCGGGGAGCGCAAAGCCGGACTTCTGAATAACGCGGCCAAGACCCGCGCGTATGAGGCCACCGCATTGGTCGCCCAAAATAAGCTCGAACACGTAAACAGCACGCTCGATTCATTGAAAGAAACGGTCGCCGAGGCGAGCAAGAACGTGGAAGAAGTCGGGCAGAAAAATCCCGAGAAAGCCACGGAAGCCGCCGCAGGATTAAGCGACGCGACTGCCGTGATTGCCGAGACGCTCTCTCACGCGCTCGCGAGCGCCGGCGACGCAGTGCTTGTGGAAAAAATTTCAGATACCCAGCAGAATGTGACCGGACAAGGCATTGAGACGGTCGGGCGCGTCGTGGAACTCGTGGGCGACGGGCAAAGCGCCGGGGATTTGGTGAAGAAAACGCTCGACAATCTTTCCGGCAATGCTTTACAGGCAGTGGCCGCGAGCATCGAATTACAGCGGACGCTCTCGGCAACCAGCACCGTACCGGTTGCACCAAACACTACGACGGGCTCCACGACAACGCTGACATCGGCGGCGGCTCAAGGCGGAGCGGAACAGGCGCTCAAAGCACAGGCCAGCTTGGAACAGGCAAAACAGTTAGCTGAAAGCGGCCAGCTTTCCGAAGCTTTGGAGCGGGCAAAAGACGCATCCATTGACGTCTCCAACGCCCAAAAGACCGTGAAGCAGGTGCAAGTGGTTGTCGAAGAACAGAAGAAACAGCAGGAGGCCGGCGCGGCCGCTCTTTCTGCCACCAGCAGTCCAGCAAGCATCCCGCCGAGCCGAGCTGGCGAGGCTGGCCCGCCGGTTGAGACGAGCACGACGACGCAGACGACGACGGTGAAGAATTAGATACTCGATACTTGATACCCTGGAAAAGATACAAAATACATGGAATAAGATACAAAATCTGAAATCTGAAATTTGAAATCTGAAATTCATCTTACTGTGCGGCACGGGTTACCCAACGAAGAGCGTGGGTGTTCTACTGCCATACAGTATATATCCGCCTCATGCGGAAAAGGGCACGTCGCGTAAAATCCGCTCACGCGGATCACGCGACACAGTATGCTTGCCGAAAAGGTCGACCCCGCAGTTGCGGGGGCATAGCATACACACTATTCTATGCTTATCCTTTCGGACCCCGCAGTTGCGGGGCGCCAATGGATAAGACACATTCTTTATTTATTATGACCGATGTAATGAAAGTGGGAAAACGGGCGTTTACATGGTCAGTCGTTGCGACGACCATCCTCTGGAGCATTGGCGCCGCGGCTCTTGTGCCTCTTGTGGCGCAATCAGCCACGTGTCCGACGCTCGAAGCAGGGGATTTGTTCAAGGTACCGGACAATACCGCCGTGTACCTTTTGAACGCGGACATGAAGCGCATGTATTTCCCGAATGCAGCAGTATACAAGACCTGGTATGCGGACTATTCCGGCATTGTCACGATTGACAATACCTGCGTAGACGCGTATCCGGCGCCGGGCGCCGCGCCATTTGGCGTCAACTACCGTCCGGGTTCACGTTTGGTCAAATTGCAGATTTCTCCAAGCGTTTATGTGGTTGAGCCGATGAACACATATCGCAAGATCGGCAGTGAATCAATCGCATCATCTCTCTATGGGAGCGACTGGGCCACGAAAGTCAGCGATATTGCTGATGTCTTTTGGCCAAACTACGCGACCAAGGGGTCTGACCTTGCGGACGCGGCGCTCCACAACGGTATGCTCGTGAAAACAGCTGCAAGCACGGATGTGTACTCGATGGCTGACGGCATGCTGAAGAAAGTGGACGGCGCGCTTCCTTCCTTTATGGCGGGGGACGTCCAGACCGTCACGCAGGCCCTCTTTGACGCGGTTGAATTGTCCACTGGTACAGTAACGCCAGCGTCCGTCACCGCTGATCCAGCGCAAAGCGGCGTCGCGGAAGAGCCGGCAGGGGAAACTCCGAGCGGCTCGCTTTCTGTCGCACTCGCGGCAGATCAGCCGGCGGCGGCTACCGTCATTTCCGACGGCTCCACCACCGATTCTGACGGCGGCCAGGCGAACATTTCGGTCCTGAAGCTCGTCTTTACGGCCGGAAGTTCCGCCGACGCGCAGGTCAACACGCTCAAATTGAAGAGAACCGGCATTTCCGCGGACACGGACATGGAGAATATGCATCTCTATGACGGTTCCACGCGGCTGGCCTCCAACCCGAGCGTGTCCGAGACCTTTGCCACGTTCACGAAATCCAGCGGCTTGTTCACGGTCTCCAAAGGATCGAGCAAGACCATTACCGTGAAGATGGACATGGCGAACGGCATCTCCGGCGGCAAGACCCTGGTCTTCTCGCTCGACTCGGCCGCGGGCGTGACGCTCTCCGGCAGCGGATCTGCCACCGGCAGTTTCCCGCTCAAGGGCAACACGGTTACGACCGCGAACGTTACCGATCTCGGCAAGCTGACATGGACCTCTTCGGCGCCGTCAGCGGCCGGCACGGTTGATCCGGGCACCACGAACTTCGAAATCTGGAGATTGCAGGCCGCGAACACGAACCAGGATATGGAAGTTCGGAAGATTAAGTTTACGATGGTGGGATCCATCACCGCCACCGATCTCAAGAATTTCTCCTTGTGGGTCGGCGGCACGCAAATCGGCGCCACGGTAACGGACATGGAGTCCGACAAGACCGTGACGTTTGATTTGACCGCGGCTCCCTATGAAATCAAGAAGGGGATTTCCAAGCTCTTGAGCTTGAAAGCCGATGTGGTGAACGGCACAAACCGCACGTTCCGCGCATCTGTCCAAAACGCATGGGATATTGTCCAATACGACAAGATCTACGGCGTTGAGACCCGGACCAACACCAGCTCCGGCGCGACGGCAACATTCAGCGTGCTCCAGCCGAATTCATCCGGCACGGGCGTTGATTACACCGTGAACCAAGGGACGCTCACCCAGCAATTGGCGTCTGACTCCCCGAGCGGCAACGTTCCTGACGGCGGCACCAGTATCACGCTTGGAAAGTTCCTGTGGACTGCGAACGGGGAGGATCTGAAGATCACCACCTTGAGCGTGTCCACCACTGTCGCAGACGGAACAGAGCTGGCGAATACGCGCCTGCTCGTTGACGGTTCCCAAGTCGGCACCACCGATTCTTCCACGACCGCGGCCGGCCAGCCAGACTCGGGCTGGGGCAACTTCGGGAGCAACTTCATTATCAAAGCCGGGAAAACCGTTACTGTCACGATAGTCGCTGATCTTACGGCAGCCGGCTTTACCGCCGCCTCCGGCGAAACGATTATTGTCGGCTTTCCGGCAGGATCGAGCAACATCACCCGCATGACCACGGGCGACACCGCAAGCACGGTTGGGCAAAACGCCAACACCGTGACGGTGCGCAGCGGCACGGTGAGTGTTGCAAAGGACGCCTCATTCGGCGATAAGACCGCCGCGAACCCAACCGGCACCGTGAACGCGACGCAGGTGAAAGTAGCCGCGTTTGTGATTACGGCCGGCGCCGGAGAGGACGTCGAAGTTTCACAGATCACGTTGCGCGATGACAATGCCAGCATCTGTGTCGGCACAAACATGCAGAACCTGACCCTGAAGAACGCGGCCGGAACACAGCTTGGCACGACCTACGCGAATCCGTCCACCACCTGCACGACGCAGAATTCGTTTGCGTTCAACATCTCTCCGGTTGTCACCATTGTGAACGGCGGACAGTACGCAGTTTCTGTGTATGCGGATCTCAAGGCGGGCCTCACAACAGCGACGTCGCTCCTTGACGTGAGCGCTGTAACAGCCACAGGCAAGACCACTGGCACGGATGCGACTGCGTCCTCTCAAAACCTGTCTTTGCAGACCCAGTATATCGCCTCGGCCGGCAACCTCTTGGTTGAGGTTGATGCGGACACGCCGATTGCCTCGAACTACCTCATGGGCGCAACCGACCAGACGATTTCCAAGTTCCGGCTGTCAGCCAGTTCGACCGAAGCAGTCAATGTGACTCAGCTGGTTGTCTCGGCGCGGTTCGCGAGCGGCGCGACCGGCACGATGAACAACATCCGCCTGGTTGATGCAGAGACCGGAACACAGGTAGGATCTGCGGCCTCGTCGTTCAGCGACACGGTCGCCGGAACGTCATCCCCGACCACGACCTACTCGCACGCGACCTTCACCAGCTTGTCCCTGCAGATACCGAAAGGCGGTTCGAAGACACTGGCTCTCAAAGTGGACTTTACCACGTATGAGAACGCCGGCTTCTCGACCACGGGGCAGACCCTCGAACCGACTATTCTTGGCAGATACACGGGCTCCAGCGGAAACAACCCGGTTACGGCGACTGGCGCGTCATCCGGATCGTCCATCACGTCCGTTGTCTCGAACCGAGGATCGTCCAGCATATACGCGACCATAGCGACTCCTGCGAACGCGCATTCGGCAACCACGACTTTGTATCGCGCGAAGCTCTCAACGGCTTATGCGTCTGACACTCCGTCCGGCGCATCATCGCCAAACAGCGCGCAGACCATCATGAAGTTCGTGATTACGAACGCCGCGAACGCGGGAAGCTATGCGGCCACCGTGAACTTTGTTGATATCAGCATGTCCACGACCATCTCGCAAAACGGCGGCGTGGGCGCAACCCGCGCACTCACCGTGTACAAGGACTCGCTGTCGACGACTGCTCTTGCGACCAGCAACTTCTTGACCACGCAGACATTCGGACGCACCCGCTTCTCTGATGCCGGGTTTACGGATGTTGAAA
>Ga0155319_168_pt1 | contig 14937 bp, 12 predicted proteins | sample RifCSPhighO2_02_FD_106287 | JGI IMG/M metagenome (GOLD analysis project Ga0155319, IMG submission 106287) | Candidatus Magasanikbacteria bacterium RIFCSPHIGHO2_02_FULL_51_14
CGCAATGTGCAATGTTCAATGCTCAATGATCAATGTTGAAACTCTTTCATTGAACATTGGTTATTGATTATTGAACATTTCCTATGTTGTTTCATAAAAAAGAAAAACGACGACTCTGGCCGTATGCGCTATTGGTTTTTTTCGTGTTGATTGGTGGCGCTGGGGTGTGGGCGTACCGATGGGTGAAAAATCTCACGCCCGAGACCGTCTTCGAAAACTCGCTGGTTCAGCAAATTGTCCGCGATCAGGCGGATGAACAGGGTCAAAAACTTTTCGCGCTTTTGCCGCAACTGCTTGGGATTGAATCGCCGAAAACGTATCTGATTCTTTTTGAAAACAACACGGAATTGCGTCCGGCAGGCGGATTTATCGGGGCGTATGCAGTCGCGCGCGTATCCAATGGAGACATTGAAGTGCTTAAAATCGAAGGAACCGAGACACTAGACCGGCAGACGCCCGAGACGTGGAGACCAGTACCGCCTGCGCCGATTACCGAGCATTTGGGTGTTGACCGATGGTATTTTCGGGACAGCAACTGGTCGCCGGACTTTGCCGAGAGCGCGCAGAAAGCGCTAGAACTCTATCGCGGCGAGGGCGGGCTCTTGGCAAATGATATTGATGTCGTCCTCGCCATCACGCCGACCGTGCTTGAAGAATTGCTTCGGATTTCCGGACCTGTTTCCGTCGAGGGCATTACGTTTGACGCGGCAAATGTGACGGAAACGCTTGAATATGAAGTTGAATACGGATACGCAGAGCGCGGGATTGTCCTGCACGAGCGAAAGCGTATTCTCGAGCCGTTTGCCCGCGTGCTCATCGACAGAATCAAAAAGACGCTTCTTCCGCGGGCAGGGGAATATATTGAGACGTTTGCAAAGCTCGCGGAAGAGAAACAGATTCTTTTTTACTCGCCGAAGGAAACATTGCAAAGGGAATATGGCGATCTTGGCATTTCAGGCGTTGTGACGAGCACAGGCGGTGATTATCTTTTGTGGGCGGACGCGAATTTGGCGGCTTTGAAAACTGATCACGCGATACAAAGAAATCTTACGTATTCATTCGAAAAGCGCCGGGACGGCAGGTACGTTGCGACAACCTCCATGGAATATGCGCATACCGGAACGTTTGATTGGCGCACGACCCGTTATCGAACCTACGCGCGCGTGTTTGTGCCGCGGGGGTCGGAGCTTGTGTCGGTCGAGGGGGCGATGAAGACGGATCGAAGCGCTGAACCAGGAACCGTTGATATGGGACAGGAACTTGGCAAGCAGTGGTTTGGCTCTTTTACCTCGATTGAGCCGGGAACGACCAGTACATTGTCATTTATCTATCTTTTGCCGGATGCAATCGGGAAACAGATTGAGAACGGTTTGTATACACTTTTTGTTCAGAAGCAATCGGGCACGATCGCGCACGGTTTGACGCTTGACCTCAATTTTGATACAACTATCTCTGCCGCAACGCCTGCCGAACGGCAGGAGGAGTGGGGGGATGAGGTGTATCGGGTGGAGAGTGTTTTGCGGGTGGATAGGGGGTTTACGGTAGAGTTTTGATTGTGACGTCGGATATTCGCATCGCACTATTACTATGTGGATTAAGAAAGTTGCCATTGACCTCGGCACAACGAATATCTTGGTGTATGTGCCCAAGCGCGGCATTGTTATAAACGAGCCGTCGGTTGTTGCGATTTCCAAAGAAGACAACAAAGTGCTGGCTGTTGGGCTTGAGGCAAAGGATATGGTCGGGCGCACACCGGACACGATTGTTGCCGAGCGGCCGCTCAAAGACGGCGTGATTGCGAATTACCGGACAACGGAGGCAATGCTCCGTTATTTTATCAACAAAGCCCTCGGCGGCGTTCGTTTGTTTCGTCCGGAAGTGATGATCGCGGTGCCGGGGGGAATTACGTCTACCGAGCGCCGCGCTGTGATTGACGCGGCCATGGCCGCCGGTTCGCGCGCCGCATATATCATCAAAGAGCCGATTGTCGCGGCCATCGGCGCCGATATTCCGATCGGTTCTGCCTCCGGGAATATGATAGTGGATATTGGCGGGGGCACGGCTGAAATTGCGGTCATATCGTTGGGCGGCATTGTCTCCTCGGGTTCGGTCCGTATCGGGGGCATGAAGTTTGATCTTTCCATTGCCGAGCATATTCGGCGCAAATACGGCCTTGCGATCGGCGAGCGCACATCCGAGGTCGTAAAAATCCAAATTGGATCGGCCATGTTTATGGACAAGCCGCTCTCCATGGAAGTGAAGGGACGCGATGTGATTTCCGGATTGCCGCGAACCATCACGGTTACGTCCGACGATACGACCGAGGCGCTCCAGCATGATCTGGAAGGTCTTATTGATGCGGTCAAAGAAGTTCTGCACGACACGCCGCCGGAATTGTCGGCCGATGTCATGGAAAAAGGCATTATTCTTTCTGGCGGATCAAGCTTGCTCCGCAATCTCGACGGGCTGATTTCGCAGGCAACCGGCGTTGCCTGCTACGTGGCCGACGAGCCGCTCCTGTGCGTCGCGAAAGGCACCGGCATCGCGCTCGAGAATTTGGAGAGCTACAAACGGAGCGTGATGGCGACGAAGTAATGTGCGAAATACGAAAAAGATCGAAATTACGAAATGTAGCTTTTCTTTTTCGTACTTTCGTACGTTTCGTATTTCGCACATATGGAAAATCTGAATATAATTGAAGATGCCATCGAAGCAATACAGCGAGGGGGAATGGTTATTGTTGTTGACGACGAAAATCGTGAGAATGAAGGGGATCTGGTGATTGCCGCGGAACATGTTACGCCGGAGAAAATGGCCTTTCTGATTCGCCACACGGGTGGCGTTGTTTGTTTGTCATTGGAGAACTCGATTGCCGATCGCCTGGACTTGCCGGACATGGTTGCGCGCAATACGTCGGCGCGATCGACGCCGTTTACCGTGAGCATTGACGCGGCGCATGGCATCGAGAGCGGCATCTCGGCCGACGATCGGGTGAAAACTATTTTGGCGGCGATTCGTTTGGACGCAAAGCCGTCGCACCTCGCGCGACCGGGACACGTGTTTCCGCTTCGCGCGCAAAACGGCGGCGTGCTCTGGCGGGGCGGACACACGGAGGCGTCGGTGGATCTGTGTCGAATCGCGGGGATAACGCCGGCCGCCGTTATCAGTGAACTTATGAACGACGACGGGACCATGATGCGCGGTCAGGCGCTTTCCAATTTTGCCGCTTTGCATCACTTGATCATTGTTTCCGTCGCCGACGTGATTGCGTACCGCCATCGCCACGAGAAATTCATCGAACTCTCGGCAGAGACGGATTTACAGACGTCAACGGGCATGTGGCGCATGCGTGTCTACAAAGATTTGCTTCATGATGTCCAGCATGTCGCGCTTGTGAGAGGGAGCATAGACGAGGAGATGCCGACGCTCGTTCGCGTCCACTCCGAGTGTTTTACCGGCGATGTGCTCGGGTCACTGCACTGCGATTGCGGCGTTCAGCTCGAACAGGCAATGGAGCGCATCGCGCTCGAAGGTGCGGGGGTTTTTTTGTATATGGAGCAGGAGGGGCGGGGGATCGGGCTTGCGAACAAAGTCAAAGCGTATGAACTCCAGCACAAACACGGCCTTGATACGGTGGAGGCGAATATCGCGCTTGGGTTTCCGGAGGACTTGCGCGAGTACGGCATCGGCGCGCAGATTCTTGTTGATCTCGGTTTGAAAAAAATCCGATTGATGACAAACAATCCAAAAAAAATGGGCGGCATCGAGGGATACGGGCTTGAGATTGTTGAGCAGGTTCCGATTGAAGTCGCGCCCAATCATGTCAACCGCGAGTACTTGAGGACGAAGAAGGAGAAGATGGGGCATTTGCTTCGAAATGTCTAATGTGCTTTGTCATCCCGAGCGCAGTGAGGAGTCTGCGACGAATGGAGTCGAGGGATCCCTTTCTTATCAGGTTACGACATTAGCGAAGCGTAGGTGATAGCAATTACAAGCGATTCCTCGACTTCGGTCGAAGACTCCCTTCGCTCGGAATGACGATATGATGGAACAAACATTCATGCATCGAGCATACGAACTCGCCAGAAAAGGCATTGGTTTCACATCCCCCAATCCCGCCGTCGGGGCTGTGATTGTCAAAAACGGAAAAATCATCGGCGAGGGTTGGCACAAAAAGGCCGGCGGCAAACATGCGGAAGTCATTGCCCTTCGACAAGCTCAGGGTAAACTCAAAAAGAGTAAAGGGAAAGGAGTAAAGGGTTCGACGTTGTACGTGACACTTGAGCCCTGCTGTCACTTTGGCCAGACGCCGCCGTGCGTTGACGCGATCATTTCGTCAGGCATCAAAAAGGTTGTTGTAGGAATGAAAGATCCGCATAAGAAGGTAGACGGCGGCGGAATTCGCGCGTTGCGAAAGGCAGGCATTGTGGTCGAGTTATTGAACACAAAAAGTGTTCTCGCGAAAGAAATCCGGATGCTGAACCAGCCGTTCATCAAATGGGCGATGACGGGGTTCCCGTACGTCGTGTTGAAAGCCGCAGTGAGTTTAGACGGCAAAATTGCGACACGAACTGGCGAGTCGAAATGGATTACCGGTCTCGAGGCGCGGGAAGATGCGCGGTTAGAACGTAGCTTGTGTGATGCTGTTTTCGTCGGCGCCGGAACCGTTCACGCTGACAATCCGGAACTCGCGGCGCACGGTAAGTTTCGACAAAAAAAATTGTTGCGCGTGATTATTGATGGAAATCTTTCAACGTCGCGCGATTTTCGCAAGAAAGTTTTTCGCGATGAACACGTGTTTGTCGCATGCGCGGACATGGCCACAAAAAAGAATCAAGAAAAGTTCAGGAGGGCGGGAATACCGTTTCAATCCTTTGGACGCGATAGTGTCTCGGTCAAGAAACTGCTACACTATCTTGGTCGGCACAATATTCAGAGCGTCTTCGTCGAAGGCGGTGCCGGAATCCACGGCGCGTTTCACGATTCGAGGATGATTGATAAAGTAATTTTTTACATCGCGCCGAAGATTATTGGCGGCATAGATTCGTTGAGCGCGGTAGGCGGGGAAGGAGTCAAAAAGATGTCAGAAGCGGCGGAGTTGAAAGAGGTTCAGGTTGATCGGGTTGGGAGTGATGTGAAGATTGTCGGGCAAATTAATGTGTACTAAAAATCTCCCCGGAGGGAGACTTTTATGTGACACGTAGTGTTGGGCCAATAGTGTATTGGCTACTACCCTTGGTCCAAGTATAGCAGAACAAAATTATTTGTCAAGCGGAAGCGGATAACGATTGGAATATGATCATCGGCATAGACGCCTCGCGGGCGAACAATGAGCAGAAGACAGGCGTTGGGTGGTACGCGTACCACCTTATTCAGGAGCTGAAAAAAACCAATTCCCAATTCCCAATTCCCAATTACCGCGTTGTTTTGTATTCCGACCGTCCGCTCGAGGGAGAGCTGGCGCATCTACCGGAGCATTGGGAATCAAAAGTCCTGCGCTGGCCGCCGAAGCGGCTGTGGACGCAAATGCGTTTGAGTTGGGAGATGCTCGTTCGTCCGCCGGATGTGTTGTTTATTCCCGCCCATGTTTTTCCCATCATTCATCCGAAAAAGACGGTGATGACAGTGCACGACATCGCCGCCGAGCGTTTTCCAGAAAGTTACAACTGGTTTGAGAGATGGTATTCGCTGTGGTCGGCGCGGTACGCGGTCAAGAAGTTGTGGAAGATTATTGTGCCGTCGGAATTTACGAAAAAAGAATTATTGAATCAAGAATCAAGAATCAAGAATCAAGGAAAAAATATTGTTGTCATTCATCATGGGTACGATGAACGATATAGGAAGATAGAAAATCAAACAGATATTGAACAGATATTGAACAGATATTCAATCAAGAGACCATTCATTTTGAGTATTGGACGGTTGGAGGAGAAAAAAAATACGCGGCGTATTGTCGAGGCATTTAACAGGTTGAAGATCAACCATAATTTTCAATTTTCAATTTTCAATTTTCAATTGGTACTGGTGGGGCAAGCAGGTCATGGGTATGAAAAAGTGAAAACGGCCATTGAAACGAGCCCCAACAAATCCGACATCATCATTCCCGGCTGGGTCGGGCCGGATGAGTTGCCGTATCTGATGAACGCCGCGTCTGTTTTCGTGTTTCCGAGTTTGTACGAAGGTTTCGGTTTGCCCGTGCTCGAAGCGTTTGCCTGCGGAACGCCCGTGGTTGCGTCAAAGGGGACGAGTTTGGAAGAAGTCGGCGGCGATGCGGCGGTGTATGTTGAACCGGAGAATGTTGAAGATATAGCGAACGGGATTGAGAGGTTGCTCTCGGATAAGTCGCTTCGGGAAGAAAAGATTCAGAAAGGGTTTGAGCGCGTGAAGAATTTTTCTTGGGAGCAATGCGCGCGGGAGACGATGCGTTCCCTCGAGTTTTTTGCGGAGTAGCGAACGTGAGTTCGCTCGCTTTGGCGAGGGCGAACTGACGTTCGCCACTCCTTTTATTGTGGCGCTGTGAGAACTGTGATATAGTTTTTAGTGAATACTGAATACTGAATACTGAATACTGCTTACTGACTTTATGATTGGCCACGAAAACATCATCAGTTTTTTTGAAAAAGTGATTGAGCACGGTAATATCAGCCACGCGTATTGTTTTGTGGGGCAGGACGGCGTGGGGAAGCGGACGATGGCGAGGACGGTCGCCGCGAAATTGCTTGGCGTCGCGGAAGAGAAATTGCAGACCCAGCCGGATTATACGGAAATCGGTCAAGAAATTGACGAGAAAAAGGGGACGTTGAAAAAAGATATCAGTGTTGACCAGATCCGCGCGTTTCGAGCGTTTTTTTCACTGACGACGTTTTTCGGGGGATACAAAATTGCGGTGGTTGACGGGGCGGAAAAGATGAACGTCGCGGCGGCAAACGGACTTTTGAAAACGCTTGAAGAGCCCGCAGAGAAAAGCGTTATTTTTCTTTTGACCGATAGCGACGGGGCGTTGCCGCGCACGATCCGTTCGCGCTGTCAGACGATCTATTTTTCGCCTGTGTCAACAGTTGCGATTCAAACGGCTTTGGAAGATCGCGGCCTGCCGCGCCATGAAGCGGAAGAAATGGCGCGATTGTCGCACGGCCTCCCCGGACAAGCGTTCCGATGGTTCGAAGACCGAGCCGTATACTCGGCGCGCAAAGAAGAGGCCGCGCGGTTTGCGTCGTTGTGGCAAAAACCATTGTATGATAAAATAAAACAAGTTGAACCGCTCTTTGGCGACAAAGAGGATCATATTGCCGCCCGCGAGCGTCTGGGGAATGTTCTTGGCATTTGGGAGATAGCGATGCGCGAGACGCTCTTGTCGTCAATGGACGAGGCGCGTTCCCCTGTTAGACGCGTCAGCATAGAAATATATCATTTGATAGAAAAAGCGAGGCGGCTGTTGGGTCAAAACATACATCCGAGATTGCTCGTGGAACAAATTTTATTGGCCATTCCCTGAAATGAAAAATTCGAATATCACATCATTATGAAACGCGCATCCATTTACCTTTTTACTATCGCCGCCGCGCTCCTCCTCATGGGCCAGGGCTGTCTTCAGATTCCAACCGGAGAGGAAGAAATCGTGACCACGGGCCCGGCGGGCATGTTTGTGTCCACTGACAAGGGAGAGAACTGGCAGGCCATATCGGCCTTACCGGAAGCGGACGGCGTGAAAAGCTTGGCAGGCGTCTCTGTGTATCGCCTTGACGACGACCCGCAGGATCCCAAGGCCATCTATTGGGGATCGCGCGGGAGCGGACTCCTGTTTTCCTATGACGACGGCCGAACATGGCGGAGAGCCGCTGTGCCGCTGAATACCGGATTTATCTACAGTGTTGCCGTCCATCCCAAGGATAAGTGCACTCTTTTTGCGACCACCGGTTTGTTCGTGTATAAAACCGATGATTGCGCGCGGTCGTGGCAAGAGGTGCACCGCGAAGATCGCGCTGACGCCCGGGTGGACAGCATTTTTATCGATTCGTTCGGCGATCACACGGTGTTTCTGACCAAAGCGAACGGCGAGTTGCTGTCCAGCTCGGACGGCGGAAGCAGCTGGACCGTGGTTCAGCGATTCGGTACGGCCATCGGACTTCTTGAGGCGGATGCCGTGCGGCAGAATACGCTGTATCTCGCAACCAGAAAGAAGGGACTGTACCGTTCGGACGATGGCGGCAAGACATGGGTAAACCTTTTCGAACAGCTCCGAGTATATCCGGGCGCCACGGAGTATCGCCGGCTCTTTGTGCATCCGACAAAAGAGGGTGTGTTGTATTGGATTTCGACATATGGCATTTTGAAATCCACGGATCGGGGGGACAGTTGGAGACCGTACACACTCATTACTTCGCCCGGGAGCGCGGACATCTTTGGTTTTGACATTAATAGAAATAATGATAAAGAAATGTATTATACCGCCATGGTCGGCGGCAGGTCCACGTTCTACAAAACCGAGGACGACGGGAAAACGTGGAGCACAAAACGACTCCCGTCCGGCCAAATCCCGGCGGTTCTCCGCGTGCATCCCGTGAATGCGAACATTATCTATGTTGGGTTTGCGATACCCCCGCAGCAGTAAGCACATGAGCACATGAGCACATCAGCACTTAAGCACTTAAGCACATCAGCACTTAAGCACATCAGCACTTAAAGCGCCTTCTTCATAGTTCTTGTGCTGAAGTGCTTAAGTGCTTCAGTGATAACAGTATGACTCTCATTGATCAGAACAAAGAACATTTTCAGAAAGCAATCGAACATCTCAAAAGCGAAATTGCCGGTTTGCGTACCGGCCGTGCCACCCCCGCGCTGGTTGAGGATATTGCTGTCGAAGCGTATGGCACGAAACAGCCGCTCAAGGCCCTTGCGTCCATTACCGTTTCGGACGCGAAGACGCTTACGGTTGAGCCGTGGGACAAGAGCATTCTCGCGGCGGTGGAAGCCGCGATTCGCCAGTCGGATGTCGGCATCAATCCGGTGAATGACGGCAAACTTATCCGTCTGCCCCTGCCGGAATTGACCACCGAACGGCGGCAGGAACTGATTAAATTGCTCCATCAAAAACTCGAAGCGGCGCGCGTTGCCGTTCGGCAAGTGCGAGAAGACATCCGCCGGGTGGTTGAGAAAAAAGAAAAGGCAAAGGAAATCGGCGAGGATGAGAAGTTTAAACTCCATAAGCAATTGGACGATGTGGTCAAAGAATATAATGAGAAGATCAAGAAGATTGGGGAAGATAAGGAGAAAGAGATTGTGACGGTGTAACTCCTCTGTCATTCCGAGCCCATTCGACTCCCTTCGGTCGCTCAGGGCAGGCTGAAGTCGAGGAATCTTTCAAAGCCGTGTGCTTTCCACTCAATCAAAACATCCCCCGCAATTGTGGGGGATGTTTTTTCTCTTCAAAAGAAAAATGTTTTTCTTCTCAAGGGATTGCCGCGTCTCTCTTCCAGCGAGACGCGGTGGGGGTGGGAAGGAACAGAAAGGACTAGTAGCGGGGTTTGCAGAGATGTGGCCCTCGACCATGCGTCGCCTGAAGCCATCGGTTGAATTGATCGATCGTGGACTCCTTCATGCCGAGCGCGAGTTCCATTTCGGCGAGAATCTCTTTGACCTCCTTGAGCGACTTCCGGCCGAAGTTCTTCGCCTTGAGGAGATCCGCCTCGCTCCACTGGACGAGTTCGCCTACGAACTCAATCCCTGCATTTTCGAGGCAGTTCAAGGAGCGAAACGAGAGCTCGAGTTCCCGGACCTCTCGGCACAATACCGCCGAGACGGACCGCAATGCGAGTTCCCGCTTCGCATCCTCATCCGCCTCGAGCGCGCGACTCAAGAGATCGCACCGTGTCCCGAGTCCCTCGTTCTCGGCCAGCAGACGTTCGATTTCGCCGCCGAGGGTTTGAAAAAGCGCTTTGAGGTGGTTGAGGCGGTTGGGGTGGCGGAGCTTGTGCAGAGCTCGGACTTCGATTTGGCGAATGCGTTCTCTGCTCAGGCGGAACTCGACTCCGACCTCACCCTGCGTGTGACCCGGTTGGCCGAGACCGAACCGCATGCGCAGGATTCTTTCCTCACGCACCGTCAGCGTGGAGAGCATCTTGTTGATCGTCTCGCTAAGTTCGCGGGCAGGGCAACCGACAGCCACCCAGTGGCGATTTCTTCCTGCGTCGAGATGATTATGCACCTGTGCCGCGAGCAGGAGACGAATGCCCTCCTCATCCGCAGGGAGAATGATTTCTCCGCTGGCGATCTCATGAAGGAAGATTTTCCACACCTCGTCGCTTGCGGACTGATTCGATTCAGGCAAACGGAAAGGTTCGCCCAGTATCCGCGCGATGAGCCTCTCGAAGCCAGATGGCAGGCCGACAGCAGGCAGTTCGAACATCTGGCACATCGCGGCGAGCCCATCGCAGAACCCATGCAGTCGCTCGACTGGCTCTGCCTGTGCGATGGCCTTAGCGGTGCTTCTGCTTGAAGTCGTCGCCAGAACGTGGAGAAGCTCATGCAGCGGCGGAAGGACCCCTGTGATCTCCAGAGGATGCCGCGTGAGCCACCATGCGTCGTTTACTACAGTCGCGGTCGATACCCCAAGCAACGTCGCGATCGCTCGGGATGTGAAGCGCTGTGTCTTTAGATTCGCGACCTTTTGCCGCCGAGCCATCAGTTCTTCCTGTTTTTCTTTCGATGCCGGCATCTTCGTATCCTCCTCGAAACGAGGTTGCGTTGTATGGTTCGCATCCGCTTGAAGCGGATACAATAAAGTATCATACAAAGCGTACGGTTGTCAAGAATCCCCTGATAGGGTATACTTTGCGGCAGTTAGTGGACAGAAAGATCCTTCACCCCGACTCTGCGTCGGGGTTCAGGATGATAGACATGGTTTATGACCAACGACACCTTCGAAACAATCGTTTCTTTCGCCAAACGCAGGGGGTTTATTTTTCAGTCGTCTGAAATATACGGCGGGCTTTCTTCGTGTTATGACTACGGCCCGCTGGGGGTATTGCTCAAAAATAACGTCAAAGCCGCGTGGTGGAAGGCCATGGTGCAGGAGCGCGATGATGTGGTCGGGCTTGACGCGTCAATTTTGATGCACCCGAAAGTGTGGGAGGCCTCCGGGCATGTGGAGGGTTTTACCGACCCCTTGGTTGACTGCAAAAAATGCAAGAAACGCTGGCGCGCGGATCATCTGCTCGAAGCAAAAGGCATCAAGCCGGATTTTCGCCCGGGCGCGTGGGATAAGACAATTGTCTGCCCCGAGTGCGGGGGGCAATTGACGGATGTGCGAAAATTCAACCTCATGTTCAAAACCTTCATGGGCGCGGTGGAAGACGAGGCGAATCTCGTGTACCTGCGCCCCGAGACCGCGCAGGGGATGTACGTCAACTTCAAACAAGTGGAGCAATCCATGCGTCTGAAACTGCCGTTCGGCATCGCGCAAATCGGCAAAGCGTTTCGGAACGAAATCACGCCCGGGCATTTTACGTACCGCACGCGGGAGTTTGAGCAGATGGAGCAGCAGTACTTTATCAACCCGAATGATGCAACTGACTGGTTCGAATACTGGAAAAAGGATCGCATGGAATGGTACATCGGCTTGGGAATGAACAAGAAAAATTTGCAATTCCGCGAACATGAAAAGCGCGAGCTCGCGCATTACGCCAAAGCCGCGTTTGATATTGAGTACAACTATCCGGGTATGGGATTCAAAGAACTTGCCGGCATTCACAACCGCGGGGATTGGGATTTGTCGCGTCACGAAAAGTTCAGCGGGCAGGATCTCCACTATTTTGACTCTGACACGAAAGAGAAATTCATTCCGCGCATTATCGAAACGTCCGAAGGCGCGGACAGAGCGACGCTCGCGTTTTTGATTGACGCGTATGAAGAAGTCGAAACCAGAAGCGGCAATGAGAAAGCCAAGCACGAGACAGAGGTCGTTTTGCGTCTGCACAAAGACCTTGCGCCCATCAAAGTCGCGATTCTGCCGCTGTCCAAGAAAGAACCTTTGCAAAAAGTCGCAAAAGAAATTCAAGGCGCCCTTCGTCGCGATTGGATGACGCAGTATGACGAGACCGGCTCCATCGGCAAGCGCTACCGCCGGCAGGACGAAGTCGGTACGCCGTACTGCGTGACGGTTGACTTCGAGTCGCTCGAGGACAAAAAAGTGACGGTGAGGGATAGGGATACGATGGAGCAGGAGAGGATTGACATTGGTGATGTACGGGAGCATCTTGTAGAAAAATTGAGCTAAGTCAAATTCGAAATTCGAATTACGAAATTCGAAACAATATCAAAATCCAAAATTCGAATTTCGAGATTCGGATTTAATAAAGTATGTTCGAACACTATCAACTCGGGAATCGCGCGAACGTCTATCTCGTTCCGCAGATTGACACGAAATCCGTGACCGCGCTTGTGATGTATCCGGTCGGGTCGCGGTATGAAACGGAAAAAATGCGCGGGGTGTCGCATTACATCGAGCACCTGATGTTTAAGGGCACGAAGAAGCGGCCGACGACGCTTGCGCTTACGCGGGAGATTGATCGTTTGGGCGCGGAATACAACGCGTTTACGGGCAAAGAATACACCGGCTATTTTATTAAAGTTGACGCGACGTATACCGAGACCGCGATTGACATTCTTTCGGACATGCTGTTTCATTCTCTCTTTGACGCCAAAGAAATGGAGAAGGAAAAAACCGTGATTGTGGAAGAGATTCGGATGTACAAAGACAATCCCATCATGCGCATTGAAGATCTGTTCGAAGAGTCGCTTTTCGCCGGGAGCCGCATGGGCTGGAATATCGCGGGCACCGAAGACCATGTGCTGTCTTACGGCCGAGATGATGTGCTCGCGTACCGCCATCGCTATTACCAGCCCGGGAACGCGACGATTATCATTGCCGGAGCGATTGACGATGATATCAGAAAATTGCTCGCGCGATATTTCGGCAAAGAGCGGAATGTCCATGCCGCGCCAAAGACCTTTACGCCGCACGGCTTCGGGTCGTCCGAAAAGACAGACCGGATTGTGGTCGAGCGCAAGCATACGGATCAAGCGCAACTGATGATTGGATTCCCCGCCTTTCGCCATACGGACAAGCGCAACACGGCCGGCGCGGTCATGAATATGATTTTGGGCGGTTCCATGAGTTCGCGCTTGTTCATCCAGATTCGGGAGCGGCGCGGTCTTGCGTATATGGTCAAAAGCGGGGGCGAAACGTTTCGCGATGCGGGGTTTTTTTATGTGCGGGCCGGGCTTGACGCAAAAAATATCAACGGCGCGCTCGCCGTGATGCACAACGAGATTGAAAAAATCAAAGACGCGGGCGTTACACAGCGCGAGCTTAAAGACGCGAAGACCCACATTCGGGGGAGTTTAACGCTCTCTCTCGAGGATTCGAGCGCGCAGGCGGACTGGTACGCGCGGCAGGCGCTCTTTATGGACAGCATCAAAACGCCGGAGCAGAAACTGCGCGAGATTGAACGGGTTACAAATGAACAGATTCGGGATGTCGCCCGCCGCGTGTTTCATTCCGATGAGATGCGAGTGGCGGTGGTTGGGGATGTGGAAGCGGAGAGCGTTTTTTTCTAGTGTCATTCCGAGCGGAGTGAAACGTAGTCGAGGAATCCCTTTCCAGCGCGACGCACCTCGCATCAGCGCTTGTGATCATTCACTCGTTTCACCATTAAAAAGGTGTTCCTCCCCGCCGATGCGGCGGGTCGGAATGACTGAAGGAAAAACTATGAAACATCTTTTCGCCAACTGGAAAATGTATCTCGACTATACGCAGTCCATCGCGCTTGCGGGGAATCTCGTGAAAGAATCGTTTGATCGAGAAAAGGTATCGGTCGCGGTTTTTCCAAATACACTCGCGTTTGCCGAAGTCCGCGATGCATTGAACGGAAGCCCTGTCGCCCTCGGGGCGCAAAACGTTAATTGGACGCCGCTTGGCGCGTACACCGGCGCGACGTCGGCGCATCTTTTTAAACAAGCCGGGGCAGCGTACGCGCTCGTCGGCCACTCGGAGCGGCGATACATTTTTGGAGAGACCAATGAGGCGGTGCGAAAAAAAGTCGAAGCGTGTTTTGACGCGGGTCTGGTTCCCGTCTTGTGCATTGGAGAAACGGCGGAAGACCTGGAACAGGACAAACGCGAGTACCGTTTGAAAAAGCAAATGATGAAAGTGTTCGACGGTTTGCAGATGCGCGCCGAGGACAAGATTTTCATCGCCTACGAACCGGTGTGGGCGATTTCGCGCGGCGGGGAAGGCAAGCCGTGCACGCCTGCGGATTGCGACGATGTGCTGGGATGGATCAGAAGCGAACTCAAGCAGTACACGGACAAAAATGCTCCCATTTTGTATGGCGGCACTGTCACCATGGCTAATGTGGTTTCGTATATCACACTCGAAACCTGCGACGGCGTTCTTGTCGGCAGTGCGTCAACAAAGCTCGAATCATTTATGTCTTTGATTCATGAAGCTGAAAAACTGAGTGGCTGAAAAACTTTCTTTGTTTTTATGTCCTACAGCATCATTCCATTTCTTCTCATCATCCTTTCACTCTCCGTGATGATTGTTCTCATTGTCAGAAAATTCCCCCAGCTCTCTCTGCTCGATGTCGACACGATACCGCACGTGAAAGAAGAAAAGAAAAAGAATGAATTTTTGAAAAAGAAAATCGAAGAGAGGGCGGCGAGTTCCTTCAAAAATTGGCGAAGCAGGATGCGGCCGCTCATTGCGAAGCTCATAGATATGCAGCTTCGATTTCGGAAGTATGTCGGCCGGGTGGAGCGCGAAGTATTGAAACAGGAGGGAATGGATATGCGGGCAAAGAGCGCGGAGAGTCCGAAGGGCAAGAAACGGAAAGAGCTGAACGCCCTCCTCCAGCAAGCCGATCGCGCGTTTCAGGG
>Ga0155319_102_pt1 | contig 14860 bp, 17 predicted proteins | sample RifCSPhighO2_02_FD_106287 | JGI IMG/M metagenome (GOLD analysis project Ga0155319, IMG submission 106287) | Candidatus Magasanikbacteria bacterium RIFCSPHIGHO2_02_FULL_51_14
TTTTGTTGGAGAAAACATAGAATCACAAAAACTATCTCGCCTCCAATCACTTATCACTTATCACTTATCACTTATCACTCTTCACCAAGTCGCCCGCCCCAAGCAGTCCGCCATCCAATTTTCTAAAGAACACAGCGCCGTATATCTACGCCAGTCAACTGACGACACCGCGCTTCTTGGCTATCATGAACTGGCGGAGGAACTCAATCACATCCCGAACCTCCAAGCAATTTTTGTCCCGACATCCTCCGGCACAACGGCACAGGCGCTGGGAGAGGCGTTTGAAACTCTGTCACCCGCCTTCGCTGAAGCTTCGGCGGGCAAGCAAAAACCGCAGATTCACATTGTGCAGACGGAAGCGGTGCATCCGATTGCAGAATTATGTATTAAGACAGGAGTGGCGAACGTAAGTTCGCCCTCTTCCATCGCAAGCGCCATCGTTGACAAAGTCGCACTCCGCAAAGAAAAAGTCGCCGACGTTATCAAAGCGAGCGGCGGCTACGGCTGGATTGTGAGCGATGATGAAATCCGAGACGCGATGCGACTTGTCAAAGAAACAACCGGTCTCGATATCTCTCCCAACAGCGCGCTCTCGATCGCGGGGGTGGAAAAGGCGATCGTGGAGTATACGTGGAACGGACCGATAGTGTGTCTCATCACAGGCGCTTGACCTACTCCCATGGGTCGTAGGTCACTCCGGGATATTCATTGGGAGTGACGCACGACTCATAGGAGTGCGTCGGCTTCGCGCAACGCTCACAATATTCTCCTTCACCACCGCATCATTCTTCGAATATCCTTTCGAAATATATTGCTTCTCGACGCGAAACCCTGCCTCTCGAAATAATGCCCTAAGTTCCCCTCTCGTAAACCCATGATAAAATCTCTGAACCGTGATGTTCCTTTTCTCATCTCGCCATGGTATGAGAAAATTATTTCCGCGCGCGGTCGAATACTTCCCTTCTTTCACCTTCTCTCTCCCCCACTTTCCCCACAAATGCCAGTTCGTCATCACCACTCTGCCGCCGGGTTTGAGCACGCGCTTCATTTCCTTGAGCGCCTGTACGCGCGTTTTCTTGTCGGGCAAATGATGAAACGCGGCGATGCAATAAATAACGTCAAACGTCTGGTCTTTGAATGACAGATTCGTCATTTCGCCATATACAAACTTGCCGCGAGGATAACGCTTGCGAGCAAATTTCAACTGCTCTCTACTCTGATCAGCGCCGACATACCGGATGGACAATCCGAGAAAAAGCTGATACAATCGCCCACTCCCGCATCCGAGATCTAAAACAGTGTCCCCGTCTTTGGTATACTTCTTGAGCGGCAGAAGATCTTCCCAAAGTTCTTTGTGCGTCGCGGCCCACGATTGCGCGATGGCGTCATATACTCTCTTTGTTTGTTGGATTGTTAGTTGAGCATCACGTTTATTCATAATGGAAAGCAAAATAGAACACAGATTGAACGGATTTTAGCGAATCTGAAATTCGTTCCTATTCGTTTGATTCGTTCAATCCGTGTTCTATTCCTTTATGCGGCAACACAATCAACATGAACAAATAGTCACATTCATTTACGACCAACGGCCCCAAACCAAGGCCCATGTTGACGATGCCCGAAGAATCATTTGTAACCGCCTCGGCATAAAGCAACCCGCAAATCGGTTTCTTTTAGAAGCGTATCAAAATTTAGTTAAAAAGAAAAGCATCGAACGCGATCAACTGCTTGAACACTTTTTGAAAAAAGCCCACATCCGCAACCTCTCCGGCATCGCGGTCGTTACCTCGCTCGTCAAACCCTACATGTGCCCGGGCAAATGCGTATACTGCCCCACCGAAGCACGCATGCCAAAAAGTTATATTGCGACGGAACCGGCGGCCGCGCGCGCTCTGCGTCTAAACTTCTCGCCCTACGAACAAATGAAACGCCGCATCGAAATGCTCGAAGCAAACGGCCACAACTGCGACAAGATTGAGTTTATCGTCAAAGGCGGCACATGGAACGCCTACCCGCTCACGTATCAGTATTGGTTTATTCTCGAATCGTTCAAGGCGTGTAATAACATGAAACGTCGCATGCCGATTACGCCCACGTCAGAAGAAGATTGGAAGATTAAAAGATTAGAAGATTTAATGCAAGCTGTTGAGCACGAACAAAAATACAACGAAACCGCGCGTCACCGCATCATCGGTTTGACGCTCGAGACGAGACCGGACGCGATTTCTCCAAAAACCATCTGGCACATGCGGGAGCTCGGATGCACCCGCGTTGAGCTTGGTTTGCAGGCGCCTGATGACAAAATTCTCGAACTCATTAAACGCGGCCACACGGTAGAGCATTTCAGAGACGCGATTCTTTTGCTCCGAACAGCCGGCTTCAAAGTGGATCTTCACTTCATGCCGCAACTCCCGGGCACAACACCGGCGCATGACGTTGAGATGTACAAACAGATTTTTGACGATCCGGGTTTGCGGCCGGATATGGTAAAAATTTATCCGTGCGTTGTAACAAAAACCGCGGAACTCTACCAGTGGTTCCAAGAAGGCACATACACCCCGTATAGCAACGCCGAACTGTTTGACGCATTACTGCAAATGAAGCTTGCAACCCCGCGCTATTGCCGCATCTCCCGATTGATTCGCGATATTCCCGAAACCGAGATTGAAGCAGGGAATAAAGTAACGAATTTGCGCGAAGACCTTGCAAAAGAGTTAGCGCGGCGAGGACAGACGTGCGTGTGTTTGCGGTGTCGGGAAATTGGAAGGCAGCGCCACTCTGTCATTCCCGCGAAAGCGGGAATCCAGAAATCCCGGATCCCCGATCAAGTCGGGGATGACATGAAACCGCTCCAATTCGTAGACCAATACGACACCATCGGCGGAACTGAATACTTTCTTTCATTCGAGGACGAAGAACGAAATGTCGTCTATGGTTTTTTGCGTCTGCGACTGCAGAACGGAGTGGCGAACGTAAGTTCGCCCGGCCAGAGCGAACTGACGTTCGCTACTCCACAAGACAAACTAAACGAATGCCTCCCAGAAATCCGCGACGCCGCCTTCATCCGCGAACTCCACGTCTACGGCGACCTCGTCCCAATCGGTGATCGTTCAAAGCGCGCCGAACAACACAAAGGCCTCGGCAAAAAACTCGTCGTCGAAGCCGAAAAAATTGCCATACAAAACGGCTTCACAAAAGTCGCCGTGATTTCCGGCGTTGGAGTGAGAGGGTATTATCGGAAGTTGGGATACAAAAAATTGGGGACGTACATGTTGAAAAGTTTATAAAGATAACGCGAATGGGCCTTCGGCCGCGCGAATAACACCAATAAGAGATTCGTGATATTAGCGGGCGAAGTCCATTCGCGCCATCCTGTTCAGCCCAAAGCCAGCAAACCCACTCCGATCACCATAAGCGCGATCGCCGCGAACTTCAGCATGACATTTCGAAAATCCAGCTCCTCCTTCAAAAACTTCGGCGCGAAGACCGAAATGAGCGACGCCATCGTAAACACAAAAATAACTTGCGAGCCCTCGAGCGAAAATACGAGAGCCGCCGACGCGAGCGACAGCGCCCACTGGCTGAAAAAGACGCCCGTGCTATCCAGTAGCGCCTGGACAAACACGGCTACTCTCATGCCCGCTGTCAGCGCCCGAAGTTCAGTCCAGAAGTCCCTTCGCACGGACCGAAACGCAAGCAGAGAAAACGAGCTGACAAAGGCCATGGAATGCACCCAAATAAAAGCAACGACGAATGGCGCGGATTGGAGAACATCAGAAAAAATCACCGCGTACGCCGCAAAAGCAGCCGTAGAAACGATCATGAGCGGGAACGCTTTTGAAAGAACAATCGTTCTTTTTCCGGCGTGCAATGATGCGAGAAACGCCCCCGACACAAGTATCGCAAACGCAAGCAGTTCGAACGCCGCGAACCTCTTGCCAACGACAAAAAACTCGATTAAGAGGGCGAACACGGGAATGAGATTCCACCAGATATTGATGCGCGTCACCTCTTCGATCTGCACCGCGCGGATATACGGCAACCCGCCAAAAAACCAAAGAGCCCCGGCAAGCGCTATCCATAGCAAGAACCGCGGCTCCGGCACGTAAAAATCCACAAACGGAATCAGGAGAAGCGTTACTATCCCGATCATGTTGAGCCACATCAGATACACGTAGGGATTTTTGACGCGGTTCCCGACAATGTATTTGTCTCCGATGTTGACCAATGCCCAAAAAAAATGGGACGCAAGGGCAGGGAAAATCCAAAACATAGCAGAAAATGTTCAATGACCAATAACCAATGATCAATGGAAAAGGGTATTTGTCGCAACTCTCCGCCTATGATACCATACAGGCGCATTTTATCCTACATGCTATGGAACTCCCAACCGGTACAATTATCGTCTCCGGACCCGTCATCATAGAAGACGGAAAGGTGTTGCTCAATAAGGAAAAAAAGGGAGACAAAATTGGACCATGGTTCTTCCCCGGCGGTATTGTCGAAGAATCTGACGCATCTCTTGAGGCCGCATGCAAGCGGGAAGCAAAAGAAGAACTTGGCATTGATCTAGAAATTATCAAGCAAATGCGGACGACATACCGTACAATTTCGGATAGCGCAAAAGTGACGCTTCACCATTTTCTTGCGCAGCGGACAGGCGACATAATACCAGGCGACATCACGGTCGAGTGGGGATGGTTTGATATCAATAATTTGCCGGACAACTGCGCGCCAAATGTGTATGAAATATTAAAGGATAAGGATGTGCGCGAATGGGCTTCGCCCCGCAAATAACACGAATACGTATGGAGGACATCATGTACAAGGATTTGTCGTATGCAATAAACGGTATCTTATTTGAAGTCCAGAACAAGCTCGGAACGAAATTCCAGGAAAAGCACTATATCAGAGCTGTCTGCGCACTGCTCGATAAAAGAAAAATCCCCTACCTCCTTGAAGTGCCGATTACGATAATTTTGAAGGAAAATTACTTGGCACATTCAGAGCGGACATGCTAATTGCCAATAAAATCTTAATCGAATTTAAGGCCACCAATTGTCTGACCCAAGACCACAAAAAACAGACGATTCGATACTTGGACGCTCTAGATTTAAAGCTTGGTTTACTGGTAAACTTCAGAGTGCGCCCCATCCAAATCTGGCGCGTTGTCAAATCGAGACCACACTAATTATATTTATTCGCGCAATTCGCGGGGCGATAGCCCATTCGAGAAATCCTATGTTACAACAGCAAGACCCAGACATCTACAACCTCATCCAACGCGAGGTCGAGCGCCAATCAGACGGGCTCGAAATGATTCCGTCGGAAAATCACACGTCGCAGGCAGTGCTCGAGGCGCTCGGGAGCCGATTGACCGATAAATATTCCGAAGGGTACCCGGGCATGCGGTATTATGGGGGATGCGAGAACGTGGACGCGGTGGAAAATCTCGCGCGCGACCGTGCAAAGCAGTTGTTCGGCGCGACGCACGCGAACGTCCAGCCGCATTCAGGATCTCCGGCAAACTTCGCTGTATACTACGCGCTTGTGAATCCGGGAGACACTATCATGGGACTCTCGCTCACGCATGGCGGACACATGACGCACGGACTCAAGGTGAACTTTTCCGGGACTATCTATAAGAGCGTCCAGTATGGGTGCAGACCGGACGGTTTCATTGATCACGATGAAATGCGCCGGCTCGCTGTCGAGAACAAACCGAAAGTCATCATGACCGGCGGAACCGCATATCCGCAAATATACCAATGGGCAACATATAAAGAGATTGCCGAAGAAGTTGGCGCGTGGATGGTCGCGGATATGAGCCACGTCGCCGGACTTGTCGCGGGCGGCGTGTATCCGAATCCGGTCGGCATCGCCGATGTTGTCACAACGACAACGCACAAAACATTGCGGGGGCCTCGGGGCGCGATAATTCTCTGCAACGGCAATCCGTCAACGCCGCTCAAGGCGGTTGAGCGCACAAAAGAAAATCTCCCGACGCTCATTGACCGAGCGATTATTCCGGGCCTGCAAGGCGGACCGCACAATCATCAGACAGCGGGCATCGCCGTTGCGTTGAAAGAAGCCATGCAACCGGAATTCAAAACATACGCTTATCAGATTCTCACGAACGCGAAAGTCCTTGCCGAAGAATTTTTGAAACGGGGCTACACTCTCGTTACTGGTGGCACAGAATCGCATCTCTTGTTAATCGATCTCACAAATAAAAATGTGACTGGAAAACTTGCCGAAGCCGCGCTGGGCAAGGCCGGCATTACGGTCAACAAAAATACGATTCCCTTTGATCCCCGAAAACCGTTCGACCCATCAGGCATCCGCCTCGGCACGCCGGCGTTGACCACTCGCGGGATGAAAAAAGACGAGATGCGGCGTATAGCCGGCTTCATTGACCGCGCGATTGGGAATATTGAGAATGACGCAGAACTCGAGAAAATTCGGGAGGAAGTGAGGGAGATGTGTAAGTCATTCCCGTTGCCGAGTGGTGTAATGTAGTTTATTACGAAGCATGTTTATCAAAATCCAAAACATTCGATCCTAGGCCTGCCCACCACACTATGTCAAACCAATCATCTGATCCCTTCTCTCACAAGGAGTGGGCTGATCTCCTAGAAGAGAAAGATCCGAATCGGCTGCAAGATGCGTATTACAATCTCCTCGGCCGATACTCATCCATGAAGCAAATCCTGCTGAAACTTTTGCGTAAGAGGGAAGACCCACAGGTCATCATATGGTTTGATAATATCCGCAATCAAATTCACATTCAGCTGAAAGATATTGGCCAGCGCATCGGGAAGAGCGAGTCCGAGGTGTTTGCCGACATCCTCGGTGAATCCCGCGATCTGCGGGAATACGATTTGCCGGAGTTTACGCTTATTCAGCGCGATGCACTGAATGATACGCGTTTAGATGAAGCTTTACGCGCAACAGTGAACGTAGAACCGTGGAAGATCACGCCGGAAGAGAGGAAAATCCAGGATATTCCAGTGAAACGCGTGGTGGATGATCTTGAAAAAGGAGAAATGGGGATCGTCTTTGCCAAACGCATCGCAGCCGCGGTGCGGCCGCCCGATCAGCGTGATCTCCTGACCACTCGCGGGAACCTTGTCTCAATGGACACAAGGGGCATGCTGGAACAAATTCGACGCGCTGTGAGGCTGGCTAACGACTTGAACCTCAAGCTACTTTTCCATGAGTCGTTCGCGCACGAATATGTCGAAGATGTCTACGCAATCGTCGTCACCAATAAAAGCATCGACCGGATTGCCTCTGTCATCCGGGAAAATCGGGAACAGTATGGCATTCGCGAACAGGACATGAATCGTGAACAGGTTGAGCAGGATTGGAACGAGTATCAAAAAAAAATTCAGCAATGGCTGGCCGCGAGCGGGCGAAATTCGGAAATCATGAAGATATTATACGATCATTCGTGGCGGCGTATACATGATCCGTCATATCGAGAGACAGACAGGAGTGTGTGGAAAAGTATAGAGAACATGAGACAAAATTCAGAACAAAAAAGAAAAAAAGAGGATGAAAAAGATGAGGATGAATGGGCCGAGTGGGGGAAGCGCGGATCAGATGACCGTGGAGGCAGGAAAAAATTTCGTTGATAGCTACTATGAACCTTATCTGGGATATCGCTCTTCGCCCCACGAATGACACGAATAAGAGATTCGAGCAATGAGCGGGGTGTTAGCCCATTCGTGCTATCCTGTCTTCTTATGGAATATAAAACAATAAGTCCAAAACAAACCATGGAAGTCGGTAACACTCTTGCGTCAACACTTAAAGGTGGTGACATTGTCGCACTGCGTGGCGAGCTCGGCGCGGGAAAAACGACGCTCATGAAGGGCATTGCCGAATTTTTTGGAATTGACCCGAAGGATGTCGTGAGTCCGACGTTTACGTTGATGCAAGAATATAAGATCAAAAGATCAAAAGATCAAAAGATCACACGACTGATCCACATTGACACATATCGCCTGAAATCCGAAGATGAACTCGTCGAAATCGGCGTTGAGGATTATCTCGGCGAGCCGGAAACGGTGTGCGTCATCGAGTGGCCGGAGAAGATGATGGGGTTGCTTGGAGTTGAAAAATATGGAAATATAGTAGATATTAACATTTATGACGAATACGGAAAAAGGAATATCAGAGTCAACTGATGAGACACGCAGGCAAAGATTCTGGATTATCACCATTGTTTTGGTTTACATCTTGCTACCTATTATTATTCCACTTCTTACAGCTGGCCTCGTGGTTTATTACGAATTCATTCCCTACTTCGCTCCTATCGCAATGCTTCTCGTACTGTATGCTGGCGGAAAGCATGTGTCGCTACTAGAATTCCTGGTATTCGGAATGTTGTTTGGTTACTTATCAACATACGCCTTTTTATACGCCTTATTGTACGCATCAAACGCCAAAGCTATCGCCTTTTTACTGTTGATTTTCTTGCTTTCAATTCTGTATGGTTATCGCCTCCGTGGCACATTATGGACAGAGAAAATAAACATGCGGGTGGTAACAGGCGGTATTATCACAATATTCTTTTTAACCATGATATTTGCGGGAAATAACGTACGTTGCGTACATATAAGTAGCGCAGAGAAAGGTGTTAGCATAACCGATATAAACTTCTGCAAAATACTTGGGCAGTATCAACCGATATTTACGAACAAATTCCAAGGTCTAGCTCGAGTGACTTCTCTACATCAAGACATACTAGCAGGAGTTGGTCTCCTCATATATACTGTCTCTTATATTTCGTTCAAAATAGGCCGGAAAGGTCAGCCATTATAAAACGGAGCGCATGGCGACTAAAGAGCTACTTCCACAGTATAGACGCAAAATCTTGCGTCTCTACGGATCACCAAAAACCCACGGCTCATCCGTGGATTTAATTGATTCGTGTCATTCGTGGGGCGAAGCCCATTCGTGCTATCCTATCGTAGTTCCCCGAAACTTCCTCCCAAAAATCGCCTGTTCAACTTCCTTCAAATCCGTCCCCTTCACAAATTTAACCGACAAACCAAAACGTTGTGCGAAACGGCTCGCCGTGGGATCAAACGGCACATTGCGCCCCGGGTCCCAGCGGTTTCCGACGATGTCGCGACGAAAGGAAGCCCAATCAAGGGTCTCAATTTTTTTCGCGCTTTTGAACTTTCGCGGGTCTTTGTCGTAGACATACGCGATGTTCGAAAGATTGATGATTTCTTTCGCGCCATAAGTTTTGGCAAGAAGCACGGCATCCGTGTCGGTTGAATGCCCCGGCTCAAAGCCAGCGGCAACGAGAATTGGTTTGTTTGTTTTCACTTTCTTGCGCGGATCGCGAAGAACTTCCGGATACGCGTGTTCTTTAAAAAGCATTCTGACAAATTGAGCGTTGAACACAGTCGAATGAATGCCCAGCCAGTCAAGATCAGTATCATTGAGCTCCGTCACTTTTCGAGCCGCCTCTTGATATTTCCTGCATGTCGCGCCACCGCCGACCACGAGAATAAAACAGCTCCCCTTTTTCACGTGGCGCAAAATCAGCGCGCGGAAATTTTTAAAAAACGAAATATTGAATCCGGTCTTGGGAATGATGATTGACCCGCCGACTGAAAGAATTTTCTGTTGCATATCATTGTCATTCCCGCGAAAGCGGGAATCCAGGATTGCCGGCACAAATATCCTCCCATGTAGGATTCTCTTTTTCAATGAGAGCAATTTTCCATGACCGGTTCCATTTTTTCAGCCGCTTTTCTCGTTGAATTGCCTCCCGAATGTCATCAAATGTTTCATAATATACGAGCCAGTGTACTTTGTATTTTTTTGTAAATCCGTCATGAAATCCGAGTTGGTGCTGAAATACACGTCGTGCCAAATCATTTGTTACGCCTACATACAATGTTCCGTTTCTCCTGCTTGCTAAAATATAGACGTAGTACTCTCGTTTCATATTGCACTGGATCCCCGCCTTCGCGGGGATGACAACCTGGATCCCCGCTGTAGTTTCCCCCGTCGAACGAGGGGGCGGGGATGACATCATGAAGACGACCGAAACAACCCGCTCACCACCCAACTCACCACACTCAAAATCAACGCGCCCCAAAAGGCGGGCCAAAATCCGGCGACTGCAAATCCTTTCACAATCGTTGACACGAACCAAAACAGCAGACCGTTAATAACCAGCGTAAACAAGCCGAGTGTCAGAATGTTAATCGGAAGCGTGAGAAGCACCAAAATCGGACGGATAATAGCGTTCACCAAACCCAACACCAAGGCCGCAATCAAAGCCGCGTAAAAGCCACTCACCGCCACGCCGGGCAAATAGTACGCGATTGCGAGGAGTGTGAGAGCGTTCAAAAACCAACGAATGAGAAGTTTCATATTTCGAGACGTCATCCCGAGCGGAGTGAGGCGTCTTCGCCGAACGAAGTCGAGGGATCTCCACGGGTGGGGAACGTCGCGTACAATGGGATCCCTCGTCGAGGACTCCTCGGGATGACGTGGCTATAATATCACATTCCTCTGTTCACGGCAAACAAAGCGTGGCGCCGCTGCTCACAATCAACTGGTCCTTTTTTAATTGTCCGATAATTCTATGGAGGCGAACACGTGGTATATCATCAAAACGCTGTTCGATATGGCGTCGCGGCACTGCGTCATTCTCCCGCAACAAATCAACAATCCTGCCGCGATAATAGCGATCGGTTTGCTTAAATGGAATTCTTTTTTGTTTTTTGTATCTTGTTTCTTGTATCTTTAGAGTTGCTCCATAGTCCATCAACGCCTGATTCCAATCATACACAGTGGTTTGCGGCAATTGCGCGACAAGACGATCTGCCCGTTTCAGAAGTTCGACATCACTCATTTCTTTTCCGCGGAAAAATACGTGCCGGTATACCTTGCGATGATTGGTATCGAGCATAGCGACGGGTTCGCCGAACGCAAAACACAAAATCGCCCGCGCCGTGTATTCACCGACCCCGGGCAATTTCTTGAGCTCGTGCTTCAACCTCGGAAACTCCCCGCCATAGTCAAGCATAACTTTCTGTGCCGCTCTTTGCAAATACAACGCCCGCCGGTTATATCCAAGCCCTGCCCATTCTTTGATAACGCTCGACGTCTTTGCCCGCGCCAGCTTCTCTACTTTCGGAAACCGCTTCAAAAACGCATGGTACTTTGGGACCACGCGATCAACTTGCGTCTGCTGGAGCATAATTTCAGAGACGAGAATTTTATACGGATCGCGCGTATGACGCCATGGCAAGTCGCGGCGGTTCGTGGTGTACCATTTTAGAATATCGCGAATCAATGCCTTGTAATTAGTGCTTAACATACCATATACATCACGAGCCACAAGCCACATATCACTAGCCGATGACTCGTGGTACGTGACTCGTGACTCGTGATTAGGTTCCCACAAACATCCTCCTCGGCGTGTCGCCGATGATGCGAACGGGCACGCCGACGTCCGCGTACCGATACAGCACCGCGACGTCGTCGTACCGCATGTTCACGCATCCGTGCGAGCGCGTGCGGATGCCGAAATCATTGTGCCAATAGGCGCCGTGAATGTAGTATTTAGATTTGAATTGCAAATTCCACTTCGCGCCCGGCAGATTGTAATCCGGACCAATATAATCGACTACGGGAACTTTCCGTTGGACGGCGAAACTCCCCGCTGGCGTCGGCGTAGAGGGATTCCCCGTCGATACGGGATAATTCAAAATTTTCACGCCGTCAACAAAATAATACAAACGCTGATTTGTGCGATCCACGACTATTTCTCGCGAGAACGCTCTGCGCAACGATGAACTGGCGGGACTGTACCCTGACATCACTTCGTCAAAATCCGGAAACCCGTCTCTGTCAGAATCAATCCTCCCCATGTCGCTCCCAAACCAGCGTTCCAGCCAGTCGTTCAGTCCGTCATTATCATAATCATGCTCGTGCATTTTCTTACTGCTTGTCGCGTGCGGCGAAAAATCCAGCGCGACTTCAAGACCATCCTGAAATCCGTCGCCGTCAGTGTCGGGGTTCGCCGGATCTGTATAATACGCGCGCTCAAGGTCGTCGGTCAAACCATCATTATCTGTGTCAACAGCAAAAACTGCGGATGGCAGCAGTATGGCAATAGAAAACAAAACTATCCTCATTTTCATAAGCCAGATAGATACACGGATTGAACGGATAAAACGAATTCTAACGGATTTAATTCGTTCCGATCCGTTCAATTCGTTCAATCCGTGTGTCTATCTAACTGGCCAAAATAAGTTCGATTCCGCGCTGCATCGGTGTAGTAACAACCACATCGCCCGAACGGTTGATATAAAAATCAATCTCACTCCGAAAGCCGTATTTGTTTTTGAAATAAATCCCGGGTTCGATGGTATACCCAAGTTGTTTCAGTATGTTGGTTTTTGTATTCCTTTGCAAACCGCCGTAGACGCCGTGGGGACTCTTCGTGCCGAGCGCGTGTCCAAGATGATGTGAAAAATACAACCCGACGTCTTTTTGCCGGAGATAATCCCGTGCGATCAAATCCAGGTACGCGCCCGCAGGATAATCCCCTCTTTTTATTGAACGTCTGATTGAAGTGATCACGCGATTCCGTGCCGAAAGAACATAGCCGAACAACTTGTCGAATTTCTGCGGAACATCATCACCATAATAAAACATCCACGTCATGTCCGCGTACGGCGCTTGCGATTGTTTCAGCCGCGCCCAGATGTCAAGCAGAATCAATGTATCCTTGCGAAGCCGCGCGTTTTTCCTTTTGTCGACAAAATAGTGTACATTGCTGGTATGTTTTTGAAACGCGACAATCGGCGCGTGCGCGTCCATTTTGAGCCCGTGGCGGCGAAAAAGTCGGAGCACGAACGCCTGGACTTCCAGCTCGCTCGTCCGCGGATGCGTCGCAATATACCGCGCAACAGTGTCTTTAATCAAACCAAGCCGCCGCGCGGCTTCGATGTGTTGTTTCACTTGTGCGCCGGTCCACATATCATTTGTGCTTGACAAAATATATCTTTTTTGATTGTATATGCACGTAAGCCAACAAGCTACATGGAGGTAGGAAATGTGCAGACGGCTCGCGCGACTCTTCGTCGGAGGTTGGATGATGGTTCCGCGCCGCTATTTCAAGGCATACGCCCAATACAGTAACGAGGTAACTATTCAAGGTGATGCCTCCAGGTGGCGGACTGACCGATTCGGGCGCTTCGCGCTCTTTTGGATCTGGCGAACGATTCTCCAGGTCTCCAACTGGAGGAAACGTCAGATTCTGGTGTGGAAGGGGAAATACTCCGGGCTCCTGGCTGTGAGAGACACCTTCGGTCACATGTTCGTGTACACGCTGATCCAGCCGGGCAAGAAGTTCGGCCTGCTAAAGGGCCACGAATGTTCTCGTGCCTACATGACCACGTTATCAAGTGGTCTTGATGGCCCTCAGGAACTCGAACTCACAGACCTCGGTGAAGTCGACGACGCCGAGCTCCCGCCTGACGTTCTCCGCATCTGACCCGCCAGCCGCCTGCCTCATCCACGCCCGCCGCCAGTCCTTGGCCGCGGGCTTCCCTTTTTTTACTCATTCTGAGGAGCGGAGCGACGAGGAATCTTTCGGAGCCGACAGCTGTTGCATTATCGAGAACATCGTCAGACCAATGTTCCTAGCTTCGAAAGATCCCTCATCCGCCTGCTGGCGGATTCGGGATGACAGAGAAAGCCCCCACACTCATCACTATATCACCATTTTCATCAGTTCGCCAAATGGTACTGCTCGCCCGCTCAAGCCGGCGCAAAACACGGCGCGTTGGATGGCCATAACGATTTCCCGCGCCCGCCGAAATAGTCGAATACTCCGGAGACACAGCATCAATGAACAATTGGCTTGACGACCCGCCGCTTCCGTGATGGCCGACTTTCAAAATTTCAACATCTAATTGTTCGCCGTACTTCTCAACAAGATATTCTTCAAGCGGCGCCTCCGCGTCGCCGGTCATAAGAACGTCCGACTCGCCGAGCGAAAGTTTTAACACAATGGATGTGTTATTATCACTCTCCTTTTTATCTTGTCGCGGGACAAACGGATCTTCGACAACCGAGTGATCAGGATAGAAAAAATGGATCGTCGTGCTTGCAATGTCCCACGTTTGTTCCTTGTTCATTTCAACATACTGCGCTTTCTCGTCCTGAACCGCCTGCCAAAATTCCCGCCACATTTCATCCTGTTCTTTTTTGAGACCGTTGTATACGATATTTGCAACATCAAAACGCTTGAGCACATCAATGCATCCACCATAATGATCATTGTCCGGATGCGTAACAACAAGATAATCAATACTTCTATCGTAAAACTCCATCACGCGCCCCAGCGCCTCCAAAATCCGCGCGTCTTTGGCGCAATCCACCAGCATCTGCACATCACCCGGAAACTCAATAAACGTCGCGTCCCCTTGGCCTATGTCGAGAAAAGTGATCTGCACTGAATTTTCAAATTCTTCTTTATCTGTTGTTCTGTCTTCAAATTTCGTATTTTCGTCTTCATTCGTAGTTCGCATGTTCTTTACGTACCACAAGAGCCCCAGCACGATCACTAGGAGCACAAGAATGATAATCTGCGCTTTTTTCATATATCCACATGCGACCTTGACGTGTCCAGACAACTGTATTAGTATAGTCCCCGCGAAGGAGGTGCCTTCATGAGCATCATCCTGTTGGCGCTCGTCGGACTCGGGCTTGCCCTTGTCCTACGAGCTCAAAGGCGCAATCTTGCTCTTGAGGTTTCGCTGATGCGTGTTGCGGTCATTCCGTGGTTCGAGACAACGATCGAACCTTCTGATGG
>Ga0155319_174_pt1 | contig 14253 bp, 14 predicted proteins | sample RifCSPhighO2_02_FD_106287 | JGI IMG/M metagenome (GOLD analysis project Ga0155319, IMG submission 106287) | Candidatus Magasanikbacteria bacterium RIFCSPHIGHO2_02_FULL_51_14
CGAGTGAGGATGTTGTTGTTGGTGATATTTTGATTTTGGAAGCAGGCGACAAGGTGCAGGCGGACAGTCGGTTGATCGAAGCGCGTGAATTCATGGTTGATGAGTCGCTGTTGACTGGAGAAGTGGAGCCGGTCGTGAAGCACGCGGCCGCCATCGCGAAAGACGCGGTCATCGCGGACAGAGTCAACATGGCGCATCGCGGGACAACCGTCACGAACGGCACGGCGCGCGCGGTGGTAACAGCAATCGGACGCGACACCGAGGTGGGGGAAATCGCATCGCTCGTGAAAGAAACGCGCGAGGGCGAGACGCCGCTCCAAACGCAGCTGCGCAAGTTAAGCAGAATCCTTGCTGGTATTTTTGTGGCGATTGTCGTCATCGTTTTCGTCATGGGACTCGTTATCCGATCCGGTCAATACTCGACGATTGAATTGTTTGAGACCTCGATCGCGCTTGCGGTTGCCGCGATTCCGGAGGGACTTTTGATCGCCTTGACTGTTATCCTTGCGATCGGCATGCAGGCGATAGTGAAGCGGAACGCACTCGTGCGACGACTCTTGGCGGCCGAAACACTGGGATCGGTGAGCGTCATTTGCGTGGATAAAACCGGCACGCTCACCGAAGGCAGGATGCGGGTGACTCGATTGGTGACTGCGGAAAGTAATTTTGACTACGACGAATTGCGGCTGGTCAAATTGGAAAAGGAAGACAAGTATCCGGACGCGCTTTTCGCGCTCCGGATCGCGGCGCTCTGCAATAACGCGGCAGTCAGAGAAGTTCCGGTTGACGGACTTGCGCCGCAATTCTTTGGCGATACCACGGAAACCGCGCTCGCCGAGACCGCGTGGCACGCGGGGTTGCGCAAAAACGAGCTTGACGATGTGTTTCGCCGCGTCCATGAATTGCCATTTGACAGCAGAAAAAAATACATGGCAACGCTGAATCACGTGGATCACGAAGCGCGTCTCCACGTCAAAGGCGCGCCGGAGGTGCTGTTGAAACGGTCGGCTTTTTTTGAAAAAAACGGCAAACGGCACGAACTCTCGGAGCATCAACGAGAGTGGTTTTTCAAAGCACAGGAATCGCTTGCCGGAGAAGGTTTGCGGGTGCTGGCGCTCGCGTATGGCGCGGCCGAGCCCGGACAGAATGAGCTTTCTGACAAGAACGTTCATGATCTGGTTTTTGTCGGATTGCTCGCGCTCTCGGACCCGTTGCGCGAAGACGTGCCCGAGACGCTCGGCCTCGCGCGCAACGCTGGCATTCACGTGGCCATGATTACCGGTGATCATGCGAGCACAGCGCGCGCCATTGGCCGTTCCATTGGTTTGTCGGCTAAAAAAGAGAATGTGATAACCGGCGAGGAGTTGGCCGGCATGTCAGATGATCAACTTCCGGCGGTGGTGAAACGCGCGACCATTTTCGCGCGCGTCAACCCCAAGGACAAAATTCGGATTGTGCAGGCGTTTCAAAAAAACGGGGAGGTCGTTGCCATGACAGGAGACGGCGTGAATGACGGCCCGGCCTTGAAAGGCGCGGACATCGGCGTCGCGTTTGGATCCGGCACCGACGTTGCGAAAGAAATTTCCGATCTGGTTCTGCTTGACGACCGATTCAGCACGATTGTCTCCGCGGTTGCTGGCGGCAGGACTATTTATCAAAACATAAAAAAGGTGGTTGTGTATCTGCTCAATAGCAGTTTCACCGAAATTGTCCTCATTACTGGCAGCATCATTGGTGGTATTCCACTCGCGCTGCTTCCGGCGCAGATATTGTGGATTAATTTGGTCGAGGAGGCGTTTCCGACTATGGCGCTCGCGTTTGACAAGGGCGACCGCGAGAATATGAAAAAGCCGCCGAGAAGAAAAGGCGCGCCGATTGTTGACAAGCAAATGAAAATTATCATCACCATTATGAGCGCTGTGACCGCCATGACGCTTTTCGCGCTGTATTTCTGGTTTTATCGGGCAACAGGCGATATCGCGCTCACGCGCACGATCACGTTTGTCGCGCTTGGTATCAACTCGCTCTTCTTTATCTATCCCATCCGCAGTATGCCCCGCATGATCTGGCAGATGAATCTGTTTGACAATCGGTATGTCGTATATAGCACGCTCTTTGGCGTCGGCATTCTTGCCGCCGCGGTGTATCTGTCACCGTTGCAACTTTTGCTTCGTACGGTACCGCTCAACCTCGCGCACTGGTTTGTTATCTTTTTGTTTGGTATGATGAATATCGGGTTGATTGAGGCGATGAAAGGCATATTTCTTTCGAGAATGCGAATGCCGAAGCGCTTGACAGCTTTGTAACCGTTGTATATACTTTGGATATTATCACTCATACCATGATGATATGAAAACAGCCCTGCATATCAAGGTAGATACACAAGTAAAACGGCGCGCTCGGACGCTTGCCGATAAACTGGGCATACCATTGAGCACGTTGGTGAACGGCATGCTCTCTCAGCTTGTCCGTTCGGAGACGGTAGTGCTTTCGACGGCGCGTCAGATGACGCCCGAGTTGGAGGCGTATCTGGATGAGATTTGGGATGATATTGAGCAGAGAAAGAATTTTGTCGGGCCGTTTGCAACCGCAAGGGAAATCAGAGAGTACTTTCACAACGTATGAAGGTCTATTATCATAAACCTTTCATAAAAAAGTTGCGAAAACTCACGGCAAAGTTGCGTCAGCAAGCAGTCTCGCGGCTTGCATTGTTTGCGGACAATCCAAATCATCCTAAACTCGAAAATCATGCTTTGAAAGGAAAATATCGAGGCATGAGGAGCATCAACATGACGGGCGACTATAGGGCTATTTTTCGATGTGAATCAGATGATGTATGTCTTTTTGTTGATATTGATAATCATAACAATCTGTATTCTTAATGCTCGATATGTTGCAAAAATCATACGTCAACACGTTAAAGAAAGATTTTCTCGCCTACGCCGCGATTCGGCGCGATGTCATCAAAAACAGCGACGATGCCCTGCATCATGCCAAGCGCGCGATTTTTGCTCTGCATCGGGATGACGCGGCGGAAGCGAAAGCAAAGCTCACGCAGTCAGCTGATCTGCTTTCCGGAGTTACTCGGAAATATACAAAAAATACGCGCGCGCAGTCGGAGGGTTCGTATCTCGCGGCGCTCGAGGAATTTGTGGAGGCCAGTTTGTTTTATCAATTTGTCACAACAGGCAAAATCGGCGAGGTCAAGTCAATTTCAATTCCACCCGAGTCATACATTGCAGGTCTTTGCGACGTGCCGGGTGAATTGCTTCGCTATGCGATCAAGGCGGCGACCGAGAAAGACGTCAAGATGGTCAAGAAATGCGCCGCGACCGGGCAGGAAATTATGGGCGAGCTCATTGAATTTAATTTGACGAGCTATTTGCGCAATAAATTTGATCAGGCAAAGAACGCGGTGCGGAGGATGGAGGAGGTGGTGTATGAGGTGTCGCTACGGGAGTAATTATGAATGAATGGGGAAGTATGAATGATTCGCGGAAGGTTTGCGAATTTGTTTGAATTGAATAAAATTGAACAGAATAAATTTTATGATTGGGAGGTATTCTCGCGGACGGACAGCAGTATTTGTCGATGCGGCGAATATTTATTTTTCTCAAAAAACACTCGGCTGGCGGATTGATTTTAAGAAGCTGTTGGATTATGTAAAGGGTGAGACAAATTTATTTCGCATGAGTTTCTACGGAGCGATTAATCCTGACAACGCGAAGGAAAGAAAGTTCCATGATTTTTTGGACATCGTCGGATATACTGTTCGGCATAAGGCGATAAAGTTCATCAAAGATGACCGCGAAGCTACATATGGGGGCCATCATAAGGGCAATATAGACGTTGAACTGACGATTGATGCGGTTCATTTTCGCGATTATTTCGATTCATTTGTTTTGTTATCCGGTGACAGCGATTTTGAGGCATTGATTAAGTACTTAAAAAAATTTGGGAAGAGGTGTTTGGTTATTTCAACGAAAGGACATGTATCTATTGAGCTTATTCGCCAGGCGAAGTTTGTTGATTTCAGAAAAATTAGAAAAGAGATTGAGCTACAATAAAAAAAATTCCCCGGCGTTAGCCGAGGAAAGCCTGGTTCTGTCATACCGTAGCATGACGATATAAGTATAGCGCAAACATAGTATGGCTGTCAAGAGCTTGACAACCATCGCCCAAACATGATATACAAAAGAGCTTCATCGCTCTTTTTTCATCCCAGCTTTCTTTTGGTCTTTTTTTTCGCGTCTTTTTCGCGGGTAGCCCATTTCGCGTTATTTTGCGCTCAAAGAAGATCAAAAGAAGGATGGGAAGCATCCGCCTTCCTCTTTGCCAAAGTGGTAAGGAGAGTTCCCACATGTGGGAGCACGGGAGAAACAGCATGGGAGTCAGTTTGAGACAGGCGGCGCATCTGGAGCGGGAACTGGGTCACGAGCTCGCCTCATTTCTTTTCGACCCGAAGCATACCGGTCAAGTTCGCGAGTTCCTTAGGGGGCTCGTCGCGACTTCCAGGCGGCCGAATATCCTCCATCGGTTCCCCAACGCGCGCATCAGGCGGGAGTCCAAGCTCACAGTGGACCGTACTGGCAATCCCTCCGACCTTCTTCTCGCAGAGCGCGACAAGATGTACGAGTGGATGAAGTCGCACCATCCGGCCTGGAAGGCGAGCGGGGTAACGACCGAGACCGTGGTCCTGATCGACATGGGTGACGATTACAGGCGTGACGATGCACTCTCCGTGATCGAAGCTTTCGGGCTCACGCCGTGCCCGGACAACGCCACGCTCTGGACGTTCTCGAATACCCACGTAGATCTCCAACAGGAGAACTGGATCTTAGATCCGGGGACGGTCTGGCGGGACAGGTACGACGATAGCTGTGTGGCGATCATGTGTGGCCTTCCCGGATACCGGCGTGCGTACCTCGGCAGGGTCAATGAAGGGGGCCGCGACATCCGCGTGATTGCTCTCCGCGGTAAGCCCCCGGGCATTTGAGCCCCTGTACCTTTTGGTCCGTCGGTCCAGCCCACGGACTCTTGGACGCTCGGCAACATCGGTTGCCGAGCGTTCTTCTTTTTTAACCACGGATTTTTAAGACACGGATCACACAAATAGAGCCATTGAAAAAAAATCGAATGAAAGATATAATTATGGAACTCGACTAAACGAAACAAAATTGGATAGAATAAAAAAATTTTGTGCAATTTTGTTCAATTTTATCTCATTCCTGTGACGTATCAGAACATACTCAAAAAAATCATCCCCAAACGCATGCGAAACATGCTTCATTTATTTTACGCCTGGTGGGGGGCCGTGAAGTATGGCCATCCGTCTGACGAGTTGCTGGTGATCGGCGTCACCGGAACGAGCGGTAAGTCAACAACCGTTTATTTCTTGTGCCAACTGCTCGAGGCCGCCGGATATACGGTCGGCGCGCTGTCAACGATTGAGTTTTACGTTGCCGGTAAGTCAAAACTCAACGACCGCAAGATGACCATGCTCGGCAAAATGGAAATTCAGAGATATTTGCGCGAAATGCTTGACGCGGGATGCGACGTCGCCATCATTGAAACGACGTCCGAAGGCGCGGTTCAGCATCGGCATCGGTTTATCAACTATGATACGATAGTGTTGACGAACCTGTACCCCGAACATATTGAATCGCACGGCAGTTTTGAAAAATACAAGGCGGCAAAGCTGGGGATTTTTGAATTCGTAGCGAAGAGCAGACGGAAAATATTGGACGGCAAAAAAATCAAGAAAACCGCCATCGTCAACAAAGAAGTGAAAGAGCGCGGGGAGTTTTTGCGTTATCCTTTTGATGAGCGTCATCAGTTTGGCGCCAAATCAAATGTGGAAGCAAAAGATATCGTCGCGGACAACGCAGGTCTGCGCTTCCGAATTTATGAACGAGAGTTTCACGCGTCATTATATGGTCGGCATAACGTCACAAACATCCTCGCCGTTGTCGCAGTCGCCCGAAGTTTGGGTATTTCATGGGATGCAATTCAAGAAGCAGTGTCGCGGTTTCGTGGCGCGCCGGGAAGAATTGAGTTTATCAAAGAAGCGGAACAGCACGGCTTTCAAGTTATCGTTGATTACGCGTTCGAACCGGTCGCGCTTGGTGCGCTCTATGATGTCGTCGCGTTGATCCAACCAAAGCGCGTGATTCACGTCTGTGGTTCAACCGGGGGCGGACGGGACAAAGCTCGCCGCAAGCTAATCGGAAAAATCGCCGGAGAAAAAGCAGACATTGTCATGGTGACGAACGAAGACCCGTATGACGAGGATCCGATGGCAATCATTCATGACGTGTCAGCCGGCGCGCAGGAGGCCGGAAAGAAACTCGGAGAAAATCTTTTTGAAATACTGGACCGAAAAGAAGCCATCGCAAAAGCGATTTCACTCGCCGAAGCAGGGGATTTGGTATTGGTGACCGGCAAGGGAAGCGAGCAGGGGATTATGATTGCAGGCGGGAAAATGGTAGAATGGGATGATAGGGTCGCCGTACTCGCTTGTTTGCTTAGCCAACAGAAATAATTTTCAATTTTCAATTACCAATTTTCAATTCATGAATATTGGCATATCCATTGACCATTGAAAATTGACCATTGAAAATTTCTTTGTCGTATGTCTCTCTCCTCCCGTATCCACCTCAAAGAACACGAACGCATTGTTGACGCGGTCCGGCGGTACGGTCTTACCTATTTTTGGTCGTGGCTCCTGATTGCCATTCTTTTCGGCGTGCCATTCCTTTTTCTCTTCTGGCTTTTCCGGCATGGCTGGTGGGGTCAAGCATTGTTCTTTATTCCCGTCACTCTTGCGACGCTGCTCCTTGTTCGCACCCTCTTTTTTTGGCGAAAGAACGTATTGGTGATGACCACGCATCGTGTCATTGACATGGAACAGCGCGGTTTTTTTGAGCTGATTGTGTCTGAAATTCCCTATGATCAGGTAGGCGACATCAGCGGAAAAATCAAAGGAGTATGGGGGACGCTGCTGGGCTACGGCACGCTGTTTCTTCAAACCGGCAACGGGAATGTCCGCATATTTGTGGAAAAGGTACGCCGGCCGATTCGCCTTCAGCAGGAAATGAATTTGCTTCGGCGAGCGTATGTGGCCAAACTCTCGGAGGACATGAGCGGGAACGTTGCGGGCGCGATTATTGAAAAATTGCGCGACCTTCCCGAGGATGAACTTCAGAAAGTAACAGACGCTCTTGAAGAGCGTAAGCGTCGGACGGTTTCGTAAAGCCGAGCGTCCGTGCTATACTTAACGCATGGAACGGCGCCAGAAAAAATCATTGATTCGGCGGTTTTTTGTATCCCGCCTGTTTTTGGCCGGCGCACTTGTTCTCTCCGCTGTCGTCGGGTTCGGCTACGCGCGCGCGTATTATCAGGACTACCAGATCAAGCAGGAAATTCGGGAGCTCGAACAAGAGGTCGAGCGGCTCAAGACCAAGAAACTGGAATCGCTTGACATTCTCAAGTACGTGACGAGCGACGCGTTTGTTGAAGAAAAAGCGCGGACAGAATTAAACATGCGGAAACCCGGGGAACAGCTTGTCATCATTGAGCGCGAGGAAGACACATCGGCGGTTTCGATGGAAGAAGACGTTTTAGCGGAGAGGGCGGAAAGCAATCCAGCCAAGTGGTGGCGGTATTTTTTTAGCGCGAATTGACAGAAATACGCTCATTCTCTACAATGTTCATAACTCATTTATTTTTATTAATGACACATATGGATTCAATGCAAGAGGACATACAGCAGGCGGGAGGAGAGCCGCACGGTTCGGCGCTTCCGGGAAAGCCGCGAGGACGCTCCGCGTTTACGTCTTTTGCGCTTGGGTTAGTGGTCGTGATTGTTCTTGCAGGAGTAGGCACGGCCGGGTATGGCTGGATGCAAGTGAAAAAACTGTCGCAGGATCCGTTTGTTTTGAAGATTGCGGAGGTACTTCGGTTTTCTGTGGCGAAAATGAACGGTGTTGCCGTTCCGTACGCGGAATACGTGGAAGACATCGGGGTGCTCAACAAATTTTACGCGAGCCAGCCGGAGGAAATAGCGCGCCCGACGGACGAGCAAGTGTCTGATCAAGTATTGAGCCGGCTCGTGGCAAACGCGCTTATTGGTTCGATTGCCGCGCAGTTCAACGTCACGGTGACGGACGAAAAATTGGAGACGGCGAAAAAAGACCTTTTGGCTCAATTTCCGGATGAGGCCACGGCATCATCTGAGCTTTTCTCACGGTACGGGTGGACGCTTGACACGTACCTGAATAAAGTCATTGTGCCGCTCCTTCGCGAGCAAGAATTACAAACCGCGTTTGAGACGTCAGACGATGAACGCGCGAAAGAATTTCAAAAAGAAGAAATCAGAGCGCGGCACATTTTATTCGCAGTTGGAGAAGATGACAATGAAGATACGGTGAAAAGACAGGCGCAGTCGGTTCTCGAACGGATAGAAAAAGGGGAGGACTTCGCGACGCTTGCCGCCGAGTTCGGTTCCGATGCCACCAAGGACGAGGGCGGCGATCTTGGATGGTTTGGGAGAGGAGACATGGTGCCGGAGTTTGAGCAAGCGGTCTTCGCGCTCGGCGCCGGAGAACTTGGAAAAGAACTGGTTCGAAGCCAATTCGGCTATCACATCGTGCGCGTTGATGAAAAACGAACCATCAATGATTTTATCGCGTTCATGGACAAGCAGCTGCGAAGCGCGGAGATCAAAGTGCTTTTGCCGGTGCATAATCCGTTTGAGAATTTAACCACAGATCCGGAGGACACAGATGCGACAGATACAGATAACGAAGACGCTTAGATGTTATAAGTCAGAAGTCCTAAGTCATAAGTCAAAAAAATCTGAAATCCGAAATCTGAAATCAGAACGGCGGGTGCGGGTGTCGTATAATGGCTATTACACAAGCTTCCCAAGCTTGATACGGCGGTTCGATTCCGCTCACCCGCTCTATGCTGAAAGAATCAGAGTTTGTGAAAATTCGCGTGATGGTCCCGGTTGAAGCGGCTGGCGCGATTCGAGAAGCTCTCGGGAAAGCGGGCGCGGGAGTGCAGGGAAAGTACACGTATTGTAGCGGCTCCTATCGCCAGATAGGACGTTTTTGTCCGATGGATGGCGCAAAACCCGCGATTGGAGAAGTTGGGAAGATCGAGGAAGTTGAGGAAGAAGTCATTGAGACAATTTGCCATAAGGATTCAGTCGAAAAAGTCATTGCCGCCGTCAAAAAAGTGCATCCATACGAGGAACCGGCGATTGATATAGCGCCGAGGTTAGAAGTCGGATGAGAAAGCGCCGAAGTAGCTCAGTCGGTAGAGCGACGCATTCGTAACGCGTAGGTCGCGGGTTCGATCCCCGCCTTCGGCTCAGCGCAGTGCTCGGGATACAATATTTTCGAGGACTCAGTCGGTAGAGCGTCCCGACGTACGTCGGGGAGGTCCCGGGTTCGATCCCCGGAGGCGGCTCTCAACACGAGATACGAGACAAGGAGAAAGTTTTGTCCACAGTTGCACTCTGCATGATGTTTGCTATACTCATAACCTCTTACCTATAACCTTTCACCTGTTACTTCCAACCTCTAATGTATAATTTATGAAGACGGCAATATTGTTGCTTCTGGTCCTATTGCTTGGCGCAGGATGTTCGCTTCCTTCACCGGCGAAAAAGTCAGTAGAATCTTCGGCCGTTCAAGAGGAGGACGCGCGGAAAGTTTCTTCGGTTATCGCAGATATAGGGTCACAAGAGATCCCCGAGACAGAGCGAAACGTGGCGCGTGCGGAGGAGGCGGTCGAGACGAGTGCGACACCGGTTGTGGAAATCGGTAAGAAACTGTATAGCGGCTGGTGGTTTGATATACAGTATCCGGCGGATTTTATTGCGAGACCCATGTCTCCGTCGCTTAATCTCCATGGCGCAGATGTTGGAGCGCAGACCGACGAAGCGTACTATCAGTCGCCTGATGGCACGGTCGAATTCTATGTTTATTCGCCCCAATGGGGTGGAGAACCGGAGTATCTGGAATTGAGATCCAACGAAGTGCTCGCAGATGACAAGAGTGAGAAATCCGGCCCTGAAGGCAATATGCGTATTGTGCGATGGGTGACCGTCAAAGATAGTAACGGCGGCTACTTTCGGTCTTTTGTAGACATTCGGGAACAAGTTGGCAGCGGAAGCGATTTACGACATGTCTTCGGCATACAGTACACGAGTTCTGATGCATACAATCGTTATCGTGTCGAATATATTGCTTTTAAAAATTCTTTGTTGCAATATGCGGATTAGTGGGGGGTCCGCTCCTATTCTATCGCTGTCCCTTTGATCACCAATCTCCAATCTCTAATCATTAATCATTCCCCATACTATGGACGAACAAAAAACATCAAGCGTCTTCGGCGGACTTTCTCCCAAGCAAACATTCCTCGGCGGCATTGTCGCGGGCGTGCTGGTGTTGTGCACGATTGGATTTATTATTCTGCTCACGCTCTTTCTGAAAGGCGGAACATTTGTCTCGGAGTCAAACGGATCCGACGGACCGGCGCCAACGGAGCGAGTCGCGGCCGCGGCGCCGACGCCTGCCCCAAGCGGCTCCATCGTCCTTCGCGCGGTTGACGGCGATGACCACATCCGCGGCGACAAAGACGCGAAAATTACCATTGTGGAATTTTCTGATTTCGAATGTCCGTTCTGCAAGCGTTTCCATGAAACCCTGCAACAGGTGATGGACAAATACGGCGATTCCGTCCGATGGGTGTACCGGCAATGGCCGATTGACTCCCTGCATCCAAAGGCAAGGACAGAGGCCCTCGCGTCCGAATGCGCGGCTGAGCAGGGGAAATTCTGGGAGTTCGCGGATAAGATTTTCGAAGTGACGCCGTCGAATAACGGGCTTGATTTGAGTCAATTGCCGACGTACGCGGGCGAGGTTGGCCTGAATGTTGGAAAGTTTAATGACTGTCTCGCAAGCGAGAAGTACGCGAGCGCGGTTGAAGAGGACATACAAGAGGCCCTTGCTTCCGGCGGACGCGGTACGCCGCACTCCATCCTTATCGGCCCGGACGGCGAAAAAACACTCATCTCCGGCGCCCAGCCGTTTTCGTCAGTCGAAGCGGCGATTCAGCAATACTTGTAATGCGACACATATATTCCTCAAGAACCCTCGTTTTTTAGACAAAGCGGGGGTTTTTTGATAGAATGAACACAAGCCACGAGACACATACCACAAGCCAAGATGCGAATCGGTTGATCACTGTAAAATTGTCTCGTGATACGTGTCTCGTGACTCGTGAAATATGCCCGTTCCCCAACTCACATTGAAAGGCGCGTTGCCTCCCGAAAAGGAAGACATCTGCGTCTTTGCCGCGACGTCGTACCGCAATCAAATGCGGCGTTTTGGCATTAAGCTCGATGACCGCCGCCGGCACATGTATGTTGTGGGGAAAACAGGCATGGGCAAGACCACCATGCTCGAGAACATGGTCCTGAGCGACATTTACAAAGGGCATGGCGTCGGCGTCGTTGATCCGCATGGCGACTTTGCGGAGAAAATCATTAACTACATTCCTGCGAATCGGATTAACGATGTGCTGTACATCAATCCGGGGGATGTGGCGTTTCCGATTGGGTTTAACATTTTAGAAATCGAGACCGAAGAGCAAAAGCATCTGGTTGCGGCAGGGCTCATGGCCATTTTCAAAAAAATATGGCCGGACGTGTGGAGCGCGCGCATGGAATATATTTTGAACAACACCCTGCTCGCCCTGCTTGATTATCCGGGCTCGACCCTCCTTGGCATCAACCGCCTGCTCGGAGATAAAAAGTATCGGCGGCGGGTTGTCGGAAAACTGAAAGACCCTGTGGTGAAGGCATTTTGGCAAAATGAATTTGCCAATTATCCGGAACGATACATGACGGAAGCCGTCGCTCCTATTCAAAATAAAATCGGGCAATTTTTGTCGGCAACCGTTATCCGCAACATGGTGGCGCAGGTGAAATCCACGATTAATATCCGCGAGAGCATGGATTCCGGCAAAATTATTATCATGAATCTGTCAAAAGGCCGCATCGGAGAAGACAACAGCCGTTTGCTTGGCGGCATGCTCATTACCAAAGTCCAGCTCGCGGCCATGGAGCGCGTGGACACGCCCGAGGAAAAACGAAAAGATTTCTTTTTGTACGTTGACGAGTTTCAGAATTTCGCGACCGAGAGTTTCGCCAATATTCTCTCCGAAGCGCGCAAGTATCGGTTAAGTTTGATTATGGCGCACCAGTATGTGGCGCAATTGGCCGAGGAGGTGCGCGACGCCGTGTTTGGGAACGTCGGAACGATTGTCACGTTTCGCGTGGGCGGCGCTGACGCGGAAATGCTCGCGCTTGAGTACGCGCCGACGTTTATTGAGCAAGACATTGTGAATTTGGCGAAGTATCACGTCTTTTTGAAATTGATGATTGACGGCGTGGCCTCGACGCCGTTTTCCGCCATCACTCTGCCGCCGATTGGTCATTCGACCGATTCAGCCGAGAAAGTCGTACGCGTGTCGCGGGAGCGATATGGAAAACCGCGTGAAGAGATTGAAGATAAGATTCTTCGCTGGAGCGGCATGGGCGGTCCGGAAACCGAAGGGGAGGAAGCGGAAGACGAGAGAGAAGAAGCAGAAATGGAGATGGCGAGAGCGACCAGGGTCTCGCGTCCTGCGTCCGGACGTTCTGCCCCGCCACCGGCGGTAAAGCCGAGAGAGCCGGAGAGGCGAGAAGCGCCGGAAAGGCCAAAATTGCCGGAAAAAACGATTTCGCTCAAAGATTTGGCGCCGAGGCAGATGCCGGCAATTATCGTTCATCCTCCTGTTGAGCAAAACGCCGCTGTGGGACGTCCAAACGCAGGTTTTCAGAGCGTCAGCCAGTCGGCGGCGAATAAGCCACTCGCGCGGGATCAGGGAGCGCCCGGGTTTGAGATGAACAAAAGGAAACGGAGAAGGAAAAAGAAGAAGGGGCAATTTGGAGCGCCGCAATCGCAGGGAGCGCAACATGCCCAGCGACCACCACCGCCGCAGCAAGTCCAGCAGCCGCAACAATCGCAGATAGTTCGGCCGAAGCAACAGCCGAGAGAGACGCCGCAACGCGAACAATCGAGTCGCGATGAAACGCCGTCAAAACCCATTCCGCCCTCTCAACCGGCGCAATCATCGCAAGCAACACTTCAGCCGGATGATGTCGTGCGGTTTGAGTGAGGAAGTGGATACTGGATACTGAATTCGGTTCATTGTTCCCTGATCATTGATCATTGATCACCGATCACTTGCGACTGCGTGCGAATGTATATGAAGACAGTAGATCAGTCAATCTTCCAAAAACTCACGGTTCCACGACCGGACAGCCACAAAGGTCAGAATGGCCGGGTTGTCATCATCGCCGGGTCGGAAAAATTCCACGGCGCCATGCTTTTGACAGTCCAATCCGCGTCAAGAATCGTTGACATGGTGTACGTGCACTCGACCAAAGAAAATTTGGGTTTGGTGAAGAAACTGAAAAGCGAGACAGCGACGTTTATCGCGGTCAAAACGGACGAATTGTTTCAAACGATTGAGATCTGCGACGTCATCATCATGGGACCCGGGCTCTCGGAATCACCGGCAACCGTGTCGTTGGTCCACGAGATATTGACGAGATACACCAACAAAAAAACCGTCGTGGACGCCACGGCGTTTTGGCATGTCGAGCCGGAGTATCTTCACGATCATTGCATTGCCACGCCGCACTCGCGAGAATTTCAGAACGTGTTCAAATGCGATCCGACGCCGGAGAATGTTCAAAAAATGGCGCGTCGGTATGGCTGTATTGTTGTCCTGAAGGGGATGCGTGACTATGTGAGCGACGGCCATGAACTCTACGAAAATCGTACGGGAAACGTCGGCATGACCAAAGGCGGTACCGGGGATGTGTTGGCGGGTCTCATCGGTTCTTTTGCCGCGACGAACGAGCTCTTGATTGCCGCGCTCGCGGGAACCTATTTGAATGGCCTGCTTGGTGATCGCTTGCAGGAGCGCGTTGGTCGGTTCTATAATGCCGAGGATTTGATTGCAGAGTTGGGACGGGTGTGGAGGGAAAAGTTTGTACAGCAGCCGTAAGGCTGTTTCGTTGGCAAAAAAAACACCCTAACGGGTGTTGTACAGATCTTGGAAGCTACATGTGTGATAATAAAATCTGCTGACATTTTATGATTCGAAAGCCGGAAGGATACAGCCCGGAAT
>Ga0155319_120_pt1 | contig 14246 bp, 10 predicted proteins | sample RifCSPhighO2_02_FD_106287 | JGI IMG/M metagenome (GOLD analysis project Ga0155319, IMG submission 106287) | Candidatus Magasanikbacteria bacterium RIFCSPHIGHO2_02_FULL_51_14
CTATGACAACCTCGCCGAGTTCCAGCAAATCACAATCCATGATTATGACGCGATTACGAATGGGACGAACTACTATGTGAACGCGTTTAACGAAGTGGAACGCGGGAGTCCGAGCAAACTCTTCAACAACATCTATCATTTCAGCATCAATGAGGGCGCCCAGCAGTCAACGCGCGAGGCGTTTGAGCGGCTTGTTGATTCCTTGCGGTTCAATATCAATATTCTTGACATTGGATATTGCTTGGTGCCTTCGGATGCCCTACCCGGCTATTCGACAGATTTTTCGGCTGTTGCGTGCCGGACGGATTTTGACTGTCGTGACGATCAGGGCAGTCCGACCTCTACGACAAACGGCGTGTGCGGGAACGGCCGAACCAAACTCTTGCGCGACTGGAAACGGCTGAATGACATCCGGCGGATACAGGACGCCGTGGAAGCGACCGGCGGCGTGCCAAATCTTGCCGGAGGGACGTTTTATCCGGGCTACACGGTGTCAAAATGGCCATCGTGGAACAATACACTCGGCCGCGCGCTTACGGCCGCACTGCCGCAGGACCAAATAAATCAGTGGACCGCGTGCGCGTCGCCGCTTGGGGAAGAGAAATCGGGCGTGGATGCGTTTACGTGCTGGGACGCGGCGTCGTCAACGTATAATTGTCCAACGTTTTCGAGCGTGTATGAATATGAATATGTCAGCACGACGCGATCGTACAAGATTCACGCGCCGCTTGAATATATCAGTTTGACCGCGCCGCTCAATGCGGCGGTGCCACCGTTCCCGGTCATTAAAGAATTTATTGATGTATCAAAATTCGCTGACACCCCGTGGTGCAGTAACTCAATTGAAAATCCGTTTGCCGGCGCGTGCGGCGACCGCGTTGTCCAGCGGAATGCCGGCGAACAGTGCGATCCGCCGGGGTCGGTTGGTATTGGCAGAATTGGGATTGAGGAAGTAGCGCCAGTTGGCGTGTGCACCGATGATACGCTTCGCGCGTGCAGCAGCAATCCCGCGTGCAACTCGTCGCTCATTGGCGTGGGCGAGAATCCCGGGTACTTATTAGGAGAAAGTTCTGAATTACCGTCTGATTATCCACCGATGCTTGTACCAATAGCCGCCGATTATGGGGCTATTCAGCAAGTCCGATCCGAGACGGTTTGTACGTACGGTACAAACAAGCAGATTATTTACCAATCTCTTGATGCGAATCGTATACTCGACGTGTTTGTGTGTTCGACGGACACCGACTGTCGGTCAGCTCCGATGTATGGGTTGCCGACCTATAACCTCATAAGAACCATCGGCGAAGAAAGTAATGCATCGTCGGTTGATGTCTTTTTATCCGGAACCGGAGAAGTAAAGCGGATAAGCAATACGGAGCTTTTGCCGAATGGGGGGGCCACACCGATCACTGTATTGGAATATAACTGTGACCAGATTGAGGATTCTCTCTCGTTTACATCTGAATATCTTGCGGTTGGCACATCCTGCGATCTCCCGACCGGCGTTGTGTATAACGAAGTCGACTGTGGCAGTGAACGCGCGACGTGGGACTGCAACGCAAGCTGCCGGTTCGACTATGGCGAGTGCGAAAGTTTGAGCGACTGCGGCAACGCCGTCGTTGAGGCCGACGAAGTGTGCGACGACGGCACCCTGAACGGCACATACGGGCATTGCGCAGATGCAAATAGCAAAAGAGCGGACGGAACGTTTGTTGGCGCGTGTCTGGGCGCGCATTCGCAGTATTGCGGGAATGGAGCAGTTGACTTCAACGATAAGGACGGCGACGGCGTGAAAGATGCAAATGAAGCATCGCTTGAGTTTTGCGATACGGCGACGCCAACGAATGCCTGTAGCGGCCTTTCTTCGCTCTTGTGTGATCTGACCGGTGATCCCACAGTTCCTATGAATCTGTGCCTAGTGAAGTTGTACAGTGATGATTATGAGAGTCAGGGTTCGTGCAATGTGGTGAGCGGGAATGCGTATAATGTCGCCAGCTCGACTTTGACCTGCGCGCGCGACTGTCAAGGACCGGGTTCGTACTGTGGGGATGGCGAAGTGGACTTCAGCTTTGGCGAGCAGTGCGATGACGGCAATAAAACGAACGGCGATGGGTGCAATATCATTTGTAAGTTGGAGAATTTTGCGTGTAAAAATGCGGCTCCCATGTTTACCACGACGACAAATAAAACGCGGATTTATGTGAACAAGTATGTGAGCGGCGATCGGACCGCGCTCTCCTCGTATGGAGCGCCCATAGAGGCCTGTTATTCACCGGCCGCGGCCGCGACAGGCGATGCCATTTGCGGCGCATACGGTCTTTCGTGCGATGGGTCTCGCGTGAGTTGTTCGGAAAATCTCGATGTGAGACGGGCTTCCGTTGCATCGGCAACCGGCGTAGCAAAGGAGGACGTGAAATTGGCGGTGGTATGCGCTGGCGTTTACGCGCTCCCGCCTCCGCCGGTAGTCACGTCTGCCGGGCGATGCGGCGACGGCGTGGTGCAATCGCCCAACGCCGACGGCGTCGCGGAAGCGTGCGATTTGGGGGCTCAAAACGGCATCGCGTGCTCGCCATCCTATGGCGCGTCCTGCACCTATTGTTCCGCTGACTGCGGCGAGATCCTGTCGGTCTCCGCGGCAGAGTTTTGCGGCGATAGGACGCTTCAAAAACAGTATGAAGCGTGCGATGTCTTCGGTTCATCCGTTGTGTCTGCGTGTCTTGAACCGTCATTCAAACTCGATTTCGGCGTCATTACGGGCTATGACGGTTTTACCCGGGCGCTCTATGATTCGGCCTTTGATACTGCTGGGTCAGTACAGGAAGCAATCAGTAATATTTGCAATGATGCCATTGATTTTGATAACAAGAGCACGACCGATGAAGGAATTATTTGCACTGGCTTTCTTACAGCGATGATCAATAATACTATTAATCCGGATAATAATCAGCACGACATGACCAATATTAAAAATGGCCGCTGTTCCGACGACCCGTCCATCTATTGCGAAAACGACTTGGACTGCGCCGTGCCCGCGAGCGCTGTCACTATGAACCTCCGAACCGTCAACTGGCTCAAGATCTCGCCGCTCTCGACGAATCTTTCACAATATGGCACGTGCGAGCCCACGGGCCTTTATCAGTGCAGCGCCGGGGCTGGAGGACGCGGCCTGCTCTCATGCGCGGACGAAGGAGTGGTTTCGTGCGCAAATTGTTCTCTCGACGTTGATTGCGTTTCTTGCACGAAATACACGGACGGCACGGGCGCGCGGCCGTATCTCAATATCTTGAATCCGATGATAGGCAATAATGCTACGGGATCCATGGAAGAAATGCCTACCTACCTCCTGCGTCCAACTGCGCCAGCCGGGTTTGACACTTATCTTGGCAGGTCGAATCTCGTGGACGATAAGGCGGTTTCAGTAGCGGTCCCGCTGCTTTTGATAGAGCCCATTCCAGCAGAAACAATCCAGACAAGCAATTACTGTGCCAATGAATACAAAGTATTCCTGAACGAGCCGCAGTTGTCCGGGGTGTCAACAGCCGGAGGAGAATTTGATCGCGCGCAAACTCTTGTCACTACTGACAAAGCGGACTTCTTCGATTATCCGGTCAATGGAGAAGATGATACGATTGATAATGAGATGATCGTATCGCCAGCCGTGCCGAATGGGTCGTTTCGGTTCGTCGTGCGGTGGTCTGGCGCCGAGGATGCGCAGAACGTCAAATTCAGCGGCATTCTCTACAGCGATGATTTTGCTGGAACAGGCAATGACAGTTCCATCGGGTACACCCAAGCCGAGACGGACAATCAACTTTGCAATAGAATGAAGATTGGTCTCCCGGGTGCGGGTATTTTTTATGGCCATTGGGTGCCAGAGTCATTGCCCAGTCCTGATCCCGGCTGGCCGGAACCGTATAAATGCAGAGCATACGCTGAAACGGCAGGCAATTTGAAGCCAAGCATATTTGTGCACGCTTTTGGCAGTTTGACGGATACATTTGCGCACTCGATTACCTTGGGCGTGCGTCGAAATGCGGGTGGAGTGCTTCAAGTGGGGAGCCCCATCGCATTCTTTGTGGAGGCCATCAGCATCGACCCGACGAAGAGAATGTTTAACTACGCGACGGCCGACACCCAAGTGGCAGTGGACGTATATTCGTATCACGAAGGGCAAGTACCGCTGTACTCGCTTTATATGCCAACGTCGATCTTTAAACTTGCGCCGGCGCGCCACACGAGTACCAATAAACTCGCAAAATATTGGCATGTTCTGAATCTTGTGAAAAATGCCGAAGGGCGTTACGAGATACAGCCGATTCGGGAACCAACGAATCCAGACATTGTGTATGAAAACGGGACTTTGGAAACCAGTTTTGACGAGATTCTTGCGAATATACAGGCGGCGCGGTAAACAGGGAACAGGGAACAGGGAACAGGGAACAAGAATGATCAATGTTCAATAACCAATAACCAATGTGAACAACGAACAGCCCACAATGACCGTTGAGCCGGTCGCACCGCAGGTCCCGCAAGCGCCGACCCCAGCGCCTCGCCGCATGAAAAAAATCATGCTCATTCTTGTTGGCGGAATTGTTGTTGTCGTTTTGATTGTGGCCATATATTGGTTTATTCGTTCCAGAGCGCAAAGAGAAGCCGCAGTCCTGCCGGAAGAAGCGCCACAAGTAGTAGAAGAGGAAGTTCCGTATGTGGATCCGTTCCCGAACGATTTGGATCGCGACGGCATTCCCAATGATCAGGAGGCCGAACTCGGGACGAGCGATGTTGATTTTGACACGGATGGCGACGCCATTTCCGATGCTGATGAAATGAATTTTTGGAAAACTGATCCCACAAAACCCGACACGGACGGCGATGGCTTTGCCGATGGGTGGGAGGTCATCAGCGGATACAATCCGAATGGGGAGGGGAAATTAGAATAATGTTCAATGTTTAATGTTCAATGTCCAATGCTCCATGATCTTCATTGAATATTGAGCATTGAGCATTGATAATTTCAACTCTATGTTTGAAGACCAACCAACAACCCAAGGAGGGAACGTGCCCGGCAATCTGCCCGTCGGCGAGCCGGAGGATATTTTTGGCGGCACGGAGCCGGCCGAGCCGCCAGCCGCGTCGCCGGCGCCATCGGCAGCTCCTGTCGCGGAAGAAGCAATGGCAGAAGCGCCGCCGGAAACGGCGCGTCCGGCAACGGCGCTCGAAGCCGGAGTGTTAAGGCCGAAGACGGCAACAGCCGCACCGCCGGCAATGTTCGAAGAACCATTCACTGTGCCACCTCTCGAGTCAGTCGGTGAAGCCGGACCCATTAGCCCGGGCGTGCCGCCTCCCGCCGGCGCGGCTCCTGCTTCTCCAGCCGAGATGGCGCCGACGAAAGGCCCGTCCGTCAGCCGCGGCATTATGACCGCGATTATCGGAGGCGTCGTCCTCCTGATCGTCCTCGGCGGCGGGTGGTGGATCTACGCGTCTTTTGTCCGCGGCGGGGGACCGGACGAGATATTCGAGGCCGCGCCGCCAGCGCCGCTTCCGGCCGAAGAGTCGCCGGCCGCGCCAGTTGCGCCGCCGCCGGCCGCGGTGCCGGAAGTCACGCGCGAAGCCATAGGAGAGACAATTCTGTTTGGCGAACCGATTGACACTGATGCCGATCAGCTTGATGACGATCTTGAACAAACCCTCGGGACTGATCCGAACAACTGGGATACGGATGGCGATGAATTAAGCGACGGCGATGAGAAGCTGGTATGGGAGACCGATCCGCTGAATCCCGATACCGACGGGGACAGCTATTCCGACGGCCAGGAAGTTCGTTCCGGATACAGTCCGACTGGTCCCGGAAGATTGTTCCAGCCGCCTACGACGACGGAGTAGCGCCCAATCACCTTACCACCTTAACACCTGATCACTCATTCACCTGATTGCCAACATGTGAATGTAATATTGTGAAAAATTGATGCGGTGTTTCTATGCTTGGTTTCAAAAAGAAAAAAACAGCGGAACAGGGCGAGGAGTCCACAATGCAAGGGGGGCTTTCGCCGGTCCGCGTCACCACGATCCCGGACATCTTTTATGGCGGGAGAGAACCCGAGATTTATCCCGCTCGCAAACCCGAAGAGGCGCCCCAAAAAAAACCCGTAGCCGCAGAAGCTCCGGTAGCGAGGCGGTTTGCGCTGTTGAAAAATAAAAAGATGCTGTATATTGGCGGCGGGGTATTTTTTTTGATTGCCATCGGGCTTATTTCCCGGTATTACATCAAACAGGCATTTCCCGGTGGAGCCGCCGTGCGTGAAGCCCCGACTCCGCCAGCGGCGACAGCGCCCGCGCCGCCGGTTCCGGTTGCGCCGCCGCCGGCGGCAGCTGCGACGACAACGCCCGAGCCGGCGCCAACGGCCCCGTCCCTCGAAGAGAGAGGTCCTCTGCCATTGGATTTTCCGCGCGTCGTGCTTGTTGACAGCGTTGATCTTGACGCCGACGCTTTGACCGACGTCGAAGAAGAAGTGTTTGACACGGACAGCGGGACGTGGGACACCGACGGAGACGGGTATTACGACGGGCAGGAGATTGTCAATTTGTATAATCCAAAGGGTTTTGCGCCGATACGGCTCATTGACTCCGGACTTATTCGCGAGTATGTGAATCCCACATGGCAGTATCGCGTGTATTATCCGTTTGCGTGGACCGAAGGCGCAGTGGACGCCGAAGCGAATCAGGTACTTTTTAGCGCTGCGACAGGCGACTATGTGGAGGTCGTTGCGTTCGCGATGGAGCCCGGGCAGACGTTTCTCGATTGGTTTTCGGCAAACGCCCGCGGTCAGCGATTCACGGATCTTGTTCCGTTCTCGAACCGTTTTCAGGTGGACGGTTTCCGCAGGCAAGACAACTTGGTCGCCTATTTTGTCCAAAATGACAGCGTCTTTGCGCTCATCTATCATCCGGGCACGACCGGATTCATTTCGTTTCGTCACGTGATGATTATGATGGTCCAGGGCTTTCGGCCGACGCGCACGTCGGTGGAGATTCCGGAGCAGGAGGTCCTGCCCCAGCCGGTGGGGACGTCTGAAACAACGGTCGCGCCAACATCGTCGGAAGAAGTTGCGACAACGACGGAAGAGTGATAACTGATACGTGATAGATGATAGATATTTAAGATCCGAAATCTGAATTCTGAAATCCGAAATCCGATATGTCTTGCAACGTCTACCAATCGGTGAAGCGGGGCATCGTGTCAAAGCGAGACGTGAGCCGGATTGCCGACCGCATGCTTGCCGGGCTCGGGAGGAATGAGGCGGACGCGAGTGTTCACGTGATCGGTGATGCGAGGATGAAAGCGCTGAACCGCCGCTATCGCGGCGTCGGAAAGACAACGGACGTGCTGTCATTTCCTACGGAGACGGGTGAAAACGATTTAGGCGATCTGTTTATTTCTGCGCCGCAGATCCGGAGGCAGGCGAAAGAACTTGGTATTCCGGCCAAAGAGGAATTCGTCCGGATGCTCTCTCACGGGATTCTGCATCTCGCGGGGTATAACCATGAGAAAAAGCGTGAATCCGAAAAGATGTTTGGATTGCAGGAGAAGCTCGTGGAAAGATTGAATATTGTCCGCCAAAGGCGGATCCGCCTCTGGCGGAAATATTAAACATTGAGCATTGAACATTGCCCGCATCTTGTTTCTTTTATTGTATGAGCACCCGCCGTCTTGTCAAAAGTTTTCGTGACGCATCTCGCGGCATCGCGTACGTGTTTCGGCATGAGCAGAATTTTCGAATTCAACTGTGTTTCGCGCTCGTTGTTGTCGCCGCGATGTTCGTGTTCGGTTTGCGGACGTCCGAAATGGTGGTGATACTCCTTTTGATTCTGCTCGTGCTTCTCTTGGAATTTCTGAACAGCGCGTTTGAAAAATTTATTGACATTGTGAAGCCCCGGCTCGCGTATCAGGTGGAAGTGATCAAAGATATTCTCGCCGCGATGGTGCTGTTCGCGTCGCTCGGAGCGACGGTGATCGGACTTATTATTTTCTGGCCGCATATCCTTCGACTGGTCTTGTAACGCACGCTTTAGAGAGAAACGTATGAAACGAATCAGATCACATCCGCGCATGATTACGGGCATTGATATCGGATCAACCGCGATCCGTATTGCTGTGGGTCAGGCAGTGGAGGATGAAAACCGAAAGCCCCGAGTTCAAATTTTCGGCGCCATTGAGGTCGCGTCGGAAGGTGTCCACAAGGGCGTGGTCTCGAGCATCGAGGACGCGGTCTCGTCGCTTTCCTCGGCGCTGGAGCAGATTGAGCGGATGATCGGCATTCCCATCGAGCACGCGTGGGTGGGATTGGGGAGCATGCACGTGGTCTCCCAAGAAAGCAAGGGCGTCATCGCGGTCGCGAAGTCGGACGGCGAGATCGCAGAAGAGGACGTGGCGCGGGCGGTGGAAGCGGCCCACGCGGTGGCGCCGCCCCTGAATTATGAGATGCTCCATGTGGTGCCTCGCGGATTTTCGGTGGACGGTCAGACGGGGATCAAAGACCCCGTCGGCATGACGGGCATACGGCTCGAGGTGGACACGCAGATTATCCACGGGCTTTCGGCCTCTCTCAAAAATGTGGAAAAAGCGGTATATCGCGCGGGGATCGAGATAGACGATCTGGTGTTATCCATTCTTGCCACCGGAGACGTCGTGACGACCGCTCGGCAGAAAGATCTTGGCGTTGCGGTCGTGAATATCGGCGGATCGGTGACGAGCATGGTGGTCTACGAAGACGGCGATATCGTTCACGTCGCCGCGTTTCCGATCGGATCCGGGCACGTGACCAACGATCTGGCCATCGGTCTGCGAACATCCATTGATGTCGCGGAGCGGGTAAAAATTCACCACGGGGAGAGTATCGCGGAAGCCGTCTTGCGGCGGGAGAAAGTCGACCTCGGGAAGCTGGGGGCAGAGGCGTCCGAAGAAGTATCGAAGAGGTATATTGCAGAAATCATTGAAGCGCGCATGACCGAGATTCTTGAGAAAATAGGAGAACAACTGTCCGCGATTGATCGAAACGGCCTTCTGCCGGCCGGGATCGTGCTCACAGGCGGCGGGGCAAAACTTCGAGGACTTCCGGATTTAGCGAGGCGCACGCTCGCCCTGCCCGCATCGCTCGGGTATCCGGTTGATATGGTGAGCTCAACCGACAAAATCAACGATCTCTCATTTGCCTCGGCCATCGGACTCGTGAAATGGGGCGCCGGGCTCCAGCAGACCCGCGGGGCGCGAAAAAGACCGATCGGCGCGTTTCTCTCTCGCGCGTCCCAGCATGTCGTCAAGCTGGCCAAGACGCTCATCCCCTGAAAAAATTGCAGATTGCTGATTTCAGATTTCAGATTGAAAAAAGACGCCGGTCTTATTGCTGACGGACATTGGTTCGAAAGCTGCGGATCGGTTTTTTAAGTTATACACACGTATATGAGGAAAAGTTTGACAGGTCCGGGTAAAAGAAGATACACTATAAACCAGGAAAGAATTATGTCGATAGAACAGATGTGAATGAACAAAAAATGTGTTCAAACAATCCGAAATTTGAAATTCGAAATCTGCAATCTCCGCCAAAGGACGGATCCGCCTCTGGCGGATGAAATCTGCAATCACAAATATGCCTCAAGTCAAACCGGACATCGAAACATTCGCGAAAATCAAAGTGATCGGCGTGGGCGGGTCCGGCGGGTCTGCCGTGGACCGTATGGTCATGTCCAAAATCAGAGGCGTGGAGTTTGTCGCGATGAATACGGACGTGCAGGCCCTGCATCATAACAGCGCGCCGCGGAAGCTCCACATCGGAAAAACTGTGACCCGCGGCCTCGGCGCCGGCATGGATCCGGATCTCGGCAAGAAGAGCGCGGAGGAGGCCCAGAACGACATTCGGGAAATACTGAAGGACACCGACATGGTGTTTATCACCTGCGGTTTGGGCGGCGGAACCGGCTCGGGAGCAAGTCCGGTGATCGCGCAAATCGCGCGCGATATGGGGGCGCTCACGGTCGCGGTGATCACCAAGCCATTCTCGTTCGAGGGCGCGCAGCGCGCCGCCATCGGCGACGAGGCGTATCACGAACTATCCAGAAACGTTGACACCATTATTACCATTCCGAACGACAGAGTGCTCCAGATTATTGACAAGAAAACGACACTGCTCGAGGCGTTTCAGATTGTTGATGACGTCCTGCGGCAGGGCGTGCAGGGCATCTCGGAACTTATTACCGTTCCCGGGCTCATCAATGTTGATTTTGCCGATGTCAAGGCCATCATGTCGAACACGGGGTCGGCGCTTATGGGCATCGGTTCGGCCACCGGGGAGCATCGGGCCGTCGAAGCCGCGAAGTCCGCCATTTCGAGTCCGCTCCTTGAACTCTCGATAGACGGAGCGCGCGGCATTCTCTTTACCATTACCGGCGGGAAAAATTTGGGCATGCAGGAGGTCGCCGAAGCCGCGAAAATCATCACGAATTCGTCGGATGAAAACGCAAAAATCATTTTCGGGGCCGTGATAGACGAGTCCATGGCGGACGACCTGCGCATCACCGTGATTGCGACCGGATTTGAGGACCGAGAGCGGCCGCTCGCCGGGGCGTCCCCGGACGAAGAAACGCGAGGGATGTTTCCCGGGAGACGCATGTTTTATTCGCCGGCGACGTTCACAAAAAAATCGGCGGCGTCTTCTCTTCCCTCGGATGAGGAAGAACGCCGGGGAGATATGATGGAGGAGGAAGAAAAACCGTCGTTTACAGGCAAACCCCTCAAGGCGAAAGGCGCGTTGTTCGGAGCCCCACTTCCGCAATCCTCGGGTCCGACGACGAGCGACAAGGATGATTTTGAAATTCCGGCGTTTATTCGGAAAAAAATGAGGAAGTGACCACCCAAACACCCAATCACCTGACTACCTAACCACCCAATCACTCATTGCACCAACGCCTCGCTTTTGCGGGTTTGTTTTGTAACAAGAGAAATGATATACTGATTACGCAGAATGTCATTTTCGCTGCTGCCAATACATACGTGCATGTACCGGGAATAGCTCTCTGTGCACCAAGTGCTAAAGTGCTAAAGTGCTAAAGTGCTAAAGTGCTAAAGTGATAAGGTGGTAAGGTGATAAAGTGATAAAGTGTAATGTATGCATTGCCCCGTCTGTAAGTCAAAAGAAACCAAAGTGATTGATTCGCGGCTCTCGCAGGATGGGATGACGGTGCGCCGCCGACGGGAGTGCGTGCTGTGCCGTTTTCGTTTTTCGACCAACGAAGAAATGGAGCTTCTTGATCTCTCGGTGGTGAAAAACGACGGGAGAAGAGAGTCGTATGATCGGAAGAAGCTGACTGCCGGGGTCCTTCGATCCCTTGTCAAGCGGCCGTATACGCAGGATTCCTTCGACCGCTTGGTGCACGCCATTGAGCGGGATATTCAGAAAAAGAAAAAACGCGAGCTCACAAGCGCCGAGATCGGCGACATTGTGATGAAGCATCTCGCGAAATTCGACAAGGTCGCGTACATCCGGTTCGCGTCCATTTATCGCGCGTTCGAAGACGTGAACAAATTTGAAAAAGAAATTCAGGCGTTACGAAGGACAAAGGCGAGGAGGAGAAGATAATCGCGATATTCGGAATGACGAAAATCAGAAATTCGAATATCGAAATCCGAAACAATATTGAATATCGAATGGATAAATTCAAAACGAAAACGAATATTTGAATTTCTCTATTTAAAATTGTTTCGAATTTCGAATTTCGAAATTCGAGTTTCGAATTTAATATATGGCATCAGAAAAAACAAAAACCGTCGAAGAAGAACGCGTCAAGGAAGCAGGCGAAACGTCCGACGCAAAGGACAAAAAGAGCCCGGAAGAGCTCATGAGGTCCGCCATCAAGTGGTCAGAGCTTATTTTCGAGCAGAATAAAAAAATCAAACGCCGGCTCGGATGGATAATTTTTGGCGGATACGTGCGCCTTGCTCTCATTCTCGTGCCGCTCATTCTCGCGCTTATTTATTTGCCGCCGCTGGTGCAGGATCTTTTGAATCAGTATGGAAGTATTTTTTCCGGCGCTGGACAGGGCGGCAGTCCGTTGGGCGGCTCTTTCAATGACATCCTGTCCGACATTTCGCCGGAACAAATACAGCAGGCGCTGAAAATTTTGGGAAAATAATAGAGAAAAACAATGCTCAATGCTCAATGCTCAATGATCAATGATGAATGAGGAACAGCCGTTCTTTGTTGGTGATTGTTCGTTATGACGTATGCTTAAACGCACCAAAATCGTCTGTACGCTCGGCCCGTCGTCCGAATCGGTCGGCATCATTCAAAAGATGGTGGAAGCCGGCATGAACGTCGCGCGGCTGAATTTTTCGCACGGCACATACGAGCATCACGCAATGCTTCTGACGCGCGTTCGAAACGCGGCGAAAAAAACGGGCGAGCCGGTGGCGGTCATGCAGGATCTGCAGGGGCCGAAAATTCGCGTGGGCGTTTTGCCGCCGGAGGGCGTTGAACTGCTCGAGGGGAAGTCCGTCAGCTTTGACACGAGCATCACGGGGTATTCGGACGACGCGCTTCCGGTGGATTATCCGGATTTGCACGCGTACGTCAAAAAAGGCGAACGGCTCTTGCTTGCTGACGGAAAAATCGAGACCAAAATAACGGAGGTTCGCGGCACGCGCATCGAAGCGATTGTTGTCGCGGGCGGGCGACTTTCGTCGCATAAGGGCATTAATGTGCCGGACTCCCATCTTGTCGTCCGCGCACTCACGGACAAAGATAAGGAAGACGCACGATTCGGCGTCGAACACGGCGTTGACTATATCGCGCAATCGTTTGTGAGGAATGCGGAGGATATTTTGGATCTGCGGTACTCGATTGCCGAGCATGAGAGACGGCTGAAGAAAAAACCCGAACAGCCGATTCGCATTATTGCCAAAATCGAACGCCACGAGGCTGTCAAGAACATCAAAGAAATTCTCGAAACCGCGGACGGCATTATGGTTGCGCGCGGGGATTTGGGGATAGAAACGCCGGCGCCGGACGTCCCGCTTGTGCAAAAGAAGCTGATTGACCTTGCGCTTGCGGCGGCAAAGCCGGTGATTGTGGCAACGCAAATGCTCGATTCCATGCAGGAAAATCCGCGCCCGACCCGCGCAGAGGTCTCCGACGTCGCAAACGCCGTCATTGATCACACGGACGCGGTGATGCTCTCGAACGAAACCGCGACCGGCAAATATCCGGTTGAGACCGTCCGCACGATGGCAGAGATTATTCATGAAACCGAACAGTCGGCCTATGACAACCTGCCGATGCGCGAATACGGGGGCAAGAAACAGAAGACGGATGCGGTGTTAAGCCAGCTTTCGCGTCTGCTCGCGGAAAAAATTGACGCGAAACTGCTTCTGGCCGCGTCGCTTTCCGGCGAAACCGGCCGACTTATCAGCCGCTACCGGCCGGAACTGCCGATTCTCGTCGCGACGAGCACGGAACGCGTGCGCCATCAGCTCAACTTGTCGTGGGGCGTTGTACCCTTCATACTGCCGCCGTGCAACACCATCGAGGAGCTGGTTGAGCGTTCCCTCGTGCATTTAAAGCGGGAAAAAATGGCGAAGACGGGAGACAAGATTATTGTCGTTGCCGGCGAACCGGTAGGACACGCGGGGCATGTGAATTTGGTGGAGGTGAGGGAAGTCAGGTGAAATGATCAATGATCAATGTTCAATGACCAATGCGGAATGATAAATGATAGCTGATAGGTGATAGAGAACGCGTTATGTCGGTTCTCATGTATCATTTATCACTTATCATTTATCATCTATCACTTTTTCGCAGTGTATATGGGTCCAGCCAAAACCGTTAAAAAAAAGAACAGCCGCAACCAGCGGAACATTCTCTGGTTCAAAGAAATTTCCATCGCCGACGTTCCCATTGTGGGTGGGAAAAATGCTTCGCTCGGGGAGATGTATTCGAAACTGGGGGATAAGGGGATTCGCATTCCAAACGGGTTTGCCGTGACGGCCAATGTGTATTGGTCGTTTTTGCGCGCGGCCGGCCTTGATCGGAAAATAAAGAAAATAATCAAGGATCTGGACGTGAAGAATGTCCGCGAACTCTCCCGCGTCGGGAAAGAGATCAGGGACCTGATTCTCGGGGAGGAACTTCCCTCCGGCATCAAACTGTCAATCGTGAACGCGTACCGGAAATTGTCCGAAGAAAGCGGAAGAAAAAATT
>Ga0155319_115_pt2 | contig 14204 bp, 14 predicted proteins | sample RifCSPhighO2_02_FD_106287 | JGI IMG/M metagenome (GOLD analysis project Ga0155319, IMG submission 106287) | Candidatus Magasanikbacteria bacterium RIFCSPHIGHO2_02_FULL_51_14
GGAGCGCGACTTTCGTTCCGTCGCGGTCTTCAAAAATATACATTTCTTTTTCTATCACGTCGGTGCCGCGGCCGAGCGAGCGGACAAAAAGCGCCGCCTCTTCAAGCATCGGCGTCTCGATGCGTTCATAGCCGTACGCTTCGGCGATGTTTTCGGCCCCGTGGTACATGCGCTTCCAGAAATATTCGTCTTTCGGCATGATGTCTCTCATCCCGCGCAAAAGCGACGGGGTCTTCGCGCCCCGCGCCTTGATCGGCGCCGACACCTCGCGCGCCGGAGCTGCCGGCGCCTCCACGCGCGTTTTCTTCACTTTCACCTTTTTCGCCTCCGCCTTCTTCACGGCAACCTTCTTCTTCACGTCTGTTTTTTTTGATTGTTTTTTTGCCATAATCTTTTATCAATCGTACATCCAATAAAATGCTTACGTCTTATCTCTCTATGTATCTCTCTATTGACCATTGAACATTGAGCATTGAACATTCTTCTTGGATCTTGGCTCTCTTTCATTCCCAATCTGAAATCTGCAATCCGAAATCTGAAATTCAAAGGTTGTACTCCGGCGCCGCGACCACGCCGATCCGATCGAACGGATACCCGCGAAACCACGTGCGGCCGACAATCACGTTGCGGCCGACCGGACCGAATCTGCGGGAATCAAAACTCGCGCCGCGATTATCACCAAGCACGAAGTACTGATCCGGACCGAGCGTGACGCTCACGAGTCCAACCGTCTCGACGCCGATGTCGAGATACGTTTCATCGAGCACTGTGCCTTGCGGATGCTCTTCGTTGTAAATAATCACTTTTTCGTCTTCGATTTTCACCCGCTCGTTTGGAAGGCCGATCACCCGCTTCAGATAAAAATCCTGCGGATTGTTGGGCGCGCGAAACACCACGACCTCCCCGCGCGCCGGATCGCGCAGACGATAACTCAACTCGTCAATAATCAAATATTCGTGCTGAAAAAATGTGGACTCCATGGACTGGCCTTTGACGTAAAAGGGTTTGAATAAAAAATACCGCACCAGCCCAATCGTAATGCCCGCAAGCAGGGCCACTTTAATGAGTTCAAGAAAAAACAGCCCGACCGCCTCAAAAAACCGCGTCGCTCTTTTTGGCGGCTGGCCTGTTTCTTCCGGCTGGTCTTCGGGCAGGAGCGCATTCTCTTTTTCCAGGGTTGGCTTCATACGATGACGTGGGGTAAATGGTATCAGAAACCGCCGTCTTTTTCAAGATGAACGGCTGGCGTTTTTAGTATACATCAAACAGACGTCAAAACAAAAAAAATAAATTCGGCTGTGGGCGTGCCTGGAATCGAACCAGGGACCTCAACATTATCAGTGTTGCGCTCTAACCGACTGAGCTACACGCCCGCAAGTGGCGCGCCACGAGGCGGCGCCATTCTTTCACGAAATTCCCTGCCGCGTAAAGTCGCTACGCTCCCACGCGGCACTCAAAGCGGCTTGAATACTCGTCGCTTTTCGTGGGTCCGAGAGGAGTCGAACCTCTGACCTCCACAATGTCAATGTGGCGCTCTAACCAACTGAGCTACGAACCCGTGGCGACGAGTAGTATATACCAAAATTGAATTTTTGCAAGACCGCGATACATCGGGCGATAAAAACAAATTCAGTCCGCCTTGGCGGACTGAATTTTTATTGCGAAACGCAATTAGATGTTCAAGTTGTCTACAGCGCTCGTATCTACATCCATCGATGCAACTGATGGCGCGCGAGAAACGGCTCCCATGCGCGGGCCGCGTCCGCCTTCCGGCTCGTTGATCTTCAAATTGACGCGCGCGTTGTTTTTCGCGCCGACAATTTTGAGGAGCGTGCGGAGCGAGTGCGCGGTCTGGCCCTGTCGGCCGATGACGTACCCCATGTCGCTCGGATTGACGTCCAGCGTGATGAGCACGCCGCGTTCGTCCACAATCCGGGTGGACTTGACGTCGTTCGGATTATTCACGATCGCTTTCACGACGTACTCGATAAACTTTTGATCTTCGTCCATATCTCGAAAATTCACATCAAAACTTTCTTACAATCGAACTGTCGACAGCGCCCCGCATGCCGCCGCTGGCGGCCATCGGGGCCAGTTCTGGAATAACGATAGAATATCAGCCGGTGAATGCCCTGTCAATACTTACGGATAACGTACTTACGGATAACGGATAATCCTGATTTACGGATTACTAATTGCTGATTGTTGATTGTTGATTGTTGATCACCGATCACTGATCACTCGCTTCCTTTGCGGGTGCAACCTCGCTCACCGGAGCTTCCGCCGCAACTGCCGCCGGTTGTTCTGGAACTGTTGGAGCTTCGGCCGGCGTCGCCGGTTCGGCCGCCTTTTCCGCTTCCGCGGCTTTCACCGCTTCTTCCGCCTTCACCGCTTCTGCCACTTTCGCCGCTTGTTCCGCATTGCCGGCCACTATTTTTTCTTTTCGTTTTTTTGAGAGGTATACGGATTTCTTTTTCTCGCCCTGAAGAATACCTGCGTTCAAAAACAAATTATGCACCGTGTTCGAGGTTTGCGCGCCGACCGAAAGCCAATATTGAATGCGATCATTTTTGAAATTGATGACTTTTGGATTTTTGGTCGGATCGTACTGGCCCAGAATTTCCAAACTGCCGGACTGGGTGTCTTTCGCTTTTTCAGAGACAACCAGACGATAGCTGGGACTTTTGATTTTTCCGACGCGCTGAAGACGAAGCATTAACATATTTTGGAAATTGGGTAATTAGGTAATTGGGCAATTGGGTCGTTGATCGAGAGTGGGCAGTCAATGGACCCGTTCGTGATGATTAAAGCGGCGATAGTATAGAAAACGGGGGAAAATTTGTCAACAGCGGAAGTTGGGGCGTCGGGTCGAAGCGGGCGACCCGACGCCATATTCTTCTCGGAAACGCTAGGATGCCTCCTCGGTCTCCCGTGACCGCATGTTGAGGTACAGAGTTCCCAGAGGCAGGCCATTCTCGTTGAAGCCGAACGTGCCTGTTATCACGCCAACTTCAACATAGTGCGTTGCCGATCCCTGCCCGATGCAGTGTTTTGCAGACGTCCCAGCGGGGATGTAGAAGCCCCCACCACTCGACGAGGCGTCGTCTACCGACTGTACGTCTCCCCTGCGGACAAACAACACCTGCGTCTCATCACCACGCTGGACGCGGAAGCGCACGAGGTTGTCCCTATCCATGCGCCGAAACTCCGCTTGCGTAGAGGACCCCGCGATGATTTCGACCCAGTACCCTGACTGTTGCGCTTCCTGCTCTTGCGGTTGAGCGTCCATGATTTCCCCTCCATGAAGAAGTTGAGAAGCCGATTGTGTCATCAAGCCCGCCACAATAACACAAGTTACTCCTCAACCGAATACGCGGAACAATATATCAAGGTCTGTATGCGCTTGTCAATCGCCTTCAATCCGCACCGATGTACGAACTGAAGGCGATGCGCGATTCCTCCGGATCGCGCGTGTGCCCTCCCTATCCCCCTTCTCATACCAGGCCGACACTTACTGTGCCTTCTGATCCTCCTTCGGCCGATCGGGAACGGACCGAATATGTCCGGCGCTCGTGATGATCCGTTCTGTGCCGTTCCGAACAGTTACAGCGCTTCCGCTGATCGCTTCCACGACGCCCGTCCTGCCATGCCTGTTGGCAAGTACCTGCCCCGTCACCGTGTCCCCGACGCGAATAGCGCGCTTGAGCTTTCGCTCTTCCATCTCGACGAACTGGGCGTCCTCGCCATCACCGATGCGGACCCTCACGAGTCCACTTTTGGAAGAACGCGCGACGATTGTTCCCTCTTTGCCGTAATCCCCCGTAACACGGTTGGGAAGAGAAACCCTCTCCCCATCCGGTACAGTTGTCCATGAATCGTTCATCAGACCCTCCTCCTTGAAAGTGTCGCTGTTTTCGATTTTTCGTCCCGACGATGTATCGCGAAACGAAAGACCGCCCGAGTTGGGGCGGCTGTGTTATTCTTGATTGCGATCATCCAATAAAGATTAACACAAACGTCCCAACCCGCGGGCGGTCTTCTTCGTGGTTTTCTTGGTTGCGAGGATGTATGTGTTCATACCTCTTTTACGATCCTATAGGCATGATCGGTTGGTATATTCGGTGCGCTGATGATATTCTCTCTCAATACTTTTATACCACTTATATCATGTTTCTCTGGATCATACTGAACATAGCCAGGGTATGCATTCAAAACATCGTCCATATGGTGATGGGAGTCAACATGGACATCAATACAAAAAAGTACATCTTTTTTCCCCTCCTTGGGTTGCCCTCGAATTTGTTCTGGAAAAGATTCTGGCATATTATTACTTAACTTCGCTTCGCTCGGAATAACAAAACTTATTATGAGTTCGCCTATATTCATCATATCAAAGAAAGCCGGAAGGGTCAAGCGGGGGTGTGAATAAAATTCACGTACCACATACCACGTAGCACATACCAATTTATTCGCATTTGTTACGTGGTACGTGATACGTGATACGTGTCAGGCGAGCTTCACACTCACCAGTTTACTCATCCCGTCGTTCCCCATCGTAACGCCGTACAACGCATCCGACGCGTGCATGGTGGCGCGGTTGTGGGTGATGAGGATGAATTGCGACTGCTCGGCAAGTTCAACTAAAATGTTGGTGAATCTCAGCGAATTTGCTTCATCAAGCGCGGCTTCCACTTCGTCCAACACAACGAACGGCGAGGGGTTGGTATGCAATATCGCACAGACAAGCGCCAACGATGTGAGCGTCTTCTCCCCGCCGGAAAGCGCTTCGATATTCTTGATTTTCTTGCCCGGAGGATTGGCGATGATGTCGATACCGACGAGCGCTTTCTTTCCGCTTATCCTTTTTGATCCCCCGCGCGGCTCGCTTCCATCAATTGCTGATACCTGATACCTGATAGCTGAACTATTTTCTCCCTCTTCCCGAGTTTCCAGTTTCGAGTTTCCAGTTTCTTCCTCCCCATACACCTCAACAAGATCCGCCTTCCCCCCATCAAACAATATCTTAAAATACCGCCCGAATTCTTTCCGAATTTTCTGAAACGCGGCGTCCCGTTTTTTCTTCATCATCTCATCCAACTCGACGATGAGCGTTTCCAAATCCTCCAGTGCGCTTTTCAAATCATCAAGCTGTTCCACGAGCCCGTCGTGCCGCGATTTGGTTTCCTCATATTCGAGAACGACCTGCTCGTCAATGCCGCCGATGAGCGAGAGGGTGTATTTCAACTTTTGTATCTCGGTTTGCGCCGACTCCAACGCATCAGATGACAACGCCGGAGCTCCGCGTGAAATAATGGACGCAAGCGTCTCGCGCGTCTCCTGATACGCCTCGTTTGCCAAGTCCTCCTGTTTGGTTTCGAACCGCGCGAGCTCCACGCGTTTTTGATTTTTTTCCTGAACGACCGCGTTCACTTTCTCCTGCTCTTTCTGCAACGCCGCCTGCGCCTCAAACATCCGCTGTTTTTTCTTTTCTTCTTCCGCATGAAAGGCATCAATCTTTTTTTGGGCCGACACAACCTGCTTTTCCATTGCCGACATTTTCCGGTCAATCTCATCTCGCGACTCGGACATCAGTTTCATCGCCGCGTCATATTCTCCCGGACTCATGGTGTGAAGAGAAAGCTCTTGTTCGAGCGACGCAATCTCGGCCGCAAGCTGATGCTCTTTTGTTTCAAGCAGACGCATTTCTCCGGTTGCGATGCGCAATTCCGCGTCCAGCTCCTGCGTCGCCTGCCGAACCTTTTCTTGCTGAATTTCCGCCGCGTCAAGTTCTTTCCGCAGGGACGCAATCTCTTCTTCCAGCGCTTCGGCATTGCCGGCAAGGGCATGGGGCGAACTGCCGGAGGAAAAACTCAACCCCTGCGCGTACCGCTTCCGGTAGCCGCCTTTCATGCTCCCGCTCGTTTCAAGAACATCCCCGAGGAGCGTCACCATCCGCACTTTACCGATCCCGATTCTCCGCGCGACGTCAATGTTGTCGACAATCAAGGTGTTCCCGAAAATATACGAAAAAATGTTCGAGAATTTTTTGTCGCACGAAATCAAATCCGACGCAATCCCGTATACCCCTTTTTCTTTGGTGATCCTCTTCACATCTTCGGACACCAGCCGCGGCTGAATTTTGTTGAGCGGGAGAAACGTCGCGATGCCAAGCTGGTTTTTCCGCAAATACGCAATGCACGACTCGGCCACACGGTCGTCGCCGACGACGATGGACGAAATGTGCGATCCTGCCGCGACGTCCATTGCGAGTTGAAACTGCTCGTCCACACGCCCGAGCTGGGCGACCGCGCCCTCAACGACCCCGAATTGATGCCGCTCCTCCAAAATCGCCTGCACCGCTTTCAAACCGGTAAACTGAAAGAATGTCTGTTCGCTCTTTCTTTGGGTCAACTGCTGTTCCAAACCGGACACTTTGCCGCGCAATGCTGTCGCCGCGACCGACTGTTCCTCAAGCGATTGCCGGTCATGTGAGAGCCGCGTCTGCTTTTCCGACTGTTTCTTTTCCGCGAACGCAACGTCTTTTTGCGCGCTTTCCCGCGCCTTTTTCAGCGCGTCAATTTTGTTCTCCAGCCATCCGATATTCTGCTTGCCCGCCTTGGAATATTCGGTCTGCATTTTGCCGGACAGAATCGCCCGCTCGCGCTCCAAATCATTCTTTTTCTGCATGACGTCCTGATAGTCCCTCTGCAACCCATCAAAGACCGACTGCCGCGACTCCCCTCTCGCAAACGCGGCTAATTCTTCCTGAAAGCCGCCAATACTTGTATTCAATTTTGTGTAATTTTGTTCAATTCTTTCTAATTCTGTTTGTAGTCCGTCAACATGTTTTTTATTGTATTCGAATAATGTGGTGAAATACTGCTCCTGCAATTCCCGAAGCGATAGTTCTATCTCCTGCCGCTGTTCCAATTTCTTGACTTGACGAGAGAGCGAACGAAGGCGTGGCGACACTTCGTTCAAGAGCAGGTCCGCCTGTTGGATGTGTTCGCGGGTTCGCGCGAGTTTGAGTGCGGCCTGATGTCGTTTGATCTGAAATTCTTTAATGCCGGACGCCTCATCAAAAAAATCTTTGCGCTCGGCAGAACTTTGGAGAAGCATCTCGTCAATCATCCCCTGCCCCACAACGCCGTACGACCCGTGCCCGAATTGCGCCTGCGCCAAGAGTATCTGCAAGTCAAGCAGTCGAACGGAATTGCCGTTCACCAGATACTCACTTTCACCCGTGCTATAGAACCGCCGCGTGATGACCAGTTCCTCGTACTCGATCGGCGCGCGTTTGTCCGCGTTGTCAAGAATCATCGTCACCTCGGCTTTGCCCATTTTGCCTTTCGCGTCCGTCCCGCCGAAAATAATGTCATCGCCTTTTTTGGCCCGCAGGATGCTCATGCGCTGTTCCCCCATCACCCACCGAATCGCGTCCGCGATATTGCTCTTCCCGCTCCCATTCGGGCCGACGATCGAGGTGATGCTATACCGCCCACCGTGCCCCGATCCTTTTTCGGGGTTAATGCGCCCCTGAAAATCCAAAACAGTCCTTTGGGCAAAGGACTTGAAACCGTTGATGTCGAGGGTTTTGAGGTGCATGTATTTCCCCTTTGTCATTCCGAGCAAAGGCCGAGTCATCGAGGTCGAAGTCGAGGAATCCCTTTTCCCGTCTCAGCGCTTTCGCTAATGAATCGCAATAATAATAGCAGATTCCGCTTCAGTCCACTCGGGGACGACAGTAAAAAAACCGCATCTATCATACAACTTTTAGAAGGAAAAAGGAAGATACAAAAACACCCGCTGATATCGCGGGTGTTTTGTGTGAATGGCGCCAGCTGCTGAAAAATCGGGTAAATCAACGGAGAATTACTCAGTCAAAATCGCCAGGACTTATTCCAAAATATTCCTGGTCGGTTGGCAAAAGTGTAGAAATAAATTTTTTTCTTGCCCCCGGAGCTGATTCTCCACTTAGAAAGCTCATGTTCAGCACGCAATAGTCAGTACCTAAAGGTTGGGTAAGGCTGAATTGTATTTTTCCTATTTCGGGTATTTCTTTAATAAGAGAGAAAATGCCTTGCGATCTCTCTGAACCTGAACGCCAAGAGCTCCTGTGAGGGCCGTACTTTCCCTGCAATTGAGAGATAATCTCATGCACGAAGCGGCTCGCGTCTTCCGGCGAACTGATTTGTTCAAGTTGTGTTCGGACAGTATCTGCAACTTCGACTACGTCCCTGGATGGACCGCCACCTTCTCTTTGTTCTGGATTAGCCATAAAGTTTCTTCTGTTAAGGAATAAATCGCTTCTGTATCTTGTTTTGGATGGTGTGTTGTCTCATAGATGCCGTGAGGTAAGCATATCAGGTATATGGAAATTCTACAATCTTCAGATACAAAAACACCCTCGCGGGTGTTTTTGTTTCCCAGATGATTTCAACACATATTCAACGCATCTGGGATTGGTCGAGAATGCGCAGTACTCGACCATCCCTCCTCTTCAGACACTGTGTTGCCCATCTGCGCCCCGACGGTCTGTGCGTCGGGATGGGGTGCGCGTGTACGCGCCCTCCTTGTCTATTTCACTGGCGAATACGAGTTCGCCGTTCCTCCAGCCGGTCGCGCAATCTGGAGCAGATTTTTTTGATGTGCGGCCAAATATGCGGGGTGGCGTACCCTGCACAAACGACGATGGTCGTCCACCACGACACGTGCAGGTACCACTCCCCGAAGTGGTTCAGCGCTGCAATTGCCCCGAACCAACACAGGAAGGCGACAGCTGTGGTAACTGCCGAGGCAAACATCTCTTCCCAATCCCACCCAAGGTAATCGGACCGGTTTCGATATCCGGATACACGAGCCTCGATGTCCTCCAGAAGCGTCTCGAGAGGGAAGAAGGTCAGGAAGCTGGCGAGGAGCGCCCACATGAGCATGATCATGGGAGCGACGACGTAGGCCCCGTAATCGCCGATAACGTCGACGTCCGCAGTGATCCAGAATGTGACCGCCGTACCCACGGCAACACCTAGGACGAACATGATTGCGGCACTGATGATTTTCACGATGCTTCTCCTATCTGTGGGCACGCAAGCGCCCGATCTGGTTACTAAAAAAGTCAGCGAACCTTAGCTTTTTTAGAAACCAGACCGAGCTGGGCACTGGATGGTTATTTTCCTTATTAGCAATGAGCGATTTTTGTCTCGCACCGCGCAAGACAGATAAATATAGCATAAAAAAGTCCTCTTGTCAAGAGGGTGTATTGAGGGTATTGAGGGTGTATTGATATTGTCAACGGGAAATAGAAACGGGAAATAGAAATGTCCTACCGTGTTGCCGTCATGTAGCCGTCAGCGCACCCCGTCAGCGCACCCCGCCTTGACACCATTTACCCACTGGTTTATACTGGCCTGCCCATGACACGAGACACAAGACACATATCACGAGTCAAATGCGAATATTTTATGGCTTGTGATACGTGGCTCGTGACTCGTGAAAATGGCTCGTGGTACGTGGCTCGTGACTCGTGAGAATATATGCCCCACCGAACCGCAAAACAAATCTACACGGTACTCCAAAACGCTAAACGCGTCATGCTCGTGCCGCACCAAAACCCTGACGGCGACGCCTTGGGGTCTGCCACCGCGCTCATGCACTTTTTGCATCAAAACGACACGCAATTCGACGGTTTTTGCGCAACGCCGGTTCCTCCGCGGCATAAGTATCTCCCGCACATCGAGCGCGTGACGAACGACGCGGCCCTTTGGCGTCCGGACGTCTACGACACACTCATCGTGGTGGATTCGGGAAGTTTGCGTTACGCAGGCATTGACATGCACCTGTCCAAGCTCGAGCGAAGGCCGACGATTATCAACATTGACCACCACGACACGAACGAAATGTTCGGCGATTTGAACCTCGTCATTCCCAAAGCATCCGCGACGACCGAGGTGCTGTACAATTTTTTCAAAGTGAACGAAGCACCGGTCAACGATAGAATTGCCACGTCGCTGTTGACCGGCCTCATCACCGACACGGACAACTTTACCAATGCCGGCACGACCGTCGCCGCGCTCCAGATCGCGAGCGAGCTTATAAAAAAAGGCGCGGACGCAAACATCATAAAAAATCTCATGTTCAAGGACAAATCCGTGAACGTATTGAAACTCTGGGGCGTTGCGCTGTCGCGGCTGACAAAAGACGAAGCGCGGGACATTGTTTATACCTCCATCACGCAAAACGACCTCAAAACGCTCGGCGTTTCCGAGGACGACGTGGACGGCATCACGAACTTCCTCAATAATGTGAGCGAGGGCAAGGCCCGACTGCTCCTGAAAGAACGGCCGGATAGACAGGTAAAAGGCAGTTTCCGCGCCACGCGCGACGACGTAGATGTCGCGAAAATCTGCGAGGCGTTGGGAGGCGGGGGGCACCAGAAGGCGGCGGGATTCACCGTGCCCGGCACGGTGGATGAGGCGATTAAGAAAGTGTGGGAGGCGGTTGAAAGTATGTCGACAAAAAACGAAAGAAATTAAACAAAATTGAAACAGAATTGAATAAAATTAATTTCGTATAATTTTGTCCAATTTTGTGTAATTTTTTCTTTACACAATCTAAGTTATATGCTAACGTATCCCCATATGAACACACAAACTCCAAAGGACCAATACCTCATCCCCACCGTCATCGAAAAAACCTCCTACGGCGAGCGCGCGTATGACATTTATTCGCGCCTCTTAAAAGACCGCATCATCTTTCTCGGGAGCGCGATAGACGACGCTGTCGCGAACACGGTCATTGCCCAGATGCTCTTTCTCGAAAACCAAAGCCCGGATAAAGACATCAAGCTCTACATCAACAGCCCGGGCGGGTCAGTCACCTCCGGCATGGCGATTTATGACACCATGCAATACATCAAGCCCGACGTCTCCACAATATGCATCGGCATGGCGGCAAGCATGGCATCAGTACTCTTGGCCGCCGGAAAGAAAGGCAAGCGGTTTTGTTTGCCAAACAGCGAAGTGATGATTCATCAAGTCATGGGCGGCATGGAAGGGCAGGCCAGCGACATCAAAATTCACGCCGAGCGGATCCTCCGCATCAAAGACCGGCTGAACGAAATCCTCGCAACCCATACGGGTCAAGACATCAAAAAAGTCGAGAAAGACACGGACCGAGATTACTTCATGAGCGGGAAGGAAGCTGTTGAATACGGAATCGTTGATAAAGTCATTCAATAAGAAAGCAACAGATTCCAGTTACCAGTTTCCAAAGAGATTCAAGATTCAAAATCAAAAACATGGAGGACAAAGACGAATCGCACAAGAAATATCAGGATCTGGAGGAACGAACGTTTCAGTTTGCAAAGCGTTGTCGAGATTACGTAAAAAAATTACCACATACACTATCGAATATCGAGTACGGAAAACAGCTTATCCGATCTTCCGGATCGACCGGCGCAAATTATATTGAGGCCAACGAGCGTTTAGGCACAAAAGATTTCTACCACAAAATAAAAATCTGCAGAAAGGAAGCGAAAGAAAGCCGGATGTGGCTGCGCTTGACAATTCCAAACAAATCAGAGGAAAATGAACAGCAAGCGCTCATCCAAGAAGCGCTTGAACTTACCAAAATATTTAGTGCAATCGTTCGGAATAGCGGCGTCCAAAAATAGAAACGATAGAATTGAATTGAAATCTGAAACCTACCCTGGAATCTGGTGCCTGGAATCTGGAATTTAAAAAACGCGGCTTGTGGCCGCGTTTTTTATTTGTTGGAGTTGCCTCCAAAAAGCTGTATCCAAGAAGGTGTGTTCGAGGGAAAACGCGAGCCGAGGCCTGCATTATCCTAGAAGCACACCTCCATGCTTGTCGTGGATACAGTGATGTACTTACTTGGCTAAACATCCCTCCAAATAAGCACGGACACTGTAACCACCATGGACACAGAAATCCGCTTGCTTCAGCCCGACAGGCGGGAGAAGCAAACAGATTTCTGTACCCTCGCAGAAACCCGCGCCAAATGAAAAGGGCAATTTTTTTTGTGGCGCGAGAGCGGGATACAGAGATTTCTCTTCATCCTGAGGATAATTTAAAATCTCTATATCCAACTGTTTTTCTTCACATTGCCTATTTCTCAACAATCATTTCACGCTAAGTATCTTGGTGTTCTGATCTACACTTGAAAAATAGACGATGGGAAGGAATGGGTGGGTGCGGGAGAGTGACAGAGCAACTCTCCCGCTTTGTCTCCACGGAGACCTAGTTTGATAGGTCCGTGAATAACTTGCTCGTACAGTCCCGAGTCTGGCTGGCAACCGTTGCGGTTGCGCTAGTGCCATCCTGCCTGGACGCTGTACGTGCGCGAGGGGTCCCACGGTTGCCCGCCTCCCCCGCAGGTGTTGCGTCAACATGGTACCAATGTTGACAACTTCGTATTCCTGCAACCGTCAGGTTGCAAGGAAACTTGGACGGGTGCGCTTTCCCATCCGCCCGGAGACACCCACTCCCGGGCCTCTGCTCAATATCTTTTAATGCCAGCTCGGCTTACAAGTACAACCAACAAACCGAGCCGACGCGTAATAATAGCATATTGGAGAAATATTGTCAAGTATTTGGCGACGAAAAACAAAAAAATTGGCTCAAATAAGCCAAAAATAAATGATACTCAAAACTAGAAACTCGATACTCGGGAAAGAGAACCCGAATATCCAGTATCGAGTATCTTGTCTCAACCTACTCGGCAACGCCAGCATCCACCGGCTGGGTTGCACCTGCCTCTTCGGTCCCGGAACCCTCGGCCTTCTTTTCTACTCCGACAAGACAAATCTGCGGCAAGGGACGATAGTGGCTTTCAAACACACGCTCTTCTTTGGTCCCGTCCGGCAGTTCGCGCGTGTAGGTGAAAAACGCGTTGGCCCCGCGAAATGCCTTTTGACACTTGCGCTCTCCGGGCGACAGATCGGTGGTTTCAACTTCTTTTGGCGCGCCGGCGCCAATCCAGCTTGTGACGGTCGGGTGATCGTAATATCCTTTGCGCCCGTCGCTCGTTCCCCACAGCGTAAACTCGAGTTCCTCGGTTTCCGTGTTCATGTACGCTTGCAGAAGCAGATAATTTCCCGTGTCATTCGCAAATCGAAAATCGGGATTAGGATCATAAATCGTCGCGTCCGTACCCGGGTTTCCATTTACCGGATCATTGTAATGAAACACGACGAGCGAATGGTTGCGCCGGGCCGTAATCGGCATACCGCTCATCATCGCCATCCGAAACAGCGTGGTGCCGATTTGACAGAGCCCTCCGCCGATTTCCGGTTTGATTTCATCGCCTTTAATGACGAGCTCCGGCAGATACCCGCCGCCGTACGTAAACGGCGCCAGATATTTCAACGCTGAAAATTCTTCGCCCGGCTTAATCAAAATGCCATTCAATTTGTTGACCGCGTTTTTTATGTTCAAAATGCGGTTGCGAGGACTGCGGGAATAATCAGAAATCCCCGTGCCTAACATCTCCTGAATCCCCAAGTCATTGACCTCCCCGGTCTTGACGTTCGGCTCAATCTGGTCGACCGCAAGCGTTACCTCTTTTGCGACGCCCTCATCATGCCATGTCCGCTGAAGAAACGCGTCATTGATCAGTCCGGACGTTTTCTGTATATCGAGCGTCACACCCGGGCGCGACCCTTGAAATTCGACCACTTTCCCGTTGTCGCCGATTTCAAACTTCGCGTCCTTTGCTTCGACATTCACGTTCGTCGCGACGTTTTCTTCCAAAAATGAAGTGAGCCACGTCTCATCAAGCCCGAAGCCAAAACCATTGTCAGCGGTTTTTTGAACGGTGATGTTTGCCGCGAGATCGTCCAGCGAGAGCGTCCGTGAAAATGTTTTCTTGGTATGCGGATCCGTATGTTTGAGCTCGAGCGGCCCGCCGGCGATGATATTCGGCAGACGCGCGAGTATTGGCTCGACATCCGCGAGTCGCACCCTCGGTTCTTTCACAATTCTTTTCAACTCGAGCGATACCGGCTCGAGCGATGCCCAGCGCGATACTGCCTGTCCCACCACGTCGTCATACAGAAACACGATGCCGCGCGACGATGTTGTCACGTCGTACGCGAGCGGAGTTATTGACGTGATGGTAACCGACGCGTCCCGCGGTTCGGACTCATGGCGGGATACGCGATCTGAAATCGCCGCAATCATCCGGTT
>Ga0155319_113_pt3 | contig 13786 bp, 14 predicted proteins | sample RifCSPhighO2_02_FD_106287 | JGI IMG/M metagenome (GOLD analysis project Ga0155319, IMG submission 106287) | Candidatus Magasanikbacteria bacterium RIFCSPHIGHO2_02_FULL_51_14
AAATATTACACCGCGCGACTAAACTTTTTAATGTACTGCTCCACCACATCTCTGTTCCCCATCACCACCGCCTCGCGCTGGTGGAGTTCGGTCGGCACGATATCGAGAATGTTCTCTTTGCCGTTGGTCGCGCGTCCGCCTGAGGCTTCGAGCACAAACGCGAGCGGCTGAAGTTCATAATTCAATCTAAGTTTGACTTTGTGTACTCCGGTTCCGTCTTTATCCCTCGGGAATGACATATGAACGCCGCCTTTCAGCAGATTCCTGTGAAAATCAGCAACCAGCGACCCGATATGCCGGGCCGCGCATTTCTTCTCTTCCTTCACCCACCGCAGGAATTCCTGGTCAGAGGTCGACGTCTGCGCAGTGTACATTTCGTTCACGCTATAGTATGTACATTCATCCGGCGCTGTGACGCGTTCTTTCGAAAGATAAAATTCCCCGCTATCCGGATCAAGCGTAAACTCGCGCACGGCCTCGCCGAAACTGAAGACCAAAACCGTGCTCGAACCATACAGGATGTATCCCGCAAGAACTTGATCGCGGCCTTTTTGAAAAAATTGCCGTACATCCGTCGGCGGAAAATCCGGCAACACGCGATGCACGGAAAAAATCGTGCCAACGCTCACATTCACGTCAATATTCGACGAGCCGTCGAGCGGATCAAAGGCAATGACGTAGTTTCCCTTGTCTCCGTCGCGCCGAATGTCAACCACAGTGTCTTCTTCTTCGGACGCGAACGCGGCAAAGTGCGTGCACTCGCGAAACGTTTTCTTGCACAGTTCATTCGCGAACACGTCGAGTTTTTGGACTTCTTCCCCCTGCACATTCACGGACCCTGCCGCGCCAAGGATGTTCGCAAGCCCCGCCTTGTTGGTCTCATGCGAAATCTGTTTCCCGATCGTCGCGAGTTCGGTCATCATCTCGTCCAATTCTAAACGCTCCGGATGGTCTTTGAGATCCTGAAAAAGAAATTGCGACAGCGTCGGAGGCGTGTGCATACCAAAAGAGTCATTCGTCGAGATTGGCAAGCGCAAGGTCCCACAGCTCGGTGTGGCTCAACTCGAACTCAATCTCGTCGGCGTGATCATTGTACCACTGCTCGAACGCGACGCGCAATTCGTCGAGGTCGCTCGCGTTCTCAACCGCGTCTTCAAGGAGCGCGTATTTCTCCTGATGCGAATGCGCCATCTCTTCCTCCATTTCGAGGAACATCTGCTCTATATGAGCAAGCAGCGCCTCCTTCGCGGCGTCAAAATGTTCTTCCTCCATACATACATGATGCTTATGTGTGAAAATTGCAGAAAAAATATAACACATTCCACGAAGCGCGCAAGAGAGAGCTGTGGACAAACAAAAAAGAAGCATTGTCTTGGCGACGACCTACTCTTGCCTTGCGGCTACCATCGGCCCTGGCGGGCTTAACTGCCGAGTTCGGGATGGGATCGGGTGTACCCCCGCCGGAACAGCCACCAAGAAAATGCTTCTTTTCATTTCAGATTTACGATTTCAGATTGCAGATTGCAAATCTCAAAAAAATCTGAAATCTACAATCTGAAATCTGAAATCAATAAGCACAACTCTGTGTTTCCGCAGTAACGTATCGACATATTAGTACGCCTCGGCTCAAACCCTTACGGGCCTTTCACCTGGCGCCTATCAACCTTCTCGTCTCGAAGGTGTCTCAAATGAATGGTAATCTTGGGAACGGCTTCGCGCTTAGATGCTTTCAGCGTTTATCCGTGCCAAACGTCGCTACCCGGCGTATGCCCCTGGCGGGACAGCCGGTACACAAGAGGTTTGTCCATCCCGGTCCTCTCGTACTAGGGATGAGCTCCCTCACCATTCGACGCCCACAACAGATAGGAGACCGACAATCTTGTTACCATCCCGATTTCGTCGGGACTGGCTAGGACATTTCTGCCTAGCTCTGCATGTCGCCATGCAGTTCGGACTATATCTTCCCCGCATGCGCGGGGTTCGACGTATAGTCTCTGAGGGTTTTACGAATACGGTTGTTTTTTTCTGCGATATCTTCCGGAACCGTTCATAGTATATGCGAGCGAGATAATGCGTCGTATCCCATCGCTCGTTCGATGTTTCCCTTGTCGCATCAGCTCGACAATTTTCGCAAACAGGAGAAAATCTTTTGCTTTCTCTGTCTGCAAATGATATCGAGTGAAAAAGGGAATAATCTTTGTCCGCAAATCTTCTCGATCGCGGACAACATACACGTAGGTAACATCTTTCGGATTTGCTGCATGGTTCGCTTTCACATATCCGCAATGGAAAAACTTCACCAGTTTATCCAATACGTAACGGCTGGTGAGCCGTTGAGATACATGAAATTCTGGAATTACCTTCCAGCCGGTTTTCATCTTCGCGTCCTGATACAGCGCGATATGAAAACTTCCTTCACCGTCAACAAACCCGCTGATATACCATGGTTCTAACCGATGTCGTAATCTTCCCTGCTGGTTGTCTGCACTCGCCACTTTGTTACGCCGCATACGTGTCAAGTATACCGCATAGTGTGAGATTCTTCAACCTCCTAATCTCCAAACTTGGAGGTTAGACAGATTTTCCAGCATTTAGTCGAATTTATAGACAGCACGGAATTCCTACTGTCTCACGACGTTCTGAACCCAGCTCGCGTACCGCTTTAATTGGCGAACAGCCAAACCCTTGGGACCTTCTTCAGCCCCAGGATGCGATGAGCCGACATCGAGGTGCCAAACCGCGCCGTCGCTGTGGACGCTTGGGCGCGATCAGCCTGTTATCCCCGGAGTAGCTTTTATCTGTTGAGCTTCCGCGGTCCTATGTCCCACGGTCGGATCACTAACTTCTACTTTCGTAACTGCGCGGGCGATAACCCTTGCAGTAAAGCAGGCTTCTGCGTTTGCGCGTCCAGCTCGATTTCCATCCGAGCTAAGCCTACCTTGGTAAACGCCTCCGTTACAATTTAGGAGGCAACCGCCCCAGTTAAACTACCCATCAGATACTGTCTCCATGGCCTGTTTCAAGGCCGCAGATTAGATATGCCGCAACACAAGGGTGGTGTCTCATTGGCCCCCGACGTAACGTCGGGGTCCCACCTACGCTGAACATGTGGAGCAGCAGACCAATACCAAATTGTAGTAAAGCTTCACGGGGTCTTTTCGTCTAGTTGCGGGTATGTCGCATCTTCACGACACGTGCATTTTCGCCGAGTACATGGTTAAGACAGTCCCCTAGTCGTTATGCCATTCGTGCGGGTCGGAACTCACCCGACAAGGAATTTCGCTACCTTAGGACGGTTATAGTTACCGCCGGCGTTCATCAGCGCTTCAGTCGCAGGCTTCTCCGTTGATGTAATCTCGAGATAACCCACTTCCTTAACGTTCTGACACTGGCCAGGCATCACCCCCTATACATCCTCTTGCGAGTTAGCAGGGAGCTGTGTTTTTGGTAAACAGTCGCGAGGGGTCTTTCGCTTCGGCCCCGCATTGCTGCGGGGCGGGCCTTATTCCGAAGTTACGGCCGCTGTATTGCAGAGTTCCTAAACCATGTTTCTCTCGTCCGCCTTGGTCTTCTCGACCTACCCACCTGAGTCGGTTTGCGGTACGGTTTGACACAGCCGAACGCGTCAGTGCTTTTCTTGGCGCTTCTCTAGCATGACTTGGTCGCTTCCGAAGATTTGACCTCGCCCTTGCGGGACGTGTAGCCATACAACGCTCTTACCGTTGAAACGCGGATACTGACGCAAACTGTGCCAAGTGCAGGAATATTAACCTGCTCGCCCATCGGTTACCCCAGCACCACTTTTTCTCAACGAATTGAGAAAAAGTGGTGCTGGGCTGGCCTTAGGACCGACTAACCCAGGGACGATTCGCGTTGCCCTGGAAACCTCGGGTTTTCGGCGCCCCGAACTTTCATCGGGGTTTTTGCTACTTGTGCCTGCATTCTCTCTTCCCAGCGCTCCATCCCGCCTCACGGCTGGGACTTCGCTGCGCTAGGAATGCTCCTCTACCGCCAGCGCAGAGCGCTGGAAATCCGAAATCCTAAATCCGAAATCCGAAACAAATTCAAATCATGAAATTCAAATATTCAAAAATTTGAACATTTGATATTTGAATTTTGATATTGTTTCGAATTTCGATATTCGAATTTCGAAATTCCAGTGCTCCGCGCTGACTCGCAACTTCGGTGCGTCGCTTAGCCCCGGTACATTTTCAGCGCGAGGACTCTTGACCAGTGAGCTATTACGCTTTCTTTAAAGGATGGCTGCTTCTAAGCCAACCTCCTGGTTGTATAAGAATCGACACCGCTTTTTACACTGAGCGACGACTTAGGGACCTTAGTTTGCGATCTGGGCTGTTTCCCTTTTGACTATGCAGCTTAGCCCGCACAGTCTGACTTGCATGCTTTTGACCTCTGGTATTCGGAGTTTGATTGAAAAGGGTATCCCGAAGGACCCACTTCTCATCCAGTGCTCTACCCCCAGAGGGAACGCATACAGCTAGCCCTAAAGCTATTTCGAGGAGAACCAGCTATTACCGAGTTCGATTGGAATTTCTCCCCTATCCACAGCTCATCCCCGCGTGTTGCACGGCGCGTGGGTTCGGTCCTCCCTCCGATTTTCATCGGAGTTCAACCTGGCCATGGATTGCTCACCCGGTTTCGGGTCGTGTGTGTGCTACTTATCGCCCTTTCAGACTTGGTTTCCCTATGACTTCCCCCAATAATGGGGTTAATCTTGCAACACACAGCACACTCGCAGGCTCATTCTTCAATAGGAATACCATCACCCTTGCGGGCTCTGGCTCATTGTAAGCATACGGTTTCAGATACTATTTCATCGCCCTCACCGGGCTGCTTTTCACCTTTCCCTCATGGTACTTGTTCACTATCGATCATTGTCTCTATTTAGCCTTACCGCATAGTCGCGGCAGATTCAGTCGGGATTTCACGTGTCCCGGCCTACTCAGGACTGCAGCATTCCGATATATGACGCATTTCACCTACGGGACTCTCACCCTCTTTGGTATTCCGTTCCAGGAATTTTCGATTATGCAAGCCATAGACCAGAACTAGTATCACAGGTAACTTGCGCCGCAATCCTACTACCCCTATGCCGCAACGGCCTGTCCTTTCAGGAATTGCTTCAAAAAAACCTTTCGGTCCTTTCTCCGCGCATCCAACACGGCATAGGTTTGGGCTGTTCCGCGTTCGCTCGCCACTACTGACGGAATCACTGTTGTTTTCTTTTCCTCTGGCTACTGAGATGTTTCACTTCGCCAGGTCTTCTCTGCATGACTATGTATTCATCATGCAGTATCCAGCACCACTTTTTGCGCCGTTTACGGCGCAAAAAGTGGTGCTGGATGGGTTCCCCCATTCGGACATCCTCGGATCAAAGGTTGCTTGGGACCTCCCCGGGGCTTATCGCACCCTGCAACGTCCTTCATCGGGAGACAATGTCAAGGCATCCACCGTACGCTCTTACTTACGTACTGCGAAAACACACAATTGTGCTTCGCCACGTGGTTCCGCGAAGCGGAACTTTACGTGGCATTTTTGAATTGTAACGAACAATCAATGCATCCTCTCACCACTGATTTTTCCTCACAGATCGCACTGATATTTTTCTTATCTGTGGAATCTGTGAATCAAAATCTGTGGTTCAAAAAAGACCGCCATCAAGCGGTCAACACAACAAGAGAGACATGTTGCCTAACAGCTTGGATTATCCTGGAATGTTAATTGATCTAACATGATGCGAAAGATTACGATTGCTTCCTTCTATCCTTCATCCGATAAATCTGCAATCTGAAATCCGCAATCTGCAATTTTCATTCCAGAGGTCCAAGCACAGCAGGGACGTGGTCCGAACAAGTCGGTTTTTTAGTGCCGCGCAAGTATATACCGGCCGAAAAAAGCTGTCAAGTCCTATCTGCGGGAAGGGTGGAAAGGGTGTGGATAAAGAAAAAACCGCCGAATGAGGCGGTAAATTAAGGCAGAACGGGGTTCCATTGTCCCATTAATCCATTGACGAAAAATACGGTCATTTCTTCCCTCGCCCAAACTTCCACCATGGTTTTTTTGCCATCTCTGGCACCGTCGGGTGCTGGGACGGTTCTGCTGATTTTTCTTTTCTTGGAGGCGCGCTTGCAACTTCTACGTGCCTCCGAGCCGCTGCGCGCTTCTGTTCTTCAATCTTTTCGGCAATCTGATCTAACGCTGCTCTTGGATCTAATGTTTCCGCTCGCACCTGATCTAGAATGTCTGAAGTATTTATTCCAAGATTCATGGCTTCCAGCACACGATCGGGCACACTAAAACTGACATTTTTCCCCACCTCTACATTTGCAAAAACACGCAGGGCTTCCTCTTCCTTTTGTCTTTCGCGTGATTGAGAAGTTTCCGGAATCGAAAACCCTTGAAGTGTCTTTGGCCCTTCAGGCGCTCTCGCTGTTTCTCGCGCTTCTGCAGGCTGAGCTTCCGGCACTCCTAGTTTTTTGCCTTCCATACTTTTTCAATATTAAAAATAACCGACGTGCGCGGGAGAGGAGTCGAACCTCCAAGGGCTTGCGCCCGCTGGCACCTCAAGCCAGTGCGTCTACCATTCCGCCACCCGCGCGTGTTCACCTTACCACCTAACCACCCAATCACCTGAGCACTCATTATTCGTATATATTCGTATATTCATAAGTGATAAGGTGATAAGGTGATAAGGTGATAAGGTGATAAGGTGATAAGGTGATAAAGTGGTTAGGTGACTAGAATCTGCGCTCCTTCCCCACAATCATCTTAATCCGTTTCTTCGCAAGCTTAATCTTGATCTTAATTTCTTTGGACTCCTTGCCGTCGGCTTCGACGAGAAACGGCGTCTTACTTTTGACCGTCATTTCTTCGAACGGAAACACACTCGGCTCCTCGCGCGTCTCGCGAAAGATGCCCTTTCTGATGACCGGCCGCAAAAACGCTTCAAGTTTCCCGTCCTGCGGATGCACGCGATATTCTTTTTTCCGCGCGTCGCGCCACACGAACGGCTGAAGATTGCACACCACCAGTTCAATCTTCCCCTCCGGCACCGAGACCGTAAATTTTTCGTCGTATTCAATTTCGATCCTGCTCGGGGGAATATGGAGTTGATTGACAAAGTACCGATTGTTGAACCAGCCGACGTCGAGCATGACCGTGCGGCGGCGAGAGAGCGTGTCCGCGGCCTCTTCGCCGAGAGGTATCCCGAGCATCGGCGCGATATCATTGCCTTTTCCCACGGGCAGAAAGCCGAAGATTATCTCGCGCGTCGCCGCGCGCGACAGCACATGTCCGAACGTGGCGTCGTTTCCGACAATGACGATCGTTGCCGCTCCGCGCTTCATTTCCTCCTCGACAATCGCGTCCGCGTTGGTAAAGTTCTGGAGCCGGATAATCTTACCCGCAATGCCGAAGTCCGTCAAGCGCGTCTCCATCGCCTTAATCGTCGAGTCATATTTTTTTCCGCGCAGAAAGGCGTCGTAGAGATAGACATACATACAGAATGATCAATGACCAATGATCAGTGACCAATTAAAAACAATCAACAATAAGCAATGAACAATCTGTCGCGAGAAGCACAAATGTCTATATGATTTTCTCCTCTTCCAGATCAGTCAATGGCTTTTCTTTCGACCGTCCGATGAATGATTTCTTCTCCGTCTTCGGCGCTTCAATCGTGATGCCCTTCATCATGACTTTGCCGTGGACCAAGGCGCCGGCGGCGACGACGAGAATCTTGCATGACACATCGCCCTCCACCTGCGCGGTTTCGGTGAGTTCCAGCCGGTCGTTCACGCGCATGCCTCCCCGCACCTGTCCGGAAATAAGCGCGCTGCCGGCTTTCACATTCGCCAAAATCTTCGCGCCTTTTTCCACCGTCAAGAGTTTGCTTGTTTTGACGTTGCCGGAGACGCTGCCTTTCACCACGATATTCCCTTCAGACGAAAAATCGCCTTCCACGGAGACGGAAGGACCGACAACGGTTTCCACGTCATCGTGGACCGTATCTTTACGTTCTTCCGTATGTGAGAGAGAAATGACGGGGGATGGTTTTTGGAACATAGAGAACGTGGTTACGTGAAAATAATTATGGTGAAGATATAATACGTGAACCGGGAGGAAAAGGCAAGTTCGCGGGTAAATCAGTAACTCAGTAGATCAGTGGATCAGTAACTCAGTTGCTCAGTATTCTGTTTTATTACTGAGAAACTGATATACTGAGTAACTGAGCTATTTCTCCATTTTCGTTTTATTGTAATACATGAGCTTATTAATTTCATGCGGAAGCGTGTCAAAAATCTGTTTTAATCGCTGAAACTTGTCTTCTGGTATCAAACCGCGCTTATATGCTTTCACCGTCCAATTCATGCTCTCCATGAGTGAGCCGCGCGCGATTCTAAAATACTTGTTCTTATCTTTATAACTAAATTTGCCCCATCCTTCTGCGATATTGGTGCTCACACTGTCCGTCGAAGAGACATACTGCACCCCTATCGTCTGCTTTGTAAACCAATCCCACTCTTTCGTAATGCCCCAAACAATCTCACCGAATTCAAGTGACAGTAGATATGCTTCGTTCTCTTTCAAACTCTTCCACAATTGGAACTCTTCACTCGCCATAGCACCATACTGTATTGAATAAAGCGTTACTGAATCACTGATCTACTGAGAAACTGAGTTACTGAGTTACTGAGTTACTTCTTCACTTTTTGTTCAGAAACCCACTTCTCATACACCTTCCCTCTCGGTTCGCGGGGGATCCAGAATCCAAACTCACTGCCTTTGCCAAGCCCTTTGCTTTTTGCCCACACTCGGCCGCCATGGGACTCGATAAATTGCTGTACGACAAACAGCCCAAGGCCGGTTCCCTGAATGTCAACCGCGACATGCCCGGAACGATAAAATTTCTGAAACATATTCTGTTTGTCTTTTCTATCGAGTCCGACGCCTTGGTCGACCACTCGAAATTGCACGCCATCGTCGTCCTTTTCAGCAAACACAGACACGGTCGAACCGTTCGGAGAATATTTAATGGCGTTATCAACGAAATTGTACAGCCCATGGCGGATTTTTTCTTCGTCCGCGGTGATATGATTCAGCCCGCGGCCGAGCTCAAGCGCGAGCCGGACCTTCTTGGTGGAGGATTTCTCCTTGAGTTCCGCAACAACGCCCTCTGCAAGCGCCGCCACATCAATCCGCGAGAACGCAAACTGCGTCCGGCCCTGCTCGATGCGGCTCACGTCGAGAAACTCGTCAATGAGTTTAATGAGCCGCTCGTTGGAGACGTCGATATTTCCGAGAATCTGCTTCGCTTTCGGCGTCACCTCTCCGTATGCTCCCTCGTCCAACAGCGACGTGTAGCCCTTGATAATTGAGAGCGGCGTCCGCATCTGATGCGACGCGACGGAGAGAAACTCGGTCTTCAATTGATCAAGTTCGCGGAGTTTGTGGTTGGCGATTTTGAGGCGCCGAGAGAGATGCGCGAGTTTTTCACGCTGTTCAACTTCTCGACGAACGCTTCTGATAAGCAACACCCCGACGCCCAAGACAAGAAGGAAAACAACACTTCTGTAAAGTAACGAACTAATAGTTGTCGAAATTATCGCTTCGAAGAGTATGGCGATGCTCAATGAAAAAATCAAAAATTCAGTGGAAATAATTTTAATATCAAGCAGTTTATGCTTAATTATCGCGTATGCGGTAAAGGCGATAAAGGGAAAGGAAAAAAGCGCAGCTAATGGTATGAACCGGACATTATGGAAAAAAACAGGAAATGTAAAATTAAAAATAAGATAAAGAGGAAACGTCAGCAGTGTACCTAAAAAAATAATTCTATACTGTACCTTTTCTTCCCTTTTTGATCGATACATTTTTTTAATCAAGAAAAAAAATGCCCCCGCAATAAGGCCTAAAGAGGCAAGACCAAAAAAAATAACACCGAACGCCGGTTCGGGTTTCGAAACGGCGCCAAGAACTGGAGACTCTAGAAGACGTGGGAAAACGACAGGCGTCAGGTTAAGAATGGATATGCAGATGATAGCCGGCACCAAACCAAATTTATATAATTTTGAAAAAGCAATTTCTTCTTTCGGAAAAACGTAAAAAAACTGAAAAAGAAAAAAAGCATACCACACGGCGAAAAAAATAGTGAGCCGTATCAGCCACAACACAATAATAGGGTCAGTAACTTTATAATTTATATAATTAAATAAACCATAAAAAATAGCCCCTAGCGAAAGAAAGAGAAACGTTCGGTTGGTAATACTTTGGCGATTGTTGAAATAAATAACAAAACCCAAAATGCCAATTGCCGCAGTGGCTATGCCAACAGAAAGCAGGTCAGAATTAGGGAAAATATTCATATACTGCTTTATTTTCCAACCACTTCCCACCCCATAATCCGAGGACTGTGGACGGGTTGCCTTTTGCTATATCCCATTCTAAAGAAAACTTGCGGACGCATAGATATTCGAAGAATTTTTTGCAAATCTTTATAATATTCGCCCGTCTGAACAATAGCCGCCAGTGGCGCAACGTGCAATCCGTATCTGCCGGCCTCCAAGAAAATTCGTTCAAAACATTGACCTGCCTTCACCCATGCGCGATGAGTGTCGTCTTTTGTGCTGATAATGCCAAAAACTGGCGTATGCTTTTTTAATAATGATGTATCTTTCATCTTATTCACTTGCGCCATATTAAACCTCTTTATCATGGTCGGCAAAAAAAACGACATGAGCGCCGGTACGCCGAGTGTATGGCCCGGCATCCCAACTGTTGAATCCGTGCTACTTGGTTTGACATACTGGGACAGCTCATCCCGGAAACCATTGCTATGCATCGCTACAATGCCGGCCTCCACGGCTTTATCTGCAATCACATTCATTTTTTCTTTCTGGTCCCACCCCACAAAATCTATTTGAATATCTTCAAAGACAAAATTTTTAAACGAATGAATTATCGGCTCTTCTATTGGCGTCTTCGAATATTGATGCCTGTCCGTCCACCGTTTTGGAATATAATCAAGCAGGTGGTCTCCCTTCTTTCCGACCGCTACTCTTTTGCTGCACTCCACCCGCGCGACAATTTCTTGTTGAGATGTCGGGAAATATTCCACTTCGCATCCAAAACCGAAATAATCGGCCGCTATTAAAAAATTTTCGAGTGCACAACCGAGACTTATGAGGGTCTGACGATGGTTCACGTCACTTTTTGGCAGGGCGCGGAGCATGTCAACGAACAAATCAATGCCCGTATTTTTTATTTGAAATTTCCATGGTTGCGTATTATGACCAGAGGGAGCAAGAACCGCATAGTTTACGAAAAACTTTAATTGGTCCCTGAGCACACCATCTTTTGGGAATTCATTTTTCTGCACCAACCACGCTCGATAATTTTGTTTTATTTTTTTCATAGAATAAATGATAAAATGCGTATCTTACTTTTTCTTCGCAAAAACCACGTAATGCGCTTGAAAACTGCCGCGCAGACTCGCTATCGGGATATTCTTTGCATACCTCCTTTTCATTTCTTTGGTCATATATCGCGTCTTTATGCGAGCGCCATCTAGACTTGCTTTTTCGAGCATTGTTTTTATTTCTCCTTTTGTATACGAAGCGCGAACCGAATAAAATTGCAATTTTTGAAAGACATTCTCGCGCGGCAGTGCTTGCGCCAAGAGATACCGCGGCAGATCACGCCGGAGATCCTGCATATATAGGTATCCGCCGGGCTTCAGTATCCGCGTCATTTCGCGCAATGCCTTTTGGGGACGTCCGAAATGATGAAAACTGTCTCTGCATACAACCAAATCAATGCTGTCGTCCAAAAAAGGTAGGCCATAGACACTCGCGAATTTCAGCTCTACGTTCCGAAGGCCTTTACAATTCTTTTTCGCGTGATCAATCGCTTGAGAAGAAACATCAATACCCGTAACATGGAACTTCTTTGAACGATGCGCGAGCTCGTTGACAAGCAATCCCGGACCACAAGCAACATCAACTATTTTCCCTTCCCCGATATGCGTCTTCTCAAGAATATCATCTACCAATGGAATAAACCACAATCTGTATTGTTTCTTTGCGACTTCATGAAACACGTCATTTTCAATCTTTTCCATCTGCTCGGGTTCGGGGACTCGTTTTGAAAAAAAGAGCCGAGTTTGATTCATACAGTCAACCGCGTTTAATTAATCTATATTTCATTTTTTTGCTCTGAAACTCCTCCGAACCTTCTTCATGTAAGTGGATAATCACATTATCTTCATTTCCCATCTCCCGAAATACCACTAAAAACTCGCGGTTCACTTTGCACAGCACGTCAGTAACGGCGCGCGCGATCTCTGACTCAAGTTCGCCGGTGATTGAGTGTCCCTTTTTCAACTCGATATGCATATGAAATTTCTGCTTGCCGTCCTCCCCCTCCCCGATCTCCATAAAAAACCGGCCGCTCACCCGATCCGCGAGCAGATCATGTTCAATCGCGGCCAAAAGATGCTCCGGATATACATTCGCCCCGTAAAAGACGACGGAATAATTCGATCGGCCATACACAAAGACGAAGGGGAGTTTAAACGACCCGCTTGGCTCCCGACCATATCCCGCGAGTTCTCCGTGCCGCGCAACTCCGCCAAGATCATGAATATTATACCGAATAAGCGGAATGCCGTTGTCAGCCGTAACAATCAATTCATTGTCCGCCGACTCAAAGTATTTCATCTCCGGAATATACTGAAACAAAAAAGGAACCGCCTTTCCCGCGTGAGGCAACCCGAAATCATGTGACATCTGCCCGGTTTCCAAAGCCCGCCGAACCCCAATGGAGAATTGCGTTTCAAACGCCATGGCGCCCGCGTCCGCGGATCCGTAGATATTGATAACCGGTGTGTCTTCATCGCCCCGCGCAAGCGCGATAAGTTGACGGCGCCATTTTTCCGAGAACCCCTGCGCCGCGAGCAAAAAACCGGCTTTCACCCGGCGCCATTCAAATCCGCTCGCGGCAACGTCTGCGACAACATCTTTGATGAGCGGCGGATACCCGATCATGACAATTTGCTCGAAAAAATAACCAACCCGAGCTACTGTTGCAACAATATCCTCTTTTTTGCTTCCAGGAGTAGCCAGAAAAACATTTTTTGATTCCCGCGCAACTTGATTAATCGCGGTGGCAGTAATAAATCCAGCGACATGAATACCCATTGCAAAACAATCAATAAAAAGTGTCTTATACTTGTCAATGCGGAAAAAACTTTGCAGCAAAACGCCGTGCAGAATGCCCGCCTCCCGATCGTGATAAGAGTTGCGAAGCCAGAATGTTGGTTCCCCGGTTGTCCCCGAACTCGAATAGACAACACCGCTCATCGCGTCTTCCATGTGCCATCGCAATTCATCAAATGAGTATTGGGCGATATAGGCCTCTTTATCAATGACAGGAACATGCCCTTTGAAATCTCCGACACTCTGAATCTTTTCATGCCGTACACCGCTTTTCTGTAAAAAATCCTTATACGCGGGCACGCGCTCTGCCGCTCGATGAAACAAATCAAGGGCCATCTTCTCGCCCTCTGCAATCCAATATTCCTCATCCTTTGTATGCAGAAGTTCTAACAGCTCTGCGGCATCCCGATACATACATGTACCTTTATAATTTTTCTCCAATAATTTCTTCCGCAATTGAAACAATCTCTCCGTTATGAATAATCTCTTTTACTCTCTCAAAATCATCACTCATAGCGCGATCCGTATCATAGGCGGGGATTACTTCGCGA
>Ga0155319_177_pt2 | contig 13501 bp, 11 predicted proteins | sample RifCSPhighO2_02_FD_106287 | JGI IMG/M metagenome (GOLD analysis project Ga0155319, IMG submission 106287) | Candidatus Magasanikbacteria bacterium RIFCSPHIGHO2_02_FULL_51_14
GGCGGCGTATCTTGGGCTGGTGGGTTTGGCGGTGGCTGGACTCATAAGACCTATAGGACGCATGGGACAAATAGGACAGGAAGAAAAGAAAAAAAAAGAAATCGTTGTTGCGGGGGCGTTTGTGGCGCATGTGGTGGCGGGCGCGTTTTTGTTTGAAACCGTGAATTCGATGATCGTGTTTTTTTTAGTTGTGGCGTGGGCAGGGGGGCGGGGGAGGGGAATAGGACAAATGGGACAGACCCGCCTCCGTCAGAATTTCGGCGGACAAGTAGGACATATGGGAAGAAAAGCCGCGCCGGCGGTGTGTATCGCTTTGGTTGTTTTTTTGCTGTTTTGGTATCATGTGCCGGCGCTCAAGGCGTCGTATTATCTACAAGCCGCGAATGAGAGCGAGACCATTACCGAGTGGACTCGGAACGCGTCTAGCGCCCTTGACGTGCGTGTGCCGTTCGGCGCGGAAGTCGGAGTTTTTTTAGCGGAAGAGTTGATCAAACGCGAAAAAGCGGGTGTTCCTCTTGCCGCGCCGGAGGTGATTCATACGGTTGAGCGCGTTGCCGACGCGCTTGCCCAAACGGCGGAGCGCCATCCCGTTCATGTGTCGCATCCGGCGTGGAGCGCGCAGCTCATGATGGTACTTGGTGAACACGTTGACGAAAAACGTTTTGATGACGCGATTCATTTGATGCAACATGCGCTCGCGCTGTCGCCGAAGAAGCAGGAACTTTTATTTCTGCTGTCGAAAGCCCATCTTTTGAAGAAGGAATTCGGCAAAGCGATCGAAGCGAACCAACAGGCGGTGGGCGCGGCGCCGGAGATTGGGGTGAGCCATTGGTTCTTGGGTCTCTCGTATGTCGCGAGCGGCGATTTGGAAAACGGGCTTGCCGAAATCGAGCGCGCGCGAGAGCTTGGGTATGCTTTTTCACGAAGCGAGCGTCTGTATGTGATTGACCTCTATGCAGAGGCGGAAAAATATGATATAGTGGTTCAGTCGTACGAGCAGTTGACGAGAGAAGAACCGGCAAACATTGAATGGTACGTGAAACTTGCGGCGGCGTACGCGCTTGCGGGGAGAAAGCAGGAGGCGCTTGACCTTGCGCGGGAGATTGCGGCACAGGCGCCGGATCTGAAAGAGGCCGTGGACGCGTTTATTCGAGAGCAGGGGCCGGACAAATGGGACCAATAAGACATATAGGACGTATATGAAAAAAAGAAAATTTTTTTTTGGCGCTGCCGTGCTGATCGCTATCAGCGGTTTGTGGTATTTCGGGGTCTTTGACGGCGAAGAACAGAGGATGTTCGCGTTGATAGAGGACCAGCCGGCGATGGCGGAGCTTTGGACCAAGGCGAACAGCACGGAAGAACAGATACAAAAAGAGCCGGAGAACGTCACGCTCTACATTGACGCCGGGCTCGACTGGAAGAGCATTGCCGAGCAAATGGAAGGGGAAGAGGAAGATCGGCTTGCCTTTTTTCAAAAATCGCTGGAAGCATACGAGCGCGGGATTGAAAAATTCGGACAGAAAAATATTCTTTTTTATCTGAATGCCGGCAACGTGGCCCAGCGCATGGGGGATTATGCAAAGGCGGAGACGTATTACAAAAAAGCCATTGCCATCGCGCCGGCGGACGAAATGGCGTATCTCGCGCTTACTGACATGTACCATTTCAAACTCGGGAAACCCAAAGAGGATATTTTGCCGCTTTTTGAGGCGGGCATCGAGATTATGGTGAACCCACTCCCGCTCATTTCAGGCCGCGCGACGTATCTGCGCCAGATCGGCGAATACGCGGCGGCGCTTGAGGACTATCGTCTTTTGAGCAAGCGGTTTCCGGAGAATCAAGGGTATACAGATATTGTCGCCGAGCTTGAGAAAGCGCTCTCGGCGGAATAGGACAAACAGGACCAATAGGACACATGGGACCTATGGCGAGAAAGCACATAGAACTTGCGATGAAGGTGTTGCTGTACGCCACGTTTTTTGTGCCGCTCATTGTCGCGTCGCAGTCGTTTATTTTTCCTTTTATCGTTCCGAAAGTCGTTGTTCTTCGGTCGCTTATATTGCTTCTGTTTGTCGGCTACGCCGTGCTGCTGTATCAGAACTGGCCGATCCACCGTCCGCGGGTGACAGCGCTCTCGCTCGCGCTTCTTGGCTTTGTCGCGAGTTTCGCGCTCTCCACGTTTCTTGGCGTGGATCCATACCACAGTTTTTGGGACAATCACGAGCGGATGCTTGGATTGTTTGCGATTGTCCACTATCTCATCTATTATTTTGTCGCGACGACGCTGTTTAAGACATGGGGGGACTGGAAGTGGGCATTGCGAATGTTTTTGCTGGCCGGATCCATTGTCATGTTCATCGGGGTATTGCAAAAGTTTAACCCGGAACTGCTTTTGAATCAGGGGAGCGGCCGCGTGCGAAGCACGCTTGGCAACGCAATTTACATGGGCGGGTACGGATTGTTTTTGTGGTTTGTCGCATTGCTCCTCATGGTTAAAGAAAAGCATCTCGGGTGGAGCATTGCGGAAGGTTTGCTCGGCGTGCTTGCGTTTTTTGGGATGCTGTTTAGCGGCACTCGCGGGTCATATATGGGGTTTATTGCCGGCATCGGCATACTCATGCTGGGCTATCTTGTGACCGCGCGCAAAGGGTCTAAGGCGCGCATGGTTTTGGGAAGCGTCGTTGTGCTTGGGGTCATCGCTTTCGGAGTTTTGTTTTGGCAGAGGGACGCCTCGTGGGTTCGCAGTATCCCCATTGTCGGCAGAGTTGTGAATATCTCATTTTCCGAAGGCACGGGCGCCACGCGGCTGATAGCATGGCAAGCAGCTATAGAAGGTTGGAAAGAGCGGCCCGTATTCGGCTGGGGACCGAACAATTATTTTTACGCGTTTAACGCGTATTACAATCCGCGTTCCCTTGAGTTCGGTTTCGGCGAGACGTGGTTTGACAACGCGCACAACATTCTTTTGAACACACTTGCGGTCCAGGGCGCGGTCGGCCTCTTTGCGTATCTTGGGATTTTTGCCGCTGCGATCGTAAGTATCTTCGTTGCCTCTCGCAAACAGCGTTTGGACAAACATATCGCGATTTTTGGGACAGCATTTCTTGTCGCACACCTTGTGCAAAATATCAGCGTGTTTGAAAATTTGACGTCCTATTTGTATTTTATGTTTTGGCTTGCGATGGTCAACGGACTCGCGGATGTCCGTCTGGAAAAAGAGAGCGTGGCGGAAGGCGCGGCGGGAAAGAAAGAGCGGGCGGCGGGTTTTCCGCTCGTCGCGGGAGCGCTGGCGCTGTCGCTGTTTCTTATCTTCCTTTTCAACATTCAGCCGGCGCGGGCAAACAAGATGACGCTTCGGGCTATGACCGACCTCGCGCGCAGTCCCGAGGCCGGCATTGCGTCAATAAAAACGGCGCTTGCGTTTCCTTCGCCCCACAGAGACGATATTCGCATGGATTTGAGCCGGATGATCGTTGAGTACGTTCGATCATATGCTAAAAACATCGGCCCTGAAAAGACGATTGAGCTGGTGGGTATTGCCGAAGGCGCGCTCTACGAAAATCTCGCCCTGCATCCGCGCGACATTCGGGTGTATATGTCTTTGGCCGAGCTGAATCAATTTGTGTTTTTTTTGACCCAGGATCGGCAGCGCCTCCTTGACGCCGAAGGTTTTTTGAATACAGCGATAGCATTATCTCCAAAACGCCAACAACTGCTCTATATGCAGTCCACCGTGGAGCTTCAACTCGGCAAGATTGACGAAGGCATCGCGCTCTTAGAGCAGTCGCTTGAGGACGACCCGGTCATTGCCGAGGGGTGGTGGCGGCTTGCGGCCACATATAGAGAAACGGGGCAGACCCAGAAAGCGATAGAAACGGCAAAGAGGCACAGACGCGCGGTATTGTGTTTGATCAGCGGGGGCAAGCCATTATTGATCAAGTTTTGTCGCTTGAGGCGCAAGGAGCGACGAGTACAGCGCAATAGTTTTTTCCGTCATCGCGGATATCGCGCTCTTTGCGGCAACGATCGCGACAGATGCCGCCATACGCCGCATCTCTTCCGGATTCTCGAGCGCGTACGTCATTGCCTCCGCGAGCGCCTGCGGATTTTCCGGCGGGACTATCAGCCCGCTTTTTTTGTGTTCAATTAGCGAAGAGATGCCGCCGACATCCGTTGCGACGGCTGGAACATTGTGTGCCATGGCTTCAAGCAGCGTGTAGGGGGCGCCTTCTTTTCGCGACGGGAGGACGAAGAGGTCGAAGGCGGGGAGCAGTTGCGATGCATTTTCAATATAGCCGAGAAGATGTACGGAATTTTCAATTTTCAAATTTTCAATTTTCAATCGGAGTGCGTTTTCTTCTGGGCCGGATCCGATAATAAAAAAATGATCGGTGATCGGTGATCGGTGATCCGTGAGAATTTTTATTGCCTGCAACAAAATGTCAACGCCTTTTGTTTTGTAGAGGCCGGCGATCGTTCCGACCCATGTATCCCGTATCCCGTATCCCGTATCCCGTATCGCACCCTGCATCGACAGAATTTTTTCCCGCGCTTGTTCCTTTGTGAAGGCATTTTTCGCGGCTTCAATGCCAAGAGGGATGAGCGCGAGTTTTGCTTCCGGAATGTGAAGATTCTCGCGCGCGGTCTGTTTGTCTTGTTCGGAGAGGACGATAATGCGATTTTTGAGCCGCGCGGTCCATTGTTCGAGCAGGCGGTATAGAGCGCGCCGGAGAGGCGAGAGCGATTCTTCGAAGACCCAGCCATGCGCGGTATATATCACGTAACACGTATCACGTATCACGTACCAAGATGCCAATGACCCGAGAATGCTTGCCTTTGAGCTATTGAGATGGATGATGTCGGGTTTTATTTTTTTGTACAGCTGACGGAGTTCGAAGAGGGCCGATAGGTCATGAAGAGGATGTATTGGGCGGATGAGATGACGTAATTGTATCACAGTGATCGTTGAACCGTGATCGGTGATCGCGGACAATTTTTTCTGCAAATGATTATTTCCATCTGACTCGCCGATTGCGACGGTGATGTCAAAGTCGCGCGAGAGTGATGTCGCGAGGTCGAACACGTATTTTTGCGCGCCGCCCCACGCGCCCTGGGTAATCACGTAGAGAAGTTTTGGTTTTGCGCCGTCTTGACGATTCATAGTTTTTGTAGCATACTACGCAAGAAGAAAAAGCGCAAGATTTGGCTAAACTTTGATAAAATTGTTTCGGATTTCGATATTCGAATTTTATTCCTGATTATGAACATACTAGTAACCGGCGGGGCGGGATTTATCGGGTCGTATGTGTGCGAGCGGCTCATGGCCGAAGGCCATGAGGTTATTTGCGTTGATAATCTTTTTACTGGTTTCAAGCAAAACATCGCGCCTCTGTTTCATCACCACGCGTTTCGTTTTATTGAACACGATATCATTTCGCCTCTTTTTTTGGATGGGCAGATTGATCAGGTGTATAACCTGGCGTGCCCGGCAAGCCCGATTCAGTATCAGAAAAATCCGATTCGCACAATTAAAGCCAATACCATCGGCATGATCAACATGCTGGGACTTGCAAGGAAGCACGGCGCGCGGATATTGCAAGCGTCAACATCCGAGGTCTACGGCGATCCGGAAGTTCACCCACAGACGGAGCAGTATCGCGGCAACGTGAATTCCATCGGGCCCCGGGCGTGTTATGACGAGGGGAAGCGGTGCGCCGAGGCGCTCTGCTTTGATTATCACCGCATGCACGGGATGCAAATAAAAGTCGCCCGCATTTTTAACACATACGGCCCGCGGATGGCGTTTGACGACGGACGCGTTGTCTCCAATTTTATTCTGCAAGCGATTCGAGGCGAAGCCCTCTCGATATACGGCGACGGATCGCAGACCCGGAGTTTTTGCTATGTGAGCGATATGGCGGACGGACTCATTCGACTTATGAATTCCGACAAAACCATCATCGGACCGATCAATCTTGGCAACACCTCTGAATTTACCATTCGCGGACTTGCAGAGAAAGCGCTTGCGCTCACCGGTTCAGCAAGCGTGATCGTGCCGCAGCCATTGCCGGAAGACGATCCGAAACAGCGCCGTCCGGATATTTCGCTCGCGAAAAAATTGCTCGGATGGGAGCCGGCGGTGTCGTTGGAGGAGGGGCTGAAGAGGACGATTGAGGATTTTAAGAAGCGGCTGGGATAACACGAATGCGCTTCGCGCCACGAATCACACGAATATACTGTATGAAACGTGTTCTCATTTTCTCCACCGCCTATCTTCCACTCATCGGCGGGGCGGAAATTGCGGTGAAAGAAATTACGGATCGTCTGCCGGATTTTGAGTTTGTCTTGATGACCGCGCGATTGAAAAAGGAATTGCCGTCGGTTGAAAAACTCGGAAATGTCAGCGTTCATCGAATAGGCAACGGATCATCGTTTGATAAATTCCGGCTCATTTTTTCCGGCCCGAAGCGTGCGCTTACGCTCGGAAAGTTCGATGCTGTCTGGGCGATCATGGCAAGTTACGGCGGGTTTGCCGCCCTGCGGTACAAAAAGAGCAATCCACACATTCCGTTTCTTCTCACGCTCCAGGAAGGCGACAGCAAATGGGACATCTACAAACATGTGTGGTTTGTCTGGCCGTGGTTTCGGCAGATTTTTACAAAAGCGGACAGAATTCAGGCGATTAGCAATTATTTGGCCGAGTGGGCGAAGAAGATGGGGGCGAGGTGTCCGGTTGCGGTCGTGTCGAACGGAGTTGACCTCAAGAAATTTCAAATTTCAAATTTCAAATTTCAGATTGAAGAAAGAGCGCAGATACGCAGAGAGTTACAGTTGCCCGAACAGGCAAGAATTGTCGTTACGGTTTCTCGGTTGGTGAAGAAGAACGGCGTTGGAGATTTGATTCGGGCAATGAATTTTTTGCCAAAGGATGCGCGCCTGATAATTGTTGGAGACGGTGAGTTAAAACATTCACTCAAAAGCATCTCGGATGACAGGGTGCATTTTGTGGGGAGTGTTGATTATGATGATTTGCCCGCGTACCTTGCCGCAAGCGACGTATTTTGCCGTCCGAGTTTGTCCGAGGGATTGGGCAACGCCTTTTTGGAAGCCATGGCCGCGGGCCTGCCGGTTGTCGGCACTAAAGTCGGCGGAATTCCGGATTTTTTGAAAGACGGGGAGACAGGACTGTACTGCAAGGTCGGTGATCCGAAAGATATCGCGGAAAAGATTCAGAAAATTTTTGATGACGCACAACTCCGAGAGCGGCTGATCGCGAAGGGACAGAAACTCGCAGCCGATCAGTATAACTGGGAAGCACTCGCGCGTCGCATGAAGGATATATTTGATGTACTTGTATGAAGTTGCTTATCGCAGCAGGTATTTATCCTTATAAGGGGAGCTTTGCTTTACCCGATGAAATAGGTGGGCCAGCTACTTACGTAAAAAGAATTTCCGAACAGTTGCCGGATTATGGATTCGAAATAAAAATTGTTCATTATGGCGCTGGCAGGCACAAAGGCATTGATGGGAAAGTGGAGGTTTTTAGTGTAAACAGAGATACAAAAATCTTAAAACGGTATTTTCGTTATTTTTTGACAATTTTGAAATTATCAAAATGGGCGGACGTAATATACGTCCAGGGCACTATAAGCGAGGGCGTGCCTGTCTGGCTTGCGACAAAGTTGGTGAAGAAAAAATACGTTTTAAAAATAGTGGGGGATTACGCCTGGGAGCAGGGAACGCAACACTTTGGGATTAAAGAATCATTGGATGCATTTCAAGCCAAAAAGTATGGTTTTAAAGTTGAGTTGATACGTTGGTTTCAACGTAATGTAGCAAAAGCGGCCGATAAGATAATCGTTCCGAGCAAGTATTTGAAAAAAATTGTCCTCGGGTGGGGGGCGAAAGAGAAGAATGTCGAGGTTATTTATAATGCCATGGAATTCAAAGCAGTTGACCCTGTACAAAAACCGCATGAGGAACGATGGATCGTGTCGGTCGGCCGCCTTGTGCCGTGGAAAGGTATGGATATGCTGATTGAGATCATGCCGGATATTTTGAAAGAAATACCACATGCGAAGCTGAAGATTGTCGGGGACGGACCGGAGATGGAGAATTGCAAATTGCAAATTGCAAATTTCAAATTGGAAGAAAGCGTTGAGCTCTTGGGAGCGTTGCCAAGAGATAAAACGCTGTCGTATATTCACGCCGCGGATGTTTTTGTCCTGAACAGCGGATATGAAGGATTGTCCCATGTAATTTTGGAGGCGTTGAGTTTTGGCAAGCCGGTACTCGCGAGCAATGTCGGCGGCAATCCCGAGGTGGTGATCCACGGAAAAACAGGAGACCTGTTCGAATACAATGATACAGAGGAAATGAAGAAAAAAATTCTTGACGTACTGAAAAATAAGAGAGTCATGAATCCGATGCTGTCATCTGATGCGAGGGTTCCCTTTTTCAAGCAGTTTGGATTTGAAGTGATGATGGAACAAACAGTCAAGGCGCTTCGTCACGTCGCAGGGACGGAAGAAAAGAACAATGAAACAATGAAACAATGAAACAATGAAGCAATTTTTTTCGTATGCGCATCCTGATGATCAGTTTAGACAAAAAGATTCTCGACAAAGGTTCTGCCGTTGCAAGGCGAATGATTGAGTACGGAGAGAAAGATGAACTTTTTATCCTTATTCCGCATCACGTCAGGCAGAAATTCGATTTGAGTCCGCGAGTGCATGTGCAGACGACCGGCGGAAACAAGATTGCACAGTTTGCCCGATTGAAACGGATTGGCGTGCAAATTGTCAAAGAGCATCGCGTAGAACAAGTGACCACCCAAGACCCTTTTTTTTCCGGCCTCGCGGGCGCATGGCTCAAGAACACATTTGGTGTTCAACTGGAAGTTCAATTGCACGGAGATTTTTTTGGATCGGATTATTACCGAAAAAGCGGGGTCATGAATTTGATCCGGTACCAGGTCGGCAAGATCGTGGTCAAAAGGGCGGATAGAGTGAGGGTGGTGGGCGAAAGAATTAAAGAAAATTTGACAAAATTATACAAAATCAAGGGAGATGCAATTGAAGTGAGGCCGATTGCTGTAGACGCAGACCGAATACGAGTGTACATTCCCAAGATGGATCTCCACAAGAAGTATGTCGGGTTTGAAAAAATTTTTCTCGCGCTCGGCAGAATTGAACCGGTGAAAAACATTGCGTGGCTCGTTGACGTGTTTGCGGACGTTGTGAAGCAGAAACCAAATTGTTTGTTGCTGGTTGTCGGGAGCGGTAGTGAAGAAGACAAAATGAGGTTACAGGTTACAGATGACAAGTTGCAGAAAAATATACAATTTGAAGGATGGACAGACGACCCGTGGAGTTATCTCAAAACCGCCGATTGTTTGCTTTTCCCGAGTTTGGCCGAAGGATACGGTCTTGTGGCGATGGAAGCCGTTGCGGCAGGGCGCCCGGTCATCATGACCGACGTCGGCGTTGCGAATTATGAATTGAAGCCGAGCAAAACCGTTCGCATCGTGCCAGTGGGCGATCGCGAGGCGTTTATCCGAGCAATGCTTGATCTATAAGTATGCGGCTTTTGATTATCACGCAAAAAGTTGACGCGGACGACCCAATATTGGGTTTTTTCCACCGGTGGATCGAAGAATTCGCGAAACAGTGCGAGCGCGTGCTTGTGCTGTGTCTTGAGCAGGGAAATTTTCATCTTCCCCAGAACGTGTCAGTGGCAAGTTTAGGAAAGGAGCGGCAGCGATCCAAGCCGCAATACGTCGCGCGTTTTTATCGGTACATCTTCGCGCATCGGCGCGAGTACGACTGCGTCTTTGTGCACATGAATCCGGAGTATGTCTTGCTCGGTTCGTTCTTGTGGAGAATATGGCGCAAGCGCATCGGTCTGTGGTACGTGCATCGCCAGGTGAACATGAAACTTCGAATCGCGGAGAAATTGAGCCACGTGATTTTTACCGCGGCAAAAGAGAGTTTTCAGCTCAAGAGCGGGAAAGTTCATGTGCTTGGCCACGGCATTGATACCAAAAAGTTTTTTTGCGCCGATCCAAAAATGAAGAACAAAGAACCGCTTATTCTGTCTGTGGGGCGAATAACAAAAATAAAGAACTTGGAGACGCTGGTCCGCGCGGCAGGACTTGTGAAGACACGAATCGCTGAGAAATTTGTTGTACGCATCATTGGCGATGCCGTCACCGCGGAGGATCGGGCATTGAAAACCGATTTGGAAAGACAGATTTTTGACAACGGACTTGCTGGCACGGTCGTTTTTATGGGGTCAGCGCCGCACGGTCAGATGCCCGAAGTGTATTGCTCGGCAGATCTCTCCGTCAACCTTGCTCCGACCGGCGGTTTAGATAAGGCGGTGCTCGAATCCATGGCGTGCGGTGTGCCGGCGTTCTCGTCCAATCGCGCGTTTGCGCCTCTCTTTGGCCCTCTTGCTCCGTCACTGCTCTTCCGGCACGGCGACCCCGAGGACTTGGCAGAAAAAATTACGCGATTTTTTGCCGCTTCGCCTTCGGGCATTGGTGCGCGTTTGCGCCAATCCGTCATCGCAGAGCATGATATTGCCAGCCGCGTCTCGGACATTGCGGGGTTGCTCGACGATCTCGCGTAACTCGCGCGTATGTCATTCGTATCACTTCAATTTTTGATATTTTTTTCGATTGTCGTCGGACTCTATTTTTTTCTTCCGCATCGCTTTCGCTGGGCGCTGCTTCTTGCCGCGAGCTATTTTTTTTACATGAGCTGGAAGCCCGTCTACGCTGTTCTTCTTTTCTTGTCCACATTGGTCTCCTACGCCGGGGCGCTCGCCATAGCTCGAACGCAAAACACGCGCCGGAAAAAAATGTATCTGTGGCTTTCTATCCTTATTTCGCTCGGTGTCTTATTCTTTTACAAGTATCTCAATTTTTTCAATGACACAGTCACGTTTCTCGCTTCCTTCTTACACCTTAATTGGGAGCAACCTCATATTTCTCTCCTTCTGCCCATCGGCATCTCTTTTTACATTTTTAAATCATTGAGCTATACGATTGACGTCTATCGGGGAAAAAAAGAGCCGGAGACGCATTTCGGGATCTACGCGCTCTACGTGTCTTTTTTTCCGCAACTTATTGCCGGGCCGATTGAACGTTCGACCGTTCTTCTGCCGCAGTTTCGAGAACGTTTTTCTTTTGAGTACGAGCGGGTCGTCAGCGGACTCCAGCTCATGGTGTGGGGGTTTTTCAAAAAAGTCGTGGTGGCGGACGGCCTCGCGCTGTTTGTGGATCGCGCGTACGCCGACGTCAACGCGCTGTACGGGCCGGCCATTGTTTTCGTGTCGGTTCTTTTCGCGCTTCAGCTCTACGCGGATTTTTCCGGATATTCCGACATTGCGGTCGGCTCGGCCCGCGTCATGGGCTTTCGGCTCATGAAAAATTTTGACCATCCGTATTCCGCGCAATCGGTTCAGGAGTTCTGGCAGCGCTGGCATATTTCTTTGACCACGTGGTTCCGCGATTATGTGTATACGCCGCTTGCGTTCTCATGGAGACACCTGGGCAGGAAAGGATTGATGTTTGCGATCGTACTCACGTTTCTTCTCACAGGCATGTGGCACGGCGCGGGCATGACATTTGTTCTCTTCGGCCTTTTGCACGGGTGCGCCGTGCTGTTCGACGTGCTGATCAAGAAGAAAAAAGAACTTTTGGCGCGCCGCATGCCACGCGTCCCATTTGCTACGATGAACAGAGCGTGGGTTTTTATTTTTTGGAGTTTTTCTCTCATTTTTTTTCGGGCAAAAGATATGCGAGACGCGTGGCGCCTGGTGACGCATCTCGCAACCGCGCCGCCATCCGGCATTGTGAGCGGGATTCGATCGGTCTGGGTGAATATGGAATACGAGTTTTTTGTGGTACTCGCCGCGCTACTCATCATGGCATGCGCCCGCGTTATCGAAAAACAGGAAGACGCGATTGACGCATTGCGCAAAAAGCCGGCGTCTCTTCGCTGGTTCGCGTCTGTCTTGGTTGTGCTCTGCATACTCCTGTTTGGCACGTACGGCGCGACGGAATTTATCTATGTTCAGTTTTAAGATGTCTGGTATGGCGAAATTTTTTCTCAAATCACTGCTTCTCCTTTGCCTCACGGTCATCCCGGTCATGGCCGTCAATTATGTCATTGACCCATTGCAATGTTTGCGCATGGCCGCATGGTATCGGCCGCTCTATGACTCGAACGAGCGCATGCAAAACCCGTGCCTCGCTCGCACGCAAACGTATGACACGGTGATTATCGGCACATCAAACGTCGAAAACTTTGATCCTGCGTACATGGACGGAGCCCTGCATGCCGCGACGCTCAAACTCGCGATGGCTGGCTCGACCCTGCGGGAACAGCGCAGAATACTTGAACTCGCCATTCGAACGGGGAAAACGAAGCGTGTTGTCTGGGGCGTCGAGACGGCGCTCCTTGGCGATGATCCTGACCGCGTGCGGGACGATATTGTCCGCTTTCCGTCCCATTTTTACGACACCGGTTGGAAAGGAACACTCCTGTATCTGCTGGACCCGTACCTCACCAAGCATTACGCAAAAATGATTGCCAATAGATTATTCGGGTTTAATGAGCAATACACGGATTTGCGGACACTCAACAGCTGGCAGCATCTTTTTACCTTTTCAAAAGAACGGGCGCTGGCTTTTTACCAAGCGGTTCGGGAGACCAATATGCAGGTCATGGACGTGAATACCGTTGTGACGGACTCGCCGGAAAACATCAGGCAAAATATTCTCCAGCCGATTCGGGAAAATCCGGACGTGCAATTTCTGATTTTTTTTCCGCCGTACAGCATTTTGCGTTTCGTGCATCTGTATGAACAGAACCGATTCTGGTTTGACACGGAATTCACGCTCAAGGAGCAGCTGATTCGCGAGCTCCTTGCGATGGACAACGCGGAGATTTTTGAATTTCAGGACCTCGATGCTATCACGTTTCATCTGGACAATTACAAAGATTTGACGCATTATTCGAAGGATATTAATAGCTACCTTATGGATTCGCTTGCGTCCGGGAAGCGCCGGATTCGACCCGGCGAGTCGCCCACAACCTCGCTCTCGCGCATACGAACGCAGGTTGAAAATTTTCAACTGTCCCAGGTTGAATGAACGCGGGATATGTGATACCCTAGGCGCATCCCATCATGTATGGAAAAGATTCCCTGTTCCGTGCCGATTTTGACCCTGAATTCGGAAAAATTTTTGGGCAGATGCCTTGAGAGTTTGCGCGATTTTGGCGATGTCTTTTTGTTAGACGGAAACAGCGCCGACGGCACAGTGCGCATCGCAAATGAATTCGGGATCCCCGCGTATGCGCAGTCGGAAACGGATGAAAAAAATGTTCCCATCCGGAATTTCAGCGCTGTGAGGGCGCGGGCGGTTTCCTTGTGCAGACATGACTGGATTTTGCTGGTGGATTCGGATGAATTTTTGGCCGAGGGATTGGCC
>Ga0155319_111_pt1 | contig 13353 bp, 14 predicted proteins | sample RifCSPhighO2_02_FD_106287 | JGI IMG/M metagenome (GOLD analysis project Ga0155319, IMG submission 106287) | Candidatus Magasanikbacteria bacterium RIFCSPHIGHO2_02_FULL_51_14
TGGAGAGGAGGAAGGAGGAAAATAATAAAGCTATCGCCGTTACGATGTAAAATGATCGGTGATCAGTGATCAGTGATCGTGTTTTCTGTTGATTGTTGATTGTTGATTGTTGATTGTTGCGTTTGCAAGCCACCATGCCAAGGACAATGACGACGACAAGCAGTGGCGTCAATGCGAGTTTGTAAGAATACAAGAGTTGCCACAGAATTGGGGCGTTGTCGAACATGTACCAGTGCGGCGGGGCGAAGATTCTCAAGAACGGGGTGAGATGGGTGAGGGGGTTTTGGAGGGTGAGGGGTTGGGAGAGGCGGAGGGAGTTGAGGAAGAAGACGAGGGGTAGGAGGAGGGAGAGAAATAGGAAATAGGAAATAGGAAATAGGAAACTTGAAACTCGAAACTTGAAACTAGAAACAAAGGGATCCCTCGACTCCGCTCGTCGAGGACTCCTCGTTCCGCTCGGGATGACGTACTTCGAGCCAAGGTAGATGACAAGAACCGGTAGGCCGATGAAAGGGTGTATCGTTATGGCTACGAGACAGAGAATCACACCGAAAACTGTCGTTTTATTTGTCCTATTTGTCTCATGCCACTCATACCACATCCAAAAGAACACAATCGTCGCAATCAAAAGCGCGAGGTTGTTGGGGGTGGTGAAGGTGAAGAATGTTAAGGGGACAAGTGGTATCAAGGCAAGCACGGGAAATATATTGTCAGAGCGGCTTGTTCGCGAGAAAGAAAAAAAAGTGATCAGTGATACAGTGATCAGTGATAGCACGGGGACAAGCGCGTTGTCGAGCAACGCTATCGGCAGGTGGGTCAATGAGTTCAGAAAAATGACGAGCATGTACTGGCCGATGTAGTAGGGTTGTTTTGGAAGAATAAAGCCGTGTTCTGCGATCCATTGTTCGGTTGCCTGGTGAATAATGGGGTCAAAACCAAAGCCGTGTTTGAAGACAATCAGCGCGACCGTCAAGATAAGCGCGTGGTGGAGGATGATGAGAAATAGATTCGTTTTTGTTGTTTTCGACTTTTGCAGGAACCAGAGAAGCAATGTGGTCGCTATCGCGAAAAGAATGAAAAAACGCGGGCCGACGAGGGTCCAAGGGGAGATGAGCGTATCACCTGTACGACGAATGAATAAAACGGCGAAGAGAAGGATATCGACTGTGAGAATAAGAAGCGCTGGTAATGCATTTTTTAATTTGATACTGGATACTGGATACTGGAAACTCGTGGGAGGAAATAAAGAAATATGGAAATAGTGAAATAGAAAACTTAGAACTAGGGGAATGAAGAGAATCAAAGAAATCACGGTGTTGTTAATTTGATAAAACCAATAGATGCCAGACAGAGTGACAATTATCGCCGCAATCAACGCCGCCGAGCCGAAAAAGATTTTCCAAAACCAGTGCTCGCGCGGGAGAATGAAATTGCCAAGAAAAAAGCCGAAAAACAGCGTGTATGCGATGAGCGCCGGAATGCCGAAAAATGCGTTGTCAAACACCCAGAGAGACGCCAGAACGCCGATTGTCAAAAGCGTCCCCGCGATGGTATACTCTCGTAGAGCGAAAAGCATCTTCATATCGTCATCATTGTACTACCGGATATGTCGTTTGTCGATAATTTTGTCAAAGAACACAGAGATCTGTTCGCGTACCAGAAAGGGTATGATGCCCTGCCGCACGACCATCTGCTCGCGCGGACGATTTTGAAATTGATTCCGAAAAGCGTGACGCCCAACCAGGTAACGCTGTTCCGGATTGCGACGACGCCCATTGTTTTTTTTCTCATCTTGTTCGGGTATTATCTAACTGGTATTGTTGCCTTTCTCATTGTCGCTTCAACGGACGCCATAGACGGCTCCATGGCGCGAACGCGCAATCAAGTGACGAAATTCGGCATGTTAGTTGATCCGCTCGCGGACAAACTGCTTATCGGCTCACTTGTTTTGATTTTGGTCTTTGAGCATTATAATTTCTGGCTCGGCATCGCGGTGCTTGGTCTTGAAATTGTCTTTATCGCCAGCGCGTTGGTTTCATACAAATTTAAAACCGTCCGCGCCGCAAACATTTGGGGAAAAATCAAAATGCTCTTGCAAGTGATTGCCGTCTTCGCGACGCTCGCGGCGCTTCTGTTGAATTTTCCGTATTTGTTTACGATTGGTGCGTGGGCGTTCGGCCTCGCGATTGGATTTGCGATTGTGAGTTTGTTCGCGCACGGCATCTAATCCTTTTGTCATTCCGAGCGAAGCCCCGACGCTTTGGTCGGGGCGAAGTCGAGGAATCCCTTTTTGCAGAAAGATATTTTGATTATTAGATTATTGGATTAATCGAGAACATTGTTTCAAAAAATCTGAAAGCCGAATATCGAATTATCAAATAATCAAGATCTCTTATGAGGTGGGAGTTCGCATGCTATGTCTAGGAATTTTAAATTTTCTCTCATTATTCTTGTTATCGGAGTTGATCTCCTTTTTTTGTATTACCAGCTTATTCATTGGAAGATTGCGTGGGTCGGGTGGGGATTGTTTGTTTTGTACATTCTTTTGGTCGGACACTGGTGGACGGAGATTTTTGGGCGGGTGTATGGGTTCAATAGGGGACGGGTCACGACCAAGATTCTTGGGTGGTTTGCGGCGTTTACTCTGCTCGGATTGGTGTCGTCCGTTTTTGTCGTTTTGCATCGGCTGACGCCGATGTTTGTTTGGGTGGCGTATGTCGCGGGGGCGGTGGTGGCTGCGGGGGTGTTTTGGCTTATAGGACGGACAGGACATAGAGGACACATGGCGGAAAAAGAGGGCAGAGCCGAGCGAGTAATAGTGTTCGGCGGGCGGTGGATTTTGGCGGTCTTGTATGGTGTGCTTTGGTTGGCCGGGTTTTGGCTTTTGGTCGGTTCGCGAAGCGATGCGGCGCTGTTTTCTCCATGGCAGGCGATCCATCCGTATTTTCTCCCGATCTTTTTCGCGCTGATAGTACTTTTGGGTATCATGCTTTTTTCTCGCTTTCGGACGTCAACGCTTCTTTTTTTTATCATCGCGCAATCATTTCTCCTGCATTTTTACTTACCACTCTCGCATGAATTGCCGTGGGGCGGGGATGTGTGGCGGCATGTTGCGAATGAGGAGCGCTTGAGTCAGGGAGAATTTATTTACCCTGTCGCGGTCGGTCCGAACGTAGAGACAAGAAACGCGGGAGGATTTGATATTCCGGAGGTGTTTGTTCATCCGCAGAAATTTTCCTACGGACATCTGTGGGGCGCGAGCGTCGCACTCGCGCACACGCTGGGCGCTGATTTCATTCAAATAAACAAATGGCTCGTGCCGATCGTCTGGTCTCTGATAATTCCAATATTGCTCTTTCGCATCGGTTTGTTGTTGTTTGGTTCACCCCAACGCGGATTATGGCTTGCCGCGTTGACTTTTGTCGCATTTCCTTTGCAAGCGCTTGGGGGATTAACGTTGCCGGTCAGTTTGGGGTTTCCAGTTTTTTTACTGGCTCTGCTTTTGTGGCTGATCTATCTTCGAGATGGAGATCCGCGGCAGAAGTGGGTTGCGCTCGTCCTCGCGGGACTTTTGGCGTTCGGGTATGCGCTGTATTTTTTGTTGATGTGGATTATGATTGCGGGGTCATGGATATTAAAAAAAATATTAAATATTAAATATTCAATATTAAAGAATATTGCGAGCGTCGTTTTGTTTATTGCAGTCATATTGGTTATTCCCGTGATTGAACTTGCTGGAAACGTCAGCCGCATTCCATCGCCAATTGATTGGATCGGCAACGCGAAGCAACTCCTCGGCCAATTTTCCGGCTGGTATTTCGCCTCCGCGATTCGTCCGCATGACATTGTGAGCGGGAATATTCTGTTTAATCACACGCCGGAGTACACGTTCGTGCCGAACTTGTTCGCCGATTGGCAGTGGCATGTGGTCGTTGTCGTCGGACTTATTTGGCTCTTTGCATTCATTGGATTTTTTCGAAAGAAAGTCAACATGCTTTGGTCTATCATGACAGTATTGTTTTCAACTGTTTTCGGCGGCTACGTGATCGGTTGGTTTGTGCTGGAAGGGGATAGGTTATTAACTCGGCGGCTTGATGCGACGCTTGCTTTCGTTTTGTTAGTGTTTTTTCTGTTTGGCATTTTTCACGTATCACGTATCACATATCACGTATCAAGAAGAATTGGGAAAGTATCAATTTTTTTGATGGTGCTCGTCTTCAGCTGGTTCGCCACCACGACTTATGCATCAGGTCCGGATATTCGTGTTGTCAGCCGCGATGAATACGATGCGGCGCAATATATTTGGGATCAAGAAGATCACACAAGAGAAAAGTATTGCGTTCTCGCAGACACATGGCTATTGCTCGCGCTCGAGGGAATTTCCGGCGGGCGCATTGTCGGCGGCGGATTTCCGATAGACGCGCAATTCGGCCAGCCAGAAAGGGTCCAGCTACTTGACGAAATGAATAAAAATCCATCAGAAGGAGTTCTTCAAAACGCTCATCAGCTCACGTTTGCTGATAACTGTTGGGTTGCCCTTGAAGAAGGTTTTTTCGATTTTGGAGTAGATCGCATTGACGAAATAATTGGCAGTACGGCGAAGCCATTCGGGTATGAGTCGACCTATTTGTTGGTTTGGCGGGAGGGGTTGAAAAATGTTGAAGAATGAGGTATCGTACAAACGCGAGACGAGATAGATTGAGAGAGAATTGAGATGGTATAGAGGTAATGAGATTGATCATTCTGCAATCAGAATACATCAGAATACTTTTGTTGACGCTGCCGGCGTTTTCTTGTATCATGAGTTTGATATGAATATGGAATTATTGAAAAAACACAGTAAAATGATCGCCAAACGCCATGACTTGGATCTCGTGGTGATGTTTGGATCTGCCGCGCGTGGCAAAACGCACAAGTTGAGCGATGTTGATATTGCCATAAAGCCGAAGAAACAGATGTCGTATCGTGAAGAGGCGGTGATTGAAATGGAATTTCAGCGAGCGCTGAAACGTGGAAACGTGGAAATTGTAAATATGCGAGAATTGAAATCCCCGCTCCTGCAATATGCCATCGCTACCGACGGCATTGTCCTTTTCCAAGAGTCGCGAGAGATTTTTGATGAATTTCAGATACTTGCTACGCATCTGTATAGAGAGGCGCGTCCGCTGTTCGATTTAGAGAAAAGGTATGTGGCAAAACACATTGCTCATTATGCTGAATAGAGATCTCTTGGAAAAAAAAATGAAATATATCGCCGGATATATTGATGAGATGAAGCAACTGTTCGAGCAGCATTCAGTACAAGAGGTTTTGAATGAAAACGTTTTGCTGGCGTTTGCCGAACGGAAGTATCAGCTTTTAGTGGATACCGTGCTTGACGTGAATACGCACATTATATCGGCGAAGGATTTCCAACCTCCTGATGATTTTGAGAGTACTTTTATGACGCTCGCGGATCGCGGCGTGTTGCCGCATGAGTTTGCTGTTCATCTAGCTCCGTGCGTTGGATTGCGCAATCGAGTCGTCCATAAATATGAAAAGCTGGATTTAAAAAGGTTTCTTCGAGATTTGATCGGCAATATCGATGATTTTTATACATATCTCAAGCACATACAAGCCTATCTTAAGAAAGAGAAAGATTTGAAAAATCCGCAATCCGAAATCTAAAATCTAAGTTCAACACTATGCCCAGAAGGCCTCCTGGCGAAGCGCCGCCCCCTTTCGAAGCGCGAAAACCAAGAGAAGCAAAAAAAACCAAAGAAGCGGGAAACTTCTGCTTCCCCTTGACAAAAGCAATATTCTGTAGTATAACCACACTCACAAGGAGTGAAAAATGACAAAGCCACAAGAGACCGGTTATTTTGTTGCGATTTCCGATGCCGAGGTTCCGGAGCAGTACAGGCACACATTCGTGGCGTACCGTCGGCTTGGCATAGAGCTTGGAGTTCGGGAGCAGGTGCCCCTCTGCTACCGGGTGCGTGCGGGTTTCACCCTGAAGACCCATGCGCCGCAGGTCGGTCCATGTTTGGATCGGTTCCATGACCTCCAGGACGCGCCCTTAGCGGATAAGCCGACCAGCAATTGCCTCGCGTTCTGGGTTCCTCGCGTCGTGCCGGGGAGCACATCGAAGAGCGTGGTCGCGCAGATGGAGCTTCTCGCTGAACTTCGAAGGAAGCGCGGGCTTCCGGCGCATCACCTGTCTTCCTTCGGCTCGGCCGCCCTCGTCGCAGGCCTCATCCTCGCTCACTTCAAGGCGACCGGTGAGCGTGTACCCCTCCATAGCTTCTATGTGGTCACTGATGCCCAGCTCGCCATTGGTCGGCTGTACCTTGGCGAATTCGACGAGGAGGGGCTCAGCTGGTGCAGCTGGGGTATGAAAATGGAGAACCGCGGTGGCCCCGTCATCGGTCTCTTCCCTCTGGGGGTCGAGGCCCTCGGAGATTAGGTCTTTCGGCCCTCGGACCGGGAGATCTTGAATCTTCGGAAGGCCTTTGCATGCACAATGCTGCGAGGGCCTTCTTCTTTTTTGGACTATTGAAAAATCTTCAGGAATGAGATACAGTAACGGCAGAATAAGCAGAGTAGGCAGATTAGGCAAAAAGCATATTCTGCTTACTCTGTCTAATCGCATACAAACCTATGAAGGATTGCATCTTCTGCAAAATCGCCAATAAAGAAATACCTAGCCACATTGTCTACGAAGACGACCGCGTGCTTGGGTTTCTTGATATTCATCCGCACGCAAAGGGGCACACGGTGGTGATTCCAAAAATCCACGCGGAGACATTGTTTGACATGAATGATGAATTGCTCGGTCATTACTTGCTGGGCGTGAAGCGTGCAATGGAGCGGATTGAAGCGGTTCTGCATCCGGACGGATACAATGTCGGCTGGAATCAAAGTCCGGCCGCGGGCCAAGTGGTGCCGCATCTGCACGTCCATATTTTTCCGCGATGGGAAGGCGATGGAGGGAAGAATATGCATGGGATTATCAACAATCCCGGCGAGATGGGGGTGGAGGAGGTGGCAAAATTATTTTCACTTACGGATAACGGATAATCCTGATTTACGGATACATTTTATATCTGTTGATCTGGATTATCAGGATATCTGGATACGTCTATCCGTAAATCAGTTTATCCGTTATCCGTAAGCTATGCCGAAACACTTGAAGAAACTCTCCGAAGAAATCATTCACACCAATCCCTGGTGGACGTGCAAGCACGACGTCTACGAAATGCCGAACGGGGAAACCGGCGATTATTATTACGGCGAGACGCCGGGCAACGCGATGATTATTCCGGTTCTTGCCGATGACAAGATTGCGCTTATCCTGCAGTTTCGATATTTACAGCAAAAAGAAAGCATTGAGTTTCCCTGCGGCGGCATTCGCGACGGCGAAGCGCCGATAGATACGGCGAAACGGGAGCTTCTGCAGGAAACCGGATACGAGGCGTCAGATTTTATCAAAATTGGAACATTTCAAGCGCTGAACGGCATGGTGCTCGACGAATGTCATTTGTTTCTAGCGGAGGCGACAGAACAGCGAGCCCAATCGCCTGACGCAAGCGAGGAGATCGAAGTAATCTACCGCCGTCCGGATGAAGTGGAACAAATGGTGCAGAGAAACGAAATCTGGGACGGGCAAACGCTTGCGGCCTGGGCCATCGCGCGGTCGCATTTTTTTAAGCAGTAAGATATGGCTGAAAACGAAGCAAACAGTTTCATTCAGGTATTTCGTTTTGTGGACGACACGAGCAAGCCCGGCCGCGTGCTGTCAACCGCGAAAATCGGCGACGTGTATATGACGCGGCTTACGCTTGAGCCGGGCGTAACGAGCGGAAATTATTATCACAAACAGACGCGCGTGATGTTTTACTCGAGCGGTTCGCCCGTGCTGGCCGCTTTTGAACACGTGAGAACGAAAGAGCGGAAAGAAATTCTGCTCCAGCCGCGCGAACTCGCAATCCACTGGCCGGAATATGTCGCAATCGCGACAAAGAATGTTGGGAGCGAACCGGCGGTGCTTGTGTTTTTCAGCAACAATCCGCTCCGGTTGCCGGAGGATACGTTTGAGTATAGGGTGCTATAAATTTATCCTGAGCGAAGCGAAGGATCTTTCGAAGCTGAAGACGTTGTTTTCGATACCGTCCATCTCGAAGTGACTGTCTACTGCTTCGAAAGATTCTTCACTCCGCTTCGCTCCGTTCAGAATGACAGAGAGGACATATGAAACTCCTCATCACCGGCGGCGCCGGTTTTATAGGATCCAATTTTATCCATTATTGGTTACAACATCATCCGGACGATGATGTCATTAATTTTGACAAGCTCACGTACGCCGGGAATTTGGAGAACTTGAAGGACGTTGAATCGAATCCGAGATATACGTTTGTGAAAGGTGATATTTGCGACCGTGATGTGGTATTTGACGTCATGCGGGACGTTGACGTCGTCGTTCACTTTGCGGCCGAGAGTCATGTGGACCGTTCTATCATGGACCCGGGTGAATTTATCCGAACGAATGTACATGGAACGCACGTACTGCTTGACGCGGCGAGAGAATTTCGCAAACGCTTTCATCACATTTCGACCGATGAAGTATTCGGCGCCCTTCGTCCTAACGATCCGCCATTCAACGAGTCAACGCCGTACGCTCCGAGAAGTCCGTATTCGGCATCCAAAGCGGCTGCGGATCATCTCGTTCGGGCGTATCACAACACATACGGTTTAGAGGCAACAATTTCGAACTGCTCGAATAATTACGGCCCGTATCATTTTCCGGAAAAAATTATTCCACTCTTTATTTCCAACTTGATTGAGGGCAAAAAAGCGCCAGTGTATGGCGATGGGTTGCAGGTGCGCGATTGGATATATGTGGATGATCATTCCCGAGGCGTTGATGCGGTCCTGCAAAAAGGGCGAATCGGGGAGACCTATTGTTTTGGCGGCGGGAATCAGGTGCCGAATATTGAATTGACAAAGATGTTGGTGCGGTTGCTGGGAAAAGACGAGTCGTCTATCGAGTATGTGAAGGATCGCCCTGGACATGACCGGCGGTATGATATAGATTATGCAAAAGCGGAACGCGAGTTTGGCTGGCGGCCAGAGGTGAGTTTTGATGAAGGATTGCGGCGGACGGTTGAGTGGTATCAGAACAATCGCGAATGGGTGGCACGGTGCAAGAGCGGGGAGTATCAGAGGTATTATGAGGAATGGTATTCTCCTCTGTCATCCCGAGCGGAGGCCGAGTCTTCGAGGCCGTAGCCGAGGGATCCCTTTATTATCAACGCATGGCCATCAGCGGAGCGCATTTATAATCAGACGGCTGTAGCAGTAAAAAGAGATCCCTCGACTTCGGTCGCGGACTCCCTCCGCTCGGAATGACAGAGAAAAAATATGAACATTCTCATTCTCGGCAAAGGATTCATCGCCCAACGCTGTAAAGACGCGTGGGGTGGGGAGGCCGTGATGCCCGGCGACAAAATTTATACGAAAGACGATATGCTGCGCTTGTTGGACCAACACAAGCCCGATGTTGTGTTGAACGCGGCAGGCGTGACAGGGAGGCCGAATGTGGATTGGTGCGAGACGCATCAGGCCGAGACCGTCGCGGGGAACACACTCCTTCCGATTGTTGTCGCGCTCGCGTGCCAGGAACGCGGCACATACCTCCTGCACATGGGCTCGGGTTGTATTTTTTACGGCGACTCGCCGCATCCGGACAAAAAATGGCGCGAAAATGATTTTGGCAATCCCATTCCGGTATATTCGCGCGCGAAGTGGGCGGCCGATCTCGTCTTGTCAACATTGCCGAACGTCGGCATCGCGCGAATTCGCATGCCCATTGATTGGGCGCCGAATGAGCGGAATCTGATTGACAAGCTCGTGAAATACCCAAAAATTATTGACGTTGAAAACAGTGTGACCATTCTTGACGACATGGTTCTCGTGTTTCATCAACTGCTGGAAAAAAGAGCGGCAGGCATTTTTCACGTGACGAATCCGGAGACGCTCAAACATCGCGAATTGATTGCGCTCTATGAAGAACTGGTTGATCCGGCGCATACGAACGAATGGATTTCGAATGATGATTTGGTGAAACTCGGGCTTGCGACAAAAGGACGGTCAAACAACTTTCTCGCGTCAGAAAATTTGGAAAAGCTTGGCATCACGATGCGCGATGTCCATGTGGCGATACGGGATACGATGGAGAAATATGCTAAGAAGAAATTGTCCGCCCAAGGCGGATCCACCTTGGGCGGAGAAACTGGAAATTAGAAACTGCAGAAATAGAGAAACACAGGAATACATGGAAATAAAAATTTGACGTAATAAGAGGAGATCGAGTATACTTTTGTTATATGGTGAAGAATACATTTTTAGCCAGAGAGAAAAGTGAGTTAGATAAACCGGTAACAGTCGGTGTGCTTATGGATACATTGGTTGAATATACAGATCAGATACTCATTCCCCGTCTGGAAGAAATGATGGATAAGAAAATTGTCTCTTCAGAAGTTCGTCTGAAGGAACATGTGGATAAAAAGATTGCTGGCTCTGAACATCGCATGATGACATACATTGATAGGAAACTTACTGACTCTATTGCTGGATTGTTCAAGCGGCTGGATGCCAAGTATCAGAAAGAGAAACAATTCAGAGAAAAAGTCGTCGAATTATTGAAGCGGCATAATATCGGAACAAGCGAAGATATCGCGTATCTGGAAGGGTTGGCGCAGGGGATATAATTCAAATCAAAAATCCTAAATCCTAAATCTGAAATCATTGGAGACAGCTCGCTTATGAGGCGGGCTGTTTTCGTATCGGGCTTGCTTCTCGCGCCTTCTTGCGCTACTATACCAGTATGCAAAGGTCGATTATGTATACTTTTCGCGTAATTTTCGCGTAAAATTTAGCGTCAATTTCGCGTTTCTCTATGAGAAAACCAAAAGAACTCGGCAGAGTAATCCATTACTTCGATAAAATCGGGGTAGCGGTGGTCGCTTTGGTCGGGACAATCAAAGTTGGGGATACGGTCAAGTTCTCACGCGGGGACAGTGATTTTGAGGAGACCATCGGGTCCATGCAGATAGAGCATGAGGATGTGAAGAAGGGGAAGAAGGGGCAAGAGGTCGCGATGAAGGTGTCGCAGGCGGTAAAGAGGGGTACGCGTGTTTTGAAAGCGTAATCCACGTATCACGTACCACAAGACACAAGACACAAGTCACATATCACGAGTCAAATGCGAATGAATTTATGGCTTGTGATACGTGGCTTGTGGCTTGTGATGTATGGATTTGTCAGTTATTACCGTCACCTGGAACGCGGAAGAACACATTGCGGAGCAGATCCGCTCTGTTTTTTCTGGGTGCAAAAATATATCGTGCGAGGAGATAGTCGTTGACAACGGCTCGACGGATAAGACGGTGGAGATTGTTTTTTCTGGATTCCCGATCAAGTCGGGAATGACAAACACTGTGAAGGTGATCGAAAACAAACAGAATTTTGGGTTCGGCGCGGCCAACAATCGCGGCGTAGAAATTTCGAAAGGCGAGTTTCTGTTGTTTCTGAATCCGGACATGAAAGTATCTTTGGGAAGTTTGGATATAATTGTCAAATGGATGAAAGACCACCCCGACGCCGGCATTGCGAGCGTGAAACTGGTTGACGAGCAGGGACAAGTGAATCGCGACGCCATGCCTCGCCGTTTTCCAAAAGTGTGGGAACAGGTTGCGCTGATTTTGAAAGCGCCGCATATCTTTCCGCACATGCTCCACGGCTATCTCATGCATCATTTTGACGCGGACAAAGAGCAGGAGGTTGATTCGGTCCGCGGGTCGTTTATGCTCATGCGGCGAGAGTTAATTGACAAACTCGGTTGGGCGTTTGATCCGCGGTATTTTATTTGGTACGAAGACGTTGACATCTGTCGCGAGGCAAAACGGCTGGGATGGAAAGTCATGTACACGCCGGTTGTTTCGTGTATTGATTATGTTGGTCAAGCATTCAAAAAACAGCCGACGCTTTTAAAACAAAAGAGATTCACCAAATCAATGTTGATATATTTTCAAAAGTGGGAGCCATGGTGGCGGTGGATGTGGATTGCGGCCGCGCGGCCGATGGGGATTGGAATGGCGTATGTGAGTGATTTTATGCAGAGAAAGAAATAGAACGCGGATGTAACGAATCTAACGAATCAGAACGAATTTGAGCAATTCCGTAAGATTCCGTTCGATCCGTTCAATCCGTGTTCTATTATGAAATTACATGTACATTTGGTCACGTGGAACGGAGCGAAATATATTCCGTATCTTTTTGAGTCCCTGCGAAGGCAGACGTTTCGAGATTGGGAATTGTTTGTGCTGGACAATGCGTCGAGTGATGGAACAGTGGAGAAGATCAAACTCGAAACTCGAAACTCGAAACTCGAAACAGGGGATTCTTTGGTATTTGTCACGCTCATTGAAAGCCGATCAAATACCGGCTTTGCCGGAGGGCATAATCTATTGTTTCAAGAAACAAGAAACAAGAAACAAGAAACAAATGAATACATTTTGCTGTTGAATCAAGACATGTATCTGTATAAAACATGTTTTGAGCGGCTGGTGGAATTTATGGACAAATATGCGGAAGTCGGGTCCGCAACGCCGCTTTTGCTCAAATGGGAATTTGGGAAGATTGTGACGGGATTTGACGCGAGCTTCACGGATGTGATTGATTCGCTCGGGTTGCGTGTAGACAGAAATCGCCGCGTGCGGGAGATGTTCAGTGGCTATCGAGTGGACGATTTGTTGAAGTGCCTGAAAGGGAATCTCGGTGAGATTTTTGGCGTGTCCGGCGCGCTTCCCATCTACCGACGAAAGGCGCTTGAAGACGCCGCGTTTTCCGATGGCACAATTTTTGACGAGTCGTATCACGCGTACAAAGAAGATGTTGATTTGGCATTTCGTCTCCAATCTGCCGGCTGGAAGTCGCGAGCGGCGCTCTCGGCAATCGCGCTTCATGATCGGTCCGCGGCAGGGCCGGAGGATCCCACGGATCAGTCCGCGGCAAAAAATAAGAAACAGCAGTCCAAATGGGTGCGGTATCATAGTTATAAAAATCATCTGATGACGCTCTATAAAAACGAGTACTGGCAAAATGTCCTGCTTGATTTTCCCTGGATTTTCTGGTATGAATGGAAGAAGTTTGTCTGGTTTTTCCTGTTTGACCGGAAGGTGTTGGGAGGGTTGAAGGAAATCTGGAAGATGCGGGGGGCAGTAAGAAACAAGAAACAAGAAACAAGAAACAAAAGGAAAGTGAGGTGGAGGGAGATGAGAAAGTGGTGGAAATGATGTGCGAACTACGAACTGT
>Ga0155319_130_pt2 | contig 13025 bp, 8 predicted proteins | sample RifCSPhighO2_02_FD_106287 | JGI IMG/M metagenome (GOLD analysis project Ga0155319, IMG submission 106287) | Candidatus Magasanikbacteria bacterium RIFCSPHIGHO2_02_FULL_51_14
CCAACCAGCCAGTAATCAAAGGTAACGTCATTGGTCGCGGTGCCGCTCATTGAAACCTCGAATAAGCCATCCTCCTGTCTCGAAATCCACCAGAATGCCTGCGGGTTGTCGCGGAATGTGATGAAGATTTTGACGCTCGGCGTCACCAGTTGGTTATTGACAATGACGGAGGTGTTATTGACCGCGATAGTCGCATCACCGACAGTGGCATCCGTTTGCCCTTCTTTCTTTCTCACGACATAGGCATCAGCTTCGACTTTGTCCGCAGTAATGGTTGCGGCCACAAGATTTCCATTCTCATCTATGGACCATTTGCCGGACGCGCTTGCAATCGCTTTGACGTTCAGAATGCTCTGACCTGCCATGTCAAGATCGCCGCTTTGAACCAGTTGGCCATCGGGGTTTTGCGTGACACTTAAGGTCGGCGTGCCCTGCGTTGGGGAACCAGTCACGAGCCCTTTGTTGACCATGACTTTGATCTTGCCGTCTCCGGACACCAATGATTCGAGCGCCATACCGACAAGACCTGCGGATTTGCCCGACGCCGAGTCATATTTCATGGCATAACCGAGTTTGCTTGCGGTCACAAGATAATCGCCAACCGCTATGGGACCATTCTCATCCGTCACTTTCACGTTGACAAGACCTGCGAGGGCAAGCGGCGCTCTCCCGTTGCCGGAACCACCGATAATAAACGCGCCTGTGTTAGAGATCACACCTGCGACATTTTGCGCGTAGGCCTCGGACGATCTGCGATATTGATTGAGCCCGTTTTGGTCAACTACCACGACATCTCCTGCTTCAGCAGTATCACCCGCGACAAGGTTCACATATTCTGCCACGTCTCCGATGCCGTAATCATCAACACCGCCATTATCAGCGTTCGCGATAAAGCCGTTTTTGGCATAGACGTTGCCGCCGGCAGAAATCACGACTTTATTGATACCATTGTTTTGGAAGACAGCAAGTGCTCTGTCTACTTGGGAACCGGCGGTTGACGAATTCATTGTACCGCCGCCGGCGACGGTATTGAATTCAAAGCCCGTACTTCCCCCGGCGTCCGTAACATAAGAAGTAAGAGTACTGCTCACTGACCCGCCTTCTGCTCTTTCGGCGAATCGTATACCTCTTCCAGCCGTCGAACCGAAAGCTAAGACCGTAGATGACACTGTTACGTTGCCATAGGTCTTCAAGGTACCGGAAACTGATACATTGCCGGATGAATTCACGTAAAATTTACCTTGCTTATACCCGGTTGTCTGATAGAAGGTGATATTATCAGCTGCATAGGTAGATGTCGGAAAATCCGGACTCTCGCTGCTGCGAACGGCGAAAGTACCGCCCGCAGTCCATTGCCCGGTAACCATCCCGTTTGCGTCTCGTATGAGGTATGCGCCATCTCCACGGAGGTCAAGTATACCTTGACGGCCGTTCGTTCCAACAGTCAGTATTGCAGTATTTGCTACCGGATTGACATTTCCGTCGATAAGCGTAATTGACTGCGTTGATGTCGCAAACGACCCGATCACATTCCCGCCATCATCCCTCCATTGGGTCAGATATCCATACGTAGCTCCCTGGCCGCCTGTGCTACCCCGAATAGTCAGCGGGATGGTGGTTGACGAAGACCCGCCGATAAACAAACTCGAAGACGCATAAATACTTCTCCACGCGGTGCCATACGCCCCCAAATCATAATTGTCATTATGCTCCGGATTCACGTTGCCGGTTACCGTCAGCGTGTTGAAGACGGCAAGGGTGGACGAGTTGGCGGTGGAGCCCACGCGGGCCGCGTCGGTCGTGACAAAGAAGTTGTCGTTTCCTTCCGCGTTGCCGACAAGGAGAGTCGATGACATGAACGCCGCGCCGTCCAATTGAAGCACGCCTGCGGCAGATACTGAGAGGCCGGATGCGCCGAATCCTTGGCCCACTTCAAGAGCGTTGGCGCGGACGGTGCCGGAGGCAAACACTTCATTCCAGGATTGGGTGTAGGAACCAATGTCCCACTGATCATTGCTTTGCGAAAGCACGTTGCCGGTTACCGTGGTTGCGCCGAAGACGGCAAGAGTGGTGGTATTGGTGGATTGGCCGATTTCAACGGCGTCGTTTTGGATATTGAGTTCGGTGTCGCCTGCGGCATTGCCGATAAGGAGGGTGGACGAACCGAAGATGGCGCCCGAGAATGTGGCGGCTCCGGCAATCTGGAGCACATCAGCTCGCACAGTGCCGGAGGCATAGATGTCTTTCCACGCGTTGCCAAAGAAGCCGAGGTCGGATGTGTTGTTCGCCCACGGCGTGATTTGGGTTGAGGTGATACTGCCGAGGTAGGAAGTGCCCGAGGCAAAGAGGTTGGACCACGCGGCGCCGAATGCCCCAAAAGCGCTGTCATTATTCGCATCCGGACGAACGGCATTCCCGGTCGCGTTCACCGTAAGGCCAGTCGCCGCCGAGGTGAATGTCGTATCGGCGCCAGCTCCGCCCAAGACCAAAGATGTCGAGGCGTAAAGAGTTCGGAAGCCGGAACCCGAGGCGCCAAGATCAGTCGTAGTGTCGCCCGGAAGAATATTGTCGCCAGTGGGAGTAAGCGCCAGATCGCCGCTTGAATTTACAAACAGAGACGTGTAGTTGCCGGAATTGTATCCAAGCCGCAATTGTTCGGCAGTATCTTGCACGGACAAACGGACCTGCGGCGTCGAGGAGTTGATGCCGACAAAATTATTCGCGTCATCGTATGTAAGCGCCGATGCCCCGCCAAACGCCCCGCCGTTATTGTATTGCACTTGCCCGTCTGATCCGGCAATTCCTCCGCCTCCGCTCGTCAAACAGGTTCCGCCAAACAAAATGCACCCGCCGAGCAGCTGAATGCCGTTGCTAAAGGTGGAAGTGACGGTTGTGGTGGTGATATTTAAAACTGACGCGGAGAGACCGGCGGCAAATGTCGATGTTGTTGAGCCCGTGACCCGCAAAGTACCGCTCGCGAACGCATCGCCTTCCGCGTCCACGCGAAACCGCTCTGAACTCGCGACCCCAATGCCAAACAGAGTGTAGTTCGCGGTCGCGGATCCCGGGTTGACCGTCACAACACCCCCAGTCACCCCAGTCGTGGACACAGTACCGGTAAACGTCAGATTCCCGTACGCGTCGGAGCGGGGAATATAGACGGACGTCGAAGCGGTGTTCGCCTCTGTCCCGTCGAGATACCTGCTGTTGAATGAATACGGCGCGGCGGTGATCTGTTTTCTCGGTGTGAGCGTGGTCGTCACGCCGCTATCAACGATGATAACTTCAAGATAGAGATTTGCGTTGTTTTGAAAAATCGAGGCGTCAAGCGCGTTTGTGCTGGTGGCGCCGGTTGTGAGGCCAAGCGCGATGGAAAAAATGCCGTTTACCGGAATAATATTCAGCGTTGTCGAAGCCGCGAGCGTGCCGCTTGCCGTGTAAAGAATGTTCCCGCCGGTTGTGGCGTCATAAATCGCAAATCCCATCGCTTTCGTCGTCGAGACAGACGCGCTGGTCTGCAAAAGCTTGCCTTGATACGTGACAATTGAGGGCGGCGAGGCGGTGTCAACCGGACGTCCGCCCAAGAACAGCGCGCCAAAAAGGGACGCAAAAATAGTCGCGCAGAAAAACCAAAATACGAGGACTAGGCCTTGCCTCGCTGTTTGGCCTGATTCTTGGATTCTATAAAGCCGCTTACGATCAAACATGGACATCGTAAGTTAGCTTGATTGATTGGCATGGCCGACGCCGCGTGCGACGGCCATACTTCTATTAGTGTAGCAAAAAAATGAGATATGGACGAGTTTGCCTGTGAATAACTCGGTGCATATCATCGAAGAACAAAAAACGCCTTCCGAAAAAGACGTTTTTTTTGAAAAAATTTGCACAAAGAAACGACAATCATTCGCGCGTTTCTTCTGGATTGGCCGCATTGTTTGCATCTGGAGTCAATGAATCTGCGTGGTCATCGAGTTTTGGGCTATCGGACGGCGGTAATTGCTCTTGAGACGGAAGATTATCGGGCTGTGTATCGCTCTTTTCCGGCGATTCCACGTTCTCCAACGCTTCGGGCGTGGCCTCATCACCTCCGGCCAGCTGAACTGCCTCCACTTGCGCGCCCGACGGACTTGACTCAACATCAATGTATGGTTCAGATTCCTTTGCCGCTTCGTCGCCCTGTTCTTTCTTTTCTCCTTCCCCAGTTTCTCCGCCAGAGGCGGATCCGCCGAAGAGGCGGGCAGTTTCTCCCCTTCCCTTTTTCTCCATCAACGCGTCTTCTTTCACCACAATCTCCTCGGCCTGTTTCAAATCCAAATCACGGCTCCGCTTTTCATCGTAACCACCCTTTTCAAACATCACATAATAGTCGCTCGGCCCCACCAAAAACGCGTACCGCCCTCGCTTGTCCGTGAGCTCGGTCGCAACCAGCTTGTTGTATTCTTTGCTAAAGAGCCGCGCGATGGTTTTGCCAATCGGTTTTCGATTCTCTCTGTCATACACAATTCCCCATCCTTTGGGCTTTTTGGGCCGAACATACCGGATAAACAACACATAGAGCGCGACGTGAATTGCCAAAAAAACGGCAATGTACCACGTGGGCGACACGTAATACGCGGCAAGCGTCGCGACGATGCCGAAAACGGACACGGCATGCTGAAAAATCCGCAATCGCTTTTCGCGAATAACGCGGCGGATGGGTTTTGTCTCGCCCGATGGATCGAGCGGGATGTTCGGCGTTACGGAGACGTCCTCTTGTTCGGCGCGAATCTTTTCCCCGTGGTACACGTCAACAATGCGCCCGTCGACAGAGACGCCGGCAAGGAGCGTGGATGGATAGACAAATCCGGGTTTCACAACCTCGAGCACGTATTCGCCCGGCTCGACAATAAAAAGATACCTGCCATGCGCGTCCGTCACGCGGGACTGAATGACTCTGCCGGTTGCCGCGTCAATGAGCCGTACTGTCGCGAGGTCTACAGGCAGTTTGGTTAAACTGTTGTAGACCATCCCCCACGCTTTCCGTTTTCTCCGCCCGAACACCAAAACCGGCTGAAGGAACAAAAACCGAAGAAGCGGGAAAATGATATTCCAAAGCGACGGAATGACGACCGCCGCGGACGCGGCGACAACGCTTGGCGCGACGATCTCCCGCGTTGCCTCTTCAACAACAGGATTGTCCGCCGCCTCTCTTACTTTTTGGACGGCTTTGTCAACAGGCACGACTCGAAAGACCGTGTCGGCAAATTCTTTTGCCCGTTTCGTCAGTTCATCTACCGCCTCCCGCACCGGTGCGATTTCTTTCACAATATCAAACACCTCTCGGATGATCTCCGGTATCGGACCGCCCGGACCCGTGATGCCTCCGCCCGGCGGGGGCGGCGGGGGTGGCGGGGGTGGAGGTCGTTCTTCAGTGGACGGCGGAGGGGGCGGAGGGGGCGGCGCTTCCGTCTGGCACGATGACGCACATCCATCGCCGCTTGCGGTATTCCCATCATCGCATTGTTCGCCTGATTCACGCACTCCGTTTCCACAGACCGCGGCCGGAAGCGGCTCTGTCTGACAAGCGGAAGAACAACCATCACCACTTGCCGTATTTCCGTCATCGCACTGTTCGCCGGTTTCACGCGCGCCATTGCCGCAGACCGCCGCCGGTGGGGGCTCGGTTTGACAAGACGCCGAACATCCATCGCCGTTTGACGTGTTTCCGTCATCACATTGTTCACCGGATTCAACGCTCCCGTTGCCACACGCAACCGCCGGCGGCGGTTCTGTTTGGCATGATGAGGAACAGCCGTCACCGCTCGACGAATTTCCATCGTCGCATTGCTCCCCGGTCTCAACAGCGCTATTTCCACAAATCGGCGATGGCGCAGGCGGCGGCTCTGGCGGAGGCTCCGACGGCGGTCCACCGCCACCGACGCTTTCCGTCTGACAGGATGCAGAACACCCGTCTCCGGCATTCGCGTTACCGTCATCGCATTGTTCTCCCGAATCGACGGCGCTGTTCCCGCAGATGGACGGCACCGTGAGCGTTACGTTCACATTGCTTGTGTCGGCCGCAACGATCCCGACGAAAGACAAAAAGGATGCTGCAAAAAAAATTGCAAGCGTTGAAAACAATCCAGCGATAAGCAAAACCAATGACTGTCTATTTCTTGAGCATCTCATACTGCACGCGTATCGCAGAGCATAAAATATGAAAAAATAACTGTCTCGGCACTATTTGTTCCGTAATTCATGATTCTTGATTCTTGATTCTTGTTCTTCTCCTCCGCATCATCAATACTATCGCAACGAACACAACCATGACGCCGAACAAAAGCGCCGCGAAAAGGGACATCGCCCACCGCGGAAAATACCACAGCAGTATTGAATCGCCGATGGTTTTTTCCGAAATGCCAAACGTGATTTCGATGTCGGCGCGCACCGGACCGAATGCATTACCGAACATCCCCTCATCGAGTGTGAACGTTTCTTCCCACACGCCGCCCGGCAATACTTTTCTTTCATCCGCATTAATCGGAAATCGCACAATCTCTTTGCCGCCAACAATGGAAACGATAATTTCGCCGCGCGGAATCAGATGAATCGTCCCGTTGTTCTCAAGGCGTAAAAATAAGCGCGGCGCTTCGCCAATATTCCATTTCTTCAAAACGGAAAACGCTTCAACCGACAAATCTTCGTACACCGGACCCGCGACGTGGAGAAACAACAGCGATCCGGCGCGCGAACCCACTGCCACCTGCCCCTCTTTCGGTTTTTCCGTGACGAATAACCCGAGATAATGGCTCCGCGGCTCGGCATCAACCGGTACGACGATGGTAAAAGAAAAAGCGCCTTCCCGTCCCGGCGCAAGCGTAAGAGACGCCGGGTTTGCCTCAATCCACGACACTGCGTCATCATCCGCGCCAAACAGCGCTCGGCCGGTTCTCTCGTCAATGGTAAACGCTTCCACTTCCGGCACGAACACCCGCGTCTCATTCTCATCATTCGTCACGCGGACTTCGACGGTGCGCAACGACCCGGGGTCAATCACCGCCGCCTGACGAACAGGCGCGATGGTGACGGCGTTCGTTGCGGACGGGAATAAAAAAAATGCCGACAGAATGGTCAATACTGTAAACAAACGACGCATGGTGATAGGTGATAGATGATAAATGATAGATGATAGCGCTCACAAGCCACAAGTCACATATCACGAGTGAGCTGGCAGGTTCCAGTATCCAGATGCCAAATAGATTTCAAATACCAGATTAAAAATTTTTTCTTTCAATATTTGAAATCTGAAACCTCTTTGGAATCTGGTGCCTGGAATCTTTAACGTGTTCATGGGTTGGCAGTTACCGTAAACGTCACCGTATGCGAATAATTTCCCGACTTCGTGCTCTGCGCCACGGCCGCACGAAATGTGACGGTCGTCGCTCGATCCGAAACCGGAATGTTCGACGACGCGACCGAAACCGATCCGCTGATCGCGGTGTCGCTTGCGAGCTGTGCGTCCGTCCCGCTTGTCGTAATGCCGTACTCTTCCGAACCGGCAGTCACGGATCCATCGCCAACGTCGTTGATGTCGTTTGAACCCGACGCAAGATTGCCGCTTTCAGAAATGCTGGAGGCGTAACCGGTGATGGAATCCGTCGTAACGGTCAGCGCCAAACTATCGCTCGCGACAGTCGTAAGCGGACTCCCGCCCAAGCTCAATAAAATGGAACTTTTGCTCAATGATACGCTTAATCCTTCGCCGGTTGCGCCAGTGAAACCGCCAATCAGCCTGTAACTACTGTCCGTCACTGTCTGTCCGCTGAAATCACCGACGGTTTCGCGCAACACATAATCCCCGCCAACCGCATTATCCGCCTCGCCCATGGTCAAGCCGTCAATTGGAATGCTATAACTCCCGCCGCTCATGGCGGCAGATAAAGGCGATACTGATAGTAGGTTCACGAACACGGCCGTGATCCCAATGAGAAGACGACGATTCATACAGCGTAAGTATATCACAAGTCACAAGTCACATACCACAAGCCAGCGTCACGAGTCACAATCCACATATCACGAGTCATAAATTTCTAGTGGCTTGTGATATGTGCCTCGTGATTCGTGTTTTCCACAGCCCATTTGACACCCCAACTCCCCTCTGATAAGATACCGTCAGATATGAAACCAATTCACGCGCAAGCAATGATGGCTATGATGATGGAAACCTTCCGGCGAAGGCGTGTGTTGGTATAAGTTTTGACCAAAACACAGAAAAAACCTTCGCCACTGCGAAGGTTTTTTGTTTTTTTGGGGATACGATTGTGCCGAGGATGGTCCCCGGCACATAGTCGCTCCAAAACGGAGCAGGAGGACAGGGATGTCAGGATTGCTCGTCACAATCATCAACGACTGCCGCGACGATGATGCTCGAGTCCGCCAAGAGAACCGCGTCGCCGCGCTCTTGCCAGACACTCGACACATCAGCTTCTGCGGGGTCGGTTCCACGCTCGAGGCGGCCGGCTGTCTCGTGGACGCGCTCGATGCTCTGCTCGGAGCCGAAGCGATCGTCCTCGTAAACGTCGCTCCGCGAAATGGCGAAGCCAGGCAGTGGGCGAACGGTTCGCCGTTCGGCTGGACTCGCGTCGGACGGACACTCATCCTCGGTACGGTTCAGGGCTACACGTTTTCGCTCCTACAAAAGGTACTCGGCGAACCGCTCATCATCAACGTCTTCGAGTTCGACGCGGCCGTGGATGCGCTCGGTCTCGATCCGGCCACTGCCGCGAGGGTCAAGACGACGCAATTCCGGAGCTACGAGTTCCTGCCGCGCGTCGCGGCCGCGCTCGTCGCTGGCAAAGAGATCCCGACTGCGCCCTTCGACGACGTTCCCGATCCCCCAGATGGCATCTGGTTCGTTGACGGGTTCGGGAATCTCAAGACGACGCTCCTCGAGAATCACCCGAGTTTCTGTGCGGACAATCTCGCCCACGTCTCTGTCTCGGGTGATGTCGAGACAGGCGGGACGGTGGAATGCGACGCGATCTGCTATCATCGTCTAAAAGACGTACCTGATGGCAAACTGGGCATCGTGGTCGGAAGTTCGGGGCTCGGCGATCGGCGGTTCCTCGAGCTCGTCGTGCAGGGCGGATCTGCGGCGAGACGCTTCGACATTCGCCATTCGGGCGCCCGCATCCACATCGAGCCGTAGGGGCTCGGCACACCCGTAGGAGGATAAAAAGAAAGGAGGCCAGCGCGTTGAACAAAGGAGGTAAGGAGAACATCAACGCGCGGGCTACTCAATTCCGATATAAATCGGGCGTGGGTTGCCCAATTCTGTTAATTCGTGATGATTCGTGAGGCGATTCGTGTTCCATTGTACGACATCGTATTTTCTTTATTTAAATATAAATTTACATTATTGCCATTTTACATCTTATTTTTCTCCTCATTTCCTCTCTTCTTTCTTTTTCTCTGGCTAATTCGACATACCCACACCCAATCCACAGAGTTGTGCACAACTTCGAATCAGTTAGTCAGTTGATCAGTAAATCAATATTCAGAATAATGAAAAGCGAGTGATAGCCGGATTTACAGGATCTGCACATTGGCCACGCTGTCAGGTGACGATTTGTAAAGATCGAGTTTCATATTGAACGATTTTTATCGCCACCAGCGCTGAAACCCAATACAGCCGCACAAAATAAAATTCTCCCACCGAGGTGGAAGAATTTTTTGTATACAATAGTGTAGACAATTGGAATTTCTGAATATGCGTCAGCTGACTATAATAAATATCTATTTGTATACACTAGTGTAGACAAACATGAGTTTTCAAAACGATCATCATTCAGGCGGCGCCACGAGAGGGCGATACACTTTAACGGTACGGGTTGCCGCGTAAAGTCGCTTCGCTCCTACGCGGCACTCAAAAGGGCTCTAAGAATCGCCCTTTTTCGTGGACCTGGGGAGACTCGAACTCCCTACCTCAGCAATGCGAATGCTGCGCTCTACCAGATGAGCTACAGGCCCGTGTCACAAACCACAAATCACATAGCACAAGCCATATCTATTCTATTGATTCGTGATATGTGACTCGTGTCTCGTGATTCCGTGCCCCCACCATGAATCGAACATGGATTTAGACGTTAGGAGTGTCTCGTTCTGTCCGTTGAACTATGGGGGCTTCGTTTGTTCAACTTTGGCGCATCATCCGGCTCTGGCAACGCATCCCACATGAACGTAAAAATGCCTTTGAAAATATCCGTCATTGCCGGATTCGCAATCACGACGGCGACAGACGTCAATTCTGGCGAAGCGACAAGAATTTTGTCCTTGTAAATATCAATCGTACTTTTGAATGGATATTCCTTCGGCAAGTATCGCCACTCGCGCAAGAACTTTGCATCGGTCGGGTTGAATCCCTTTGAATCCGCGGTCAACACTAATTTCGTGTGAATGTTGTTGCGCCCGCGGTCTATGCGGTACTGGTTAAAAAACTCCGGATCCAGACCCTCCCATCCGAGCGCTGAACCGATGATAGAATACTCTTTTCCCTTATACTCGTCAAGAATGCCGGTATAGAATTGCTTCAATTCGTCCAGCGTTTCGATGAAGCGCAAGCCGGTCTCTTTGGCTTCTTTCTTCTCGAGTGTCTCGAGTAGGGGAATGATGGCAGAAAATGATTCCAATTTCTTCCCAAACAGCGCCACAACCCTCTGCGGCTTCTGGGCGTAATACAATCGCCTGTTCTGTCGAAAATAGACAGTAACAAACCCCTCGGCCGCGAGTTTTTTCAGCACTGGATATGCAGTGGTCCGCTTGATGCCCACGTCTTTCGCAACTTGACTGGCTTTGCATCCACCTCGTTTCAGCAATGCCAAGTAGACGTCTGCCTCTGCATCAGTGAGGCCGATTTGTTTTATTGCCGCTCTCGTCTCCATAAAAATATGTGTCAATAAATTACGACACTTTTCTGAATTAACTAAAATATATCACAATCAAGCAAAATTGTCAAATAATGTCGTTTAATATGCTTGACACTGACGCCGATTTGTAGTATGATACCGCGTCGCTCAATTGGGAGCGACAACACAACCAAGGAGACCAACATGAAGATTCTCGTGATCGAGGACAACCGTAAGCACATGGAGGACGCACGGAGCTTCTTCGCAGGGCAATCCGACACCGAGGTCGTGTTCGCGCCCGACTTCAAACACGCGCGAGAGCATCTCGAGCCCGGGAAGGTGGACGGGGTGATCTCTGACATCCACTTTCCCTCCGAACTCGACGAGTGGGGGGCCGAGCATGCGAGTTGCGGGGTGGCCGTCATGGTCATCTGTCAGGAAAGGGTGATTCCCTGCGTCCTGAACACCGCAGGATACCATCACGGACGCCGGTACCAGTGGGTCTGCTCGCTGCAGCGCGAACTGACTCTCCCGGAGATCGTCGACGCCTCCAACGACCGTGACGCGGAGGCAGACACGAAGAACTGGGACGAGGCCCTACACCGCCTGCGAGAGCTCATGGAAGCCGGGCCGTGTGCGCAACACAACTGCTACCACAATGTCCGGAGAGGGTTCGACGAGTCACTCCGGCATACGTGCTGCTGACCACCCAAACGCTTGGTGGGCGAGATGGCCCGCCTCGCCGGTATCAAGCCACCCGTCAGATTCCTCGACGACTGACATATTGCTCTTTTCTCACGCGCCTTCCCGTGGGCTTCATACACGGGATCTCAATTCTCTTCACGTGCCGCTGGTCACGTCTCCCACCTACCAGCACCCCTTGCTTGGATCCAAACACAAGACAAAAACCTCGCCTCATAGCCTGCCCTGAGTCAGCGAAGGGGAGGGTTTTTTGTTTTTATGAAAAAAAATCACGATCTTCCTCTGGCTTTTAGAGCGTCAGCAGCCACCGCGCGGTGTCCTTATACACCCGCACGCAAAGCCAATACCATTTCTGCGTTCGTCCTTCATCCGCTTGATTCAATGCTCCAAAGTATGATCGCCGATTGCGATATCGAAACAGAAGCGGCGGATAACCCTTTTGCATCATCATCCACACAAAGAGCAAGCGGCCGACTCGACCGTTGCCATCTTCAAATGGATGAATCAATTCAAAACGGCTATGAAAGTCGGCGGCAAAAAACAGGGGATGCCGTTTCGTCTTTTGCTCGGCTCGCCACCACGAAGCGAGACCCGACAAAGAAGCGCGGACATGGCCCGGCGGTGTTGTGCGCTTGTTATTCACGATAATCTGCCGCTTCTTGAAACCCTGCTGCACTCCAAGCCCGCGTGTCACGAGCGCGTGCAGGCGAATAAGCGACCGCTCGTTCAGCTGAAACTGTGCGGATCGAATAAATTCAAACGCGCGAATCGCGTTTCGCACTTCTAAAATTTCTTTCCGTCCGAGAGATTTTTTTATGTACTGCTTGCGGACAATACTCTCGACCTCTTTCTGCGAGAGCCGGCTGCCTTCAATGGCGTTTGATTCAAAAATAAAGGCAATGAGGAAGCGGCGCCACAAGCGCTCCTGTTCTTCCGGCGACTTTTGCGCGAGCGCGTACTTCCAAAGAACGCGATAGTCCTCAAGCCACTGCAGGATATCCGTCTGTATCGTTCTTTCCGGCCTGAACATTGCCGCTTCATGTTGCGCGATAAACTCCCGCTCTTTTTGAGAGAGGCGAGTATAATGAAGGGAGAGATCGTTAGGGATGGATCGCCCGACATATACCTGTATTTTTTTATTCTTTCCCGCGATCCTCACTTGCTCGGAAAGATAAAAAAATGGCTTATTCTTAATGATTTTTTTCTCAATGCTGGGCATACTAGTTAGGTATGGAAATAGTGTATATATTTTCTTTCGGTTTGTCAAATACACTATTTCTCGCTCGCGTCGCTTATCCCCTTGACATACAGTATAGTATATAGTATACTATGTACTATATACTATTGCTATGAAAACCGACACAGACAAAAAAATACTTGCGTTTATCAAAAAGAAGGGCGAAGCAACGCCAAAAGAAATCATTGCATTTATCGGCTTTT
>Ga0155319_176_pt1 | contig 12768 bp, 6 predicted proteins | sample RifCSPhighO2_02_FD_106287 | JGI IMG/M metagenome (GOLD analysis project Ga0155319, IMG submission 106287) | Candidatus Magasanikbacteria bacterium RIFCSPHIGHO2_02_FULL_51_14
ATAATGCTGACTTCCGCGCCCTCTGGACCAAAAATCCGAATGGGACGCTCTATGATGAAGTGTATGAGAACGGCGCAGGCCTCCTTGGCAGTTGTACAACGGACACCATGGGCACGTGCACGGTCGGCGAAGAGACAACAGGAGATTATCTCGTGATTGTCAAGCACTTCGACCAGGAAACCAGCAAAACCATCTATACCGGTCTCCCCAAATCGGCAGATGACTTTGTAGACGGCCTTGCCACAAAAGAATTCCAAATCATCAAAGTCGTGAAGAAAAACAAGACAACCGGCGCTATTGAAATCGAATTCAAAGGCGGAAGCAAAACCGTCGTCGTCGGTTCGCTCTTGGAAGTCATTTCGCCCGATTCCGCTGTCTGGACCGGTCTTGATGAAATATATCCGTTCATCTTTACCTCTGATTCGTCGTGGAGCGCGAATGTCTGTCTTGAGGTGCCAACGGGATATTCAATCGCTGGTATTCTCGATGAGAATGGTAACCTCCTATCCACCTCCGACTGCACCCAGACCTTTGTCGCCGGTGAGTCAAAAGTGGTCGCATTTCAAGTGCTGCAACTTGGTAGCCCAGAGCCGAATGTCAAAGCGAAGATTCGCCTGAGAGGTCCAAAAGGCGTCACGAAGAATATTGATCTTGATATTCCGGGCTTGAAAGAGGCGACGAAGAAGGCGCGCAGAGCGCTGGGACGGTAAAGTTTACTCGGAGTGAACACCAAAACCCCGCTTCGAATGAGGCGGGGTTTTTTGTGTTTGAATCAAGAATCATGAATTAAGAATTAAGTGACAGAATCAGGAGTCATGAATAGCGTATTATTGAAACTATTCTTATCCTTGATTCATGATTCTTAATTCTTGATTCGTGATTCTATTCCCGTGTGGATAACTTTTTGTGAATAATCGCATATTGCTGTAAAATATACACAAATGAGCGTTTCACGTATGCCACGAAATTCGGCCCGAATATTTTGTATAAATAACTTTCTTATGAAAGATGTGTTCGCATCTTTCTTTTTTTCATTATGAACAAAAAACATCTCATCATCGGTGTTACCGCCGCGGCAGTGGTCGTTTTGCTTGTGGTGGTCGTGAACCTGGGGCTGAACCTCGCCCAAACCGTTCCCGTTCTCTATACCGCCAAATATCAGGAGGCGGGCGTGCCTTTTTCAAACCCTGGCTGCGGCGGCACAACCGGGGGCGCTTATGTGTGCGAAATCCCCAGCGGCAATTACCTGACGAAATCTGATGATAGCTTTCAAACGTCGTCGAAACTTTTGAACGTACCACTTTCTAATATCAAATTTGTCACCCATCCCGACGCTATCGCGAACTTTATTATAGCCGGCGGCGCTGGGTCCGTTGCGGTTTCATTTGACAATGGCGCGACATGGACCCAGCATGGAGAGCAGAACTCTACCTGTTATGATACTGCCGCGGGTGGGTCAGCACAGCTTGTCGCGTGCAGAGACGCCGGCACAGGTGGCGGCGCAATTTTTGCTTCGCACGACGGGGGGCAGACCTTTGACGTTGATTTGACAGCTCCGGCCCCGCTCACTGTTATTAAAAGTGGCAGTAGCAACTTTACGACCGCATTTGTTGCAGGCGAAAATGGCTACTATGCATATACCAGCGATCCATTAAGTCCAACGCCAACGTGGACGGTCGGCCCGTCACTGGGCGCGGTTGACGCGGTGGTTGGCGCGTGCAATAAGACAGCCGCGTTTACCAATGACTGTTATCTCGTGGTGCGTGATCGAGCAACGAATGTATATCAGCTCCTCAAAAGTTTGGATCAGGGAGTGAGCTGGGTAACGGTTGGAGTGACTCCGGTTACGACCGTAACAGACATTTCCGCCGTAGATGGCCGCTTGTGGATTGTCGGAGGCGACAATGGCAATGCCTTTATTAGCGATAGCCAGGGACAAACATGGGACAGTATCCCATTTGCGGAGCCGCTGACGGGTGTGGAAGCATTGAGTTTAAATTTTGCGATTGTCACGACAGTTGGACAGATTCTTGAAGTTCTTGTAAATCTGCCGCCGCCAGGTTGTCAATCCAACGCCGATTGTGGGGCGGGGAGTGTGTGTCAGGCCGGCCAATGTGTTCCTGCCGGCTGTCAGTCCGATGCTGACTGCGGCTATAACGCGACTGGCGATATCTGTGACGTCGGTTCTTGCAGGCCGGGGTGTAGAGTGGATAGCGACTGTCCATCCGGTAATTTATGCAATCAATCAACATATTTATGCGAAGCGATTCCGGAGACGCCTCCGTGCAATTCAGGAAATCCATCCTGCACGGCCGTTATTCCATTGAGTGCCGAAGTTCCGGAGTGTCCGCCGGATCCATCTGGAACATGCAATGACATATTTGGATTCACGGGTTCTTTTGGAACGTGCGCGGCATCGTCGAGCACGCTGACATTGCTGTGTAGTAATTCAGCAATGACGTCGGGCATGTGTACGCCAAGCGCCATACCTGCACCAACGGAATCTGTAACGTATTCGAGTTCAACACAATGTCCGGGTGCGCCGGGAGTTTATCGTGCATCACAAAATGATGAACCCGAGGACTGCGCCGACACGATTGACAATGATTTAGATGGGTATACCGATTCCGAAGATCCAGATTGTCCTCCTAGCGGCACCGGGTTTGTTGCATGTATGGCGGGCGGATCCACAGTGGATGATTCGTCGCTAGGCGCTTGTAATTTCAAATTGACCGAGCAGTGCTGCATGTCGCCGTCGCCAACAAATTCATGCTCGCAGGTTTCGCCCGGGAATTATAGGGGTACGTGTGAGCCACTTACCATAATAATTGACAATCCGGTAACTGGCGGCGATCGTGTCAGCGATTGCGGTGCGTGGAATCAGGATACGCAGACATATACGCTCGACAGACGGTGCGATAATAGAATCATACAAGTGGAGATTCCGAATGTGACGGTGCAATGTTCGGCTCTCGATTCGAGTTGTGGTATAGCTCATAGTCAGGATAGGTCTGGGTCAGGCTATCCATGTATTTCTTTTAAATCCAACGCGCATAATGGCCGGGTTGCAAACTTTACTTGCATTCAGGCGGCCTTTGGCGTTCTTATCCATGCGCATGGCGTGGACGTAACCAATAGTCAATTCATAAATGTACGCGATGGGGTTACCGTCGGTCTCGCGTCTGGAGACCCGGGGCCGAGTGTCGCGGCTGGCGGATTTGATTTTGATGTTTCTTGTCTTGGAACAAAAGAATCGTGCGTGAATGTCGGTGTCGGTTCACCATTTACAGGTTCATACGCGCCCAGCACCATTCAAGTGAACGATGTTGTAGATGCAGGTATCAGGCCGACAGGTTCAAAGATAGCGGTGCGAATCAGGAATTTGCCGAGAGTCACAGTGCAAAATTCAAACTGCGAGAAATCTGGTCTGTGCGTTGATATTGATAATAACGAGGTGAGGCAAAATGGCATTCCTCAAGAAGTGAGAATAACGAACCTCACTGCGAATGGAAACGCGGCAGTGCGACTTTTGGGCACTGACGGCGCAGAAGTTAATAATGTCGTTGGCACGTATAGCAGCGCGTATTCTTCACTTGGGAAAAATATCTGTGTCGAGGAGAGAACGACAAGCGGCACACTTATGACAAATTTGTCGTGCGCGGGTTACGGCACTGGTGTCTGGTTTACTGATAGTCGGGGTCCTCGGATTACTAATTGCGCGATCACAGATACGGAGAGCGCTATTGTCGCTTTAGCAAATCGAGAATTTGATATTAAAACCGGTGCATTCATAACGACAACGGTTCCAACTAATGTCGTTGTTACTGGATGTTCCTTTGCCAAACCCGATTTGAGTGGCATCAATGGGCAATGCCTCTTGACCGGTACTTGCCAGTTTGGCATAGGCGGCGACATTGTTGGTGCAGATTTCGACACGTCAAATCCACCGCATCGTGGGGAGGCGTGTAACTCATTCCAGCTGGGAATAAACGATTATGGAAGATCTGCCTCAGAACCGTTTTCCTTCTGTTATACCACAGACGGATGCACGCCGCCTCCCGATACAAACTGCCGCGATACCGATCGTGATCTTATTACCGACGACCTTGATAACTGTCCGACCGTTCCCAATACTGATCAGGCTGACGCTGACGGTGACGGTCAAGGAGATGCATGTCAAGACACCGACAGTGATACGATCTTTGACAGCCAGGACAATTGTCTCAATGTGCCGAATACCGATCAAGCAGATTTTGACGAAGATTGCCCGGCACAACCATATGCGGCAGATCCTCTATGCGGCGATGCCTGCGACCCTGACATTGACAATGACACCTATCTCAATGCAGTCGATGCCTGTCCAAAATCACCTCTCGGATCATCTGTCAATGCCGTAGGGTGTCCTCTTGCGGCGTGTCTTCCTTTCACAATTGCGGCAGGGGGAATTCATATCCCCACTTCTACCAGTTCTTGGTTTCCGGGCGACTATAACGCGCTCGATTACTTCGAGAGAAATCCGGCCGCGTTTAAGCCCAATCCACCAACGAACAGCGCGCGCGCAAATGCTGTTGGACTGGTTTTCAAGTCGTTTATTTTTGATGGTGTGGATGACAAGATAGAGCTTCCGGCGCAACCGGTTACGAATATCTTCCCGCCCGTGGCTCCGGGAACTGTTACATCAACGTTTACGATTGACTTCTGGGCAAAGGCAAGCCCGGGCGCTTCGCTTGGCAACGACCGTCCGACGTTTGGTTTCTCGGGAAGTTCTGAATTCTATCAGTATCCGATTGAATGCTCATCGAACCAATGTCACGTGTCAAATGGGAGGTGTGTAAATTGTGTTGTCACGTGGGCACCTATCCCTTCGGCAAGCACAGCCGCGTGGAAACACTATGCCATTGTTTCTGATGGCGCGCATTATCGAATGTTTGTCGATGGCCTAGAGCTAGACTTGAATGGCGGTCTGGCAGGGCTCGGTATGCCAAATGGGGGTATCTTTCCAGCGTCTCCCACTAATCGTAGCTTTGTAATCGGTCAAACCGGCGGCTTCGCTCCATTCCACGAGCCGTTTAAAGGGCAGATTGATGAATTCGACATTGTGAGTCGGGCGTTGACGCCACTGGAGGTGAAGGCCATTCATCTCGCCGGTCCGTATGGCAAATGCAAGACTGATGAAGATGTTGTTGCTGTAACACCGGTACCGGATGGCTGTCCAACGCACATTGAGGACAAGAATAAAAACGACATCTTTGAACCAAATGGACCGGATGGCAATCCGCTCACATTGGGAGACAATGAAACGGATTGGCTCGACCCCGACACCGACAACGACGGCCGCTACGACTGCGCCGCTCCGGGCTCTGAAGATCAGAACAACAACGGCATCTTCGAGCCGGCCGGGTTTGACGAAGACCTCTGCACGGACGATGATGAAACCAATCCGCTCATTGCCGACACGGACGGCGATGGCTTGACCGACGGCTACGAACTCGGCATGACCGCGCCGGAGAATCCACTCTTCTCCGCAGAGAACTTTGTCCCGGACGACGACCCGTCCACCACCTCTTGCCCCAACAAAGCAGATACGGATGATGATGGCGTTGGCGATGCCACTGACCTATGTCCGACTACTTCCGGCCTCACGCTTACCGGCTGTCCATTCGCGGATAAACAAACGGTGGATCTTCACATCATCGACCAAGCCAAGCGCGGCGATTGTAATGGCGCTGGGAGCTGTAAAAAGCGCATTGCTGGCTCCGAAGTCCGTATCTTTGACCGAAATAAGTTGAATGGTTTTTCCATCACTCTCCTCTCCGGCGGTTCAGCGACCCTCACGAAAAATCCGAGCGGTGATCTCTACGACGACATCTTTGAAAGCGCCAATGCCCAAACCACTGCCAGAGTAGGGAAGTGTACGACGGATTTCTTCGGCACGTGCACAGCCGGCGAAGAGACAAAAGGCGATTTCCTCGTGATTGTCAAATCCAAAGATACAGAAACGAATACTCTCGTCTACACCGGACTGCCGAAGGGACTCTCTGACTTCGTGGATACCAACGGCGATGGCGATGGCGACCTTGCCACCAAAGAATTCCAGGTCATTAAAGTCATTCGCAAAGACGGCGGCATTGAGTTTAAAGGCGGCGTGAAGCGTGTCGTTGCTGGCAGTATCCTCGAAATCGTCTATCCGGAAAGCACGGTCTGGGAGGGCGTAAAACAGGTATATCCATTCATCTTCACGAGCGATTCCAGCTGGACCGTGGACGTCTGCCTTGAAATCCCGACCGGCTACAGCATTGTCGGCATCTACGATGAAAACGGCAACCTTCTCTCAACCACCCAATGCCAGCAAACTTTCGTGACCGGCCAGACCAAGATCGTCGCTTTCGAAGTGAATGAACTCTCGAGTCCGCCACCCCACATGAAGGCCAAACTCAAGCTCAAAGGGCCCAAGGGCAATGTCCAGACGTTTGATCTCGATATTCCGGGCAAGCGTGTCGAAAAAGCCGTCGCGCCGAAAGAGGGAGGGTTCATACGGTTTCTCAAGAACCTGTTGCAGGGATTGGGATTCTGATGCGCCCAGTTGTTAATACAAACGCCCTCGGTGTATGCCGGGGGCGGTTGTTTTGTCATTCTGAATCCGCCAGCAGGCGGATGAAGAATCTTTCGAAGGCATATATTGTGGTAATTCCACGTTTATTTTGATATCATAGATTGAGGCAAGAAAGATCCTTCGTCGAAGACTCCTCAGGATGACAGAGAAAACTATGACGCCATATTCAGAAAATATCATCTTCCTCGACACCGAATTCACCGACCTCGACGTGAGAGTAGGGGAGTTGATGTCGGTTGGAATGGTCAAATATACTGGGGAGGAGTTCTATGTTGAGCTTGAGTATCAAAGCAAACCGCACGCATGGGTGAAAAAACATGTGTTGCCGGCGCTGAAAGGGGATCCAGTGAGTAAAGAAGAGGGGAGGCGGCTGATTTCAAAATTTGTGGGAAAAGGGGAGCCGTATTTGGTCGCGTATGTTAATCAGTTTGACGCCGTGTATTGGTATCAGTTGTTCGGGTCGGCAAAAGAGCATCCGGCATACTGGATTCCGATTGATTTCGCGTCAATGTTGTTCGCGCATGGCTATTCGCCCAATAGTTTAGGAAAGCATAAATTTTATAAAGAGCTTGGCATTGATAAGAAGAATTATCACGAGCACAACGCGCTCGATGACGCGAGGTTGTTGGCGGAGGTGTATAAGAAATTCTTCCAATTGTCATCCTGAACCCCGATTCTTATCGGGGTGAAGGATCTTTCCGTCCTCACGTTTGCATCGTAATGACATTGCTTCGTCAAACAAAAAATTGCCGTTTGCCGGCAATTTTCTGTTCTCATGCAGGATGAAAATCTTCATCACGCGTGGGAAGAGGGGAGGCGGCGGGAGTCCAAGAGTTGGACTGCCTCCCCGAAGGAAAGAGCTATGTCGGATCGCACGCGTCACCGGCGCCGTCACTGTCGCGGTCGGACTGATCCCTGTTAGCGACGTCGACGCAGTTGTCGCACGCGTCGCCGACACCATCTGCATCGGCGTCAAATTGTTCCCAGTTGACGACGAATGGACAGTTGTCGCACGCGTCGCCCCAGTTCTCGGGCGGATCCGAGTTCAATTGATCAGGGTTGTAATCCCATTCGCAATTATCCTCGGTATCGGACCAGCCGTCGCCGTCCGAGTCCCGTTCGCAGTAGCCCCACGACTGGCAGGCGCCTGCAGGCGGGGCACAGTCCGCGTCAGATGAACAGGCGCGGGGATCGCACGATCCGGCAAGGCCCGCTGCGATGATGCAATCCTCATAGGGGAAGCACCCGACGAAGGCACCGGAGTCCTGCGGAAATTCCATGCATTCGCCGTGCTCAATCGTAATGGGGATCGAGTCGCAGTAAAGCACGGAATTTTCACGATCCGTGCGGTGCTGGAGCTCCACACAGTTCGCTGGAAAGGAACCATCGGATGGCCCTGTAGATCCCGGTGGACCCACGGGTCCCTGCGGACCGGTTGCACCCGTCTCGCCTTGAGGACCTATGGCACCCTCCGGTCCCGGCGATCCTTGCGAACCTGTTGGACCAGGAGCACCAGGTTCGCCGTCACGTCCGTTTCGCACGGACTCCTGGCTCCCGTCAGGGCAGGTGAGCATAGAACCAGAGCCGTCGGCATTCGGCCGGACGGTGCAGGGTTCGGCACTATTGCCATCTTGTCCCTGCGGACCTTCGGGTCCGGTCGGTCCAGGTGGCCCCTCGATTCCCGTGAGACCCGTAGATCCGACTGTGCCGTCATGCCACGTTACATACGTTCCGTCGGGGCAGATGGACGAGTATGTTCCATCACCGTTGTCGGTGACGGTGCAGGACGCGCCGTAGGCGCCGGAATGACCTTGCGGCCCCTCGACGCATGCGGAGGATGAGGAAAGAACGAAAAGAAACCAAAGAACTGCGATGAACCATTTCATGGTCTTTTCTCCTTTGTTGAGTTTTTTTTCACGTCTACGACGCTATGATAATCCGCCATGGCGAACTTTCATAGCGTCACAGAAAGCATGGTAGAGTAGCAGGGCAGTTGGATTTTGTCAAGAGGTGATTTAAGTCATCCTGCCTGTTATATATACTGTGTCGCATAAGATATATTGTACGACACTATTCATTTACCTAATCATTTACCTAAATTTTATCAGATTACGCATGAAAGTAGGCACTCCTCTGCTCTCTCTGCATCCGTCATGCTTATAAACTTACCTGCCTACGAACCTACAAACTGGATCACTGCCAATACACCCGATCATCAAACCGCACGTCAATATATTTGAGGTTCGGTCGCGTCACCTTTTCACGAAGGACATACTGCATGTCTTCAAACTGTTCCCCTACCCGTTCATCGAGCTTCACGCGCACTTCCCATCCCTCCTCGGTAACGATAGTAGCATCGCCAAGCTCATCGTCAATAACCACATATGCGAAAGGCACGTCCGAATTTCTGTCAATCATGCTATACCACGATATAATTCCAGAAACGATTTCACCTCGCAAAGCAGTATCGTTTATGCCCGGCGTTTTGTTTCTTGCGTCATAGAGGACGGGGTACTCGCCCATCTCCGCGCGTATTTGCTTTATAGGAGGAACATGAAAACGCCTGACGACCTCTTCGCGCTCCTCGATAGAACCGTCCGCAAGCGTCGTTGTCACGACCCGTGTTGTTTCGTACCACTCGTCTTCCCCAACCTTTCGAATCACCTCAATGATATTGCCGTCGAGTCCGAGATAGCTGTATTCATTGCCTGTATCATAAATGATCGTTGATAGTTTCTCTTCGATGGATATGTCGAGAGTATTTGGAAAAATTTTTCTGATCACGACTGACTCAATGGGAAATCGCATCCTGATAATGTCCCCAAGCTCTTCGGCATCGACGAGAAAATAGTTCTTCCGCGGCAGAACGAACATGATATTGCCATCAATGGCGCCCAAAATCGCGCCACGAAACTCGAGTTCGCCAATGCGGTCTGTGCCCTCTATCACAAGCGTACGAATGGAGAAGAACGGATGAAACAAGCCGATCGCGAGTACTGTGCAGAGAGACGCGAAAACAACGGCGATTTCCAGTCGTCTGCGCGTATCCGGCGTCTCCTCCTTCGCGTACGGGTTCGTTCCGCCCGGCTTCCAGTGAAAATCCCTGTCATGCCGCAGGGCGTGTCTGCTTCGAGAAGAGATGACGTGCCGGCTGCTTTTGCGTCTGTGCGTCTTTCGATGTGTAAACACAAAGCGCTAAAATCTCCTTTTTTTTCTGCGGGCAGATTCAATCATCCAGTTGACCCAGTATTTCCATGACAGCGGCAAATCATGGCAATGGAGCAAATCCTTTTGAAAACCGCCGAATCCCCTTTTGAAGTGCGTAATACCGGCAAAGGGATGATGTTTTGACGCATCTGCCGGCGCAATGCCCCAAAAATTATACCACTTCATGCCCCGCCGTTTTGCCTCTCGGATGGCTTCCCACTGCAGAAGATACGACGTCGGCAGGCGCTTGTCCTGTCCAAGCGACGCCGCGTGTCGATACGCGGCCATCGTGCCATAATACATGACAATGGCGGCGCTATCGAGCCGTCCGTCGGGCAGATATGCGTGAAATATGAGCGCAGTATTATTTTTAGAGAATACTTGAAATTCTTTTCCAATATACTCTTTTGAAAAACGATGAAATTCGTGACGTTTTGATGTCGCGTCATGCATGCTGTTAAATTCAGTCAGCGATGCGTTATCTCGCTTTACTTCAACACGGACGCCCTCCTTGATACATCGCCGAATTAAGTTTCTATGGTTTTTCCCCATTGCCGCGAGCAGGGTATCTTCTGGCGGAGTCAAATCGAGCATCCATGTTGTTTCCGCCAGCATGTGCATGGGTGCAGGTCGAAAGCTGGCGAGTTGAACGACTCCCCTACTCTCGGCGGTATCATCCACAAATGGCGAGATCCGAATGAAGTCAAAATGATTTTTTTTTGCGAACTGCGAGAGATGGCCGGCAAATTCCCGCATCATCGCGGAGTCTCCATAATCCAAAATCGGTCCATACGGAAGATATAAAAAGTCACCCCGTCTTGCGTGGACACTTAAAACGAGCGAGCCGCCAACTAGGGTCTCATTCTCATATATGCCAAAAATCCAATACCTCTCCCCCATCGCCTCGTAGAATTTTCCGTATGACGGGGACTGAACAAATAATGTGGTCGGTTGCGCGAGGACGAATTGCTCCCACTCGTCTGCATTGTGAATTTCTCGAACGTCGTACATACGAAGGAGTTACCGCGTGGGTAGATTGATAACACGCTCTGAGAGTCGCTCCGCGTTCGGGCACATCCCCTTTTTGTATCCCGCGCGAGCGAGATCACTCCCTCTGGGCACAATCACGGAGCCTGTCCAATCAGCGCCGACAATCATGCCTTCCTTCTTCCGTAATCGCTCGGCGAGGGCAAGCGGTTTCCCAACAAAAACTGGAAAGTAGAGCCACACTCGTCCCGGCGCCCCCCGTTGATGTTCTCTTTTCCACTCGGCTCGTTTTGAGTATTTTTTCGCCGCCCGATCGCGCCGCTCATTTGTCGCGTCGAGATCGCGAAATTGGTTGAGCAAAATTGACGCAAGCGCGTTTGGAAACAGAGAAGGAGACCACAACGGGCGCTTCCCGTTTTTTTCGGCGGGTTCCATGACGCGGGCCGTTATATGCAAGATTTTTGCTGCTGCGAGAATCAACTTTCCAATCCAAAGGTTGTAGAGCGGTTTTGCAATGGCGAATATGGGGTACCACGCAAGGTGCTGGAAAACTTTGATTAGCGGCATCGCGGGCAATCGCGAGCGGAATTCCAATAGTTTTTTTGCCAAAATTGCATCACGCGTGATCGTGGCGCCTCCTCGAACGCATGAGACGACTTTACTGCTCCCAAAAGAGAACATCGCAATGTCGCCGAACGTCCCGGTAAGCTGTCCCGCATATCTCGCGCCGAGCGAATGAGCGCAATCTTCCACGACTTTTAAATCATGTTCTTTCGCTATCGCCAACAGCGCGTCCATATTGGCCGGCAGTCCAAACGTGTGCTGGATGATCAGAATTTTAGATTTGGGTGTTATTTTCTTTTTCAGGTCTTCAGGATCCATGTTCAGATCATTTGTGATGTCAACATACACCGGCGCGGCGCCGGTCCAGAGAATCGCGTTCGCAACGACCATGCAGGTGTATCCCTGCGCTAAAACCTCGACTCCCTCCCCTGCCCCGAGAGCTTTGAGCGCGTAGTACAAGGATGATCGCCCGCTGTCGAATGCTATCGCGTGCTCAACGCCAAAATACTTCGCGAGCCACGCTTCGACGCGCTCGGCATTCGGACCTTTGCGGAGTTTCATCCATTTCCACGGAAGAAACAGAAAACTGCACGCGGTCATAACGTCATGCGCGGTTTGGTTGGGCGCGAAGTTCGTGAATGTCGGTTTTTTGTAGAATTTCATTGCTGTATGTTCTTGAGTTTCTGAAGCGACCGTTCCTTTGTGAGTTCTTCGTGAATTGATTCCGGTATTCTGTTTTCCAAAAGAATAACGCATTTCTCCTCGAACCGCGAGCGGATATATTTCAGCAGTTTGCCGCGGTCTTCGATCACGCCGACCGTCGTGTGAAATTTGCTCCCAATCCCCTTTCGAAATGCCTGTTCGGCTTCCCGTGATACGAGAATGAGCTCGTCCGCGCAGTAAGCGATCTCGCCGCCGATTCGCTCGTGAATGTCGTCGCTCTTGCCCCCCAGTTCTATCATGCCCCGCGTGACGACCATTCGATGATAGTCCGACGGAAACGACCCTAAGAGGTGCAGAGCCGATCGAAACCCTTCAGGATTTGAGTTATAACTGTCGTCAATGACAATACAGGAGCCGTACGTATACAATTTTAATTTTTGGTCTATCGGCTTTAAAGATTGCACCCGCTCCGTTATGTCGGCAATCGTCATGCCGAGATGGAGGCCTACCAGCATGCACGGCGCTATATTGGTACACTGATGTTCACCAAGCATGGTCATGCACACGGTCGCGTCCTCGTCTTTCAACCGGAATGAACAGCACAAGCGAGAAAGGTTTTGATCCACGTCCGTTATGAGACAATCGGGGGAAAATTGTTCATCCGATCCGAACGTGGCGACTGGCGAGGCCAGTTCGGAGAGATATTCGCGGCAGTATGCGTTGTCGCTGTTTGC
>Ga0155319_109_pt1 | contig 12419 bp, 11 predicted proteins | sample RifCSPhighO2_02_FD_106287 | JGI IMG/M metagenome (GOLD analysis project Ga0155319, IMG submission 106287) | Candidatus Magasanikbacteria bacterium RIFCSPHIGHO2_02_FULL_51_14
CGAAAGTTCAAAATGCCCTGCACCATTTCTTTACCAAGATAATGGTCTATCCGGTAGATTTGCTCTTCTTTGAAACTTTCTGCCAGTACGGTTTCGAGTTCCTGTGCGGTTTTGCCGTCGCTCCCAAACGGTTTTTCAATGAGGAGCCGGGCCCAGCCCTCGTCTCCGCCGCATGGGAGAGAGAGTTTCGAGCGTTTGAGATTCTGCACAATGGGCCTTACGAGTTTTGGTGGAGCCGCGATGTAATACAGTTTATTGGCGCACGCTTTCCATTCGCCGTCAATTTGTCCGACGTGTTTGCCGAGTGTGAGATAATCGCCGTATGTCGTGAATTGTCCTTGCTGAAAGTGGAAGAGTTCTAAAAACGCTTCCGCTTTCTTTTTTTGCGCGAGGATTTTCTTTTGTTTGAGAATCGAAAAAACATGATCGCGGAATGTTTCGTCGTTCAAATCCGCGCGTGAAAACCCAAGCACCCGAAACAGGCCCGGGAGTTGTTTGCGGGCAAACAGGTGATAGAGCGACGGCACGATCTTTTCTTTCATGAGGTCGCCCGTCGCGCCGAAGATGACCAAAATTGTAGGAATGTTAGCGGGTAGTTTCTGCATACTTACGGATAACGGATAATCCTGATTTACGGATATTGTGAACGTTGATTTTTTATTTGATGAGTGAGTTCCAATCATCTGAAAATTTTTTTATCCCGATATCTGTCAGTTCGTGTTTGATGGTATATTCCCGCCAGGGCCGATCGAGGGCGATCTTTCGGTATGGGACCGGCGCGAGGGTTGGGGAGGACGGATCGCGAACGTCTTTCGGGATTGTCATGCCAGAAGCGCCCCAATCCGAGAGCACGCGAAACGGAGCGGTTATGATGTCAACTTCTGCGTGAAGAAAGTACAACAATTGGGGCGCATCACGAATGCTCGCGGCGAGAAGTTTCACGTGTCCGTCCCCGCGCGCGTACATTTTCGCGATATGTTCAACCACGTGAATGCCGTTTTGGCCTGTGTCGTTCAACCGGCCGACAAACGGTGAGACGAAAATTTGGCCCGGGCCGGCGCCCTGTGTTGCCGAATAGACCGCCGCGGCTTGTTCTTGTGAAAAACACAAGGTCATGTTGAGCCGCATGCCCTCTTTTGCAAGAATTTCTGCGGCTTCAAGTCCAGCAGTGGTTGTCGGGAGCTTTACGTACGCGTTCGGAATCCATACATACATCTCTCGCGCCTGCCGCATCATCTCGTCGGCCGTCGTTTTTTTGTCCGCGTACACTTCGACCGAAATCCATCCGTTTGGAATCATGCCGGAAATTTTTCTAACGATATTTTTGTAGAGTTCAATGACTTCTGTGCGTGTAAATTTTTCACCGCGATCAAGCCGTGCTTTCGCCTCCGGACTTTTGGCAATAAGCGACGGATTCGTGGTTTGTCCGTCCAAGAAGCCCAACAGGTCAACCGCGCGCTCCGTCTCTTCCGGATCGCCGCTGTCAAGAAAGATTTTTGTCGCGAGGCCGTTCGGGCGCATATTTCTGTAAAGTGTAATTTGTAATTTTTTTTAGCGTTCTCACCAATCGAACGACTAGATAGATACACGGATTGAACGGATGAAACGGATAAAAACGGATATGAAATGGCGTCAGATCCGTATAAATCCGTTCAATCCGTTAGATTCGCGTATCTATCTGACCAATGGTTATAACGCTCGTCCAGATTACAGATTATTCAAGCAACAGCAGCGCCAGCATGACCCCAATGCCGCCCAAAAACGCGAGAAACTGCAACACGGATCGTTTCGTTTCTTCTTCTTTGTGCAGTTCCGGAATCAGATCGCTCCCCGCGATATACAGAAATCCGCCGGCGGCAAACGGGACAAGGACGGTGGTGAGATGTTCCGTGTAGGTGTTGAGCAAAAGCGCCACGATTGCGCCGAGGACGGCGAGGAGCGCCGTGGCAAAGTTGAAGAGCAGGGCTTTCCTTTTTGTCAATCCTCCATGCAAGAGCACGCCAAAGTCGCCGATTTCCTGCGGTATTTCGTGGAGAATCACCGCGAGGGTGGTCGCAACGCCCACGGGGATGCTTACCAAGTAACTGACACCAATCGTGAGCCCGTCGAGAAAGTTGTGAATGCCGTCGCCCACGAGGTTGGTGAACGCAAACGTGTGCGCGTGGTTGGCTTCTCCCGGCGCGTGGTGGCAGTGGCGCCAATGGATGATTTTTTCCACGGCAAACATGACGACAATGCCCGCGAGCAGAGAGAGCGAAACCGCGAGGCCGATGCCGTCCTTTTCCGCAATTTCGGGCAACAGATGCAGGAAGACGTCGCCAAACAGAGCGCCGGCGGCAAAGCTCACCATGAGAAGCAGGAATTTTTTGAGTTTTTCGAGATTCACGGAGAGCGTGAGCGCTCCCACGAACGAGATCGCGGAGACCGCGGCGACGCTTGCGATGGCCAAAAGGATGGTCATAGGGAGGGGAAATATCGGAGGTATTGTAGCAGAATAAGCGAAAGAAAAAAAGCCGTTGACCGAGGAGGCGGTTGTGTGGGAGAATACGGTATATTTCGTAATGTTTTTTATGCGAAGAGGAGAAAGGGCCGAGAGGCCGGAACAACCCATTCTAGAAGAAGCGGGAGAACCGTTGGGATCAGAGGATCGTCTTGATCAGGCGTACGAGACAGCCGATCGTTTTTTGGAAAGAAAATATTCGGCCGGCAAAGAGACGCTTGATCAATTGTGGGATGAAAGATATGCAGGAAATCCTACTACTTTCTTCGATAAACAACATGCACAAAAACTGCGGGAAATGGATCCTACTGACCGGTTGCTTTTGTTGAGTTATGCCGCCTATTCGCTCGAGAGCACCCCAGCGATGATGGAAGGTTATCTGAAGGCATTCCCTGAGGACCTCGATGCAATAATGCGGATATTTCGTCTATCAGGCAATAGAGCGGCCAGTTCGTTTGATTTCTTTCTTTATTCACTTGCCGCGCCGCAGATGGTCGAACACGATGCCTCAATACAAGATGCCTCGGGGATACAACAGTATCGGGAGATGTCTGAACGGAGACAAGGCGCGCCTACAGTACTGCTTAACGGATATCATAATCTTGGAAATGAGAATTATAAAGAGTTTGGGAAAGGAGCGGAGGGCATACGAGAGGTATTGCAGGAGGCGTCGAAATTATCGATGACCGGAGAGTATGTCATTGATCCGAACAAGATGTTTACTTCAGAATTCGAAGAAATGAGCGATGCAGACAAGGCAAAGCTTTTGCGAACGACAATTGCCGAATTGCATACCAGCCTTCTTTTTGATGAAACATTTAACAGCTGCTTTACTCGCGAAAGAGTGGCGGAAGACAAAAGAAGAGCATTAGCGCAGGGAGGCGAAAGCGATTATTTCGTAAAGATGCCGCGGCATAACCCAGCCCACTCGATGATTTATGGCACCTATCAGCCGATTTCGGTCTTTGATTTAGACCAGTCCTTTTTTCAACGGGAGATGGACAGCACTGCGGATATCGGCGGATCTATAGAAGAATATCCCTACCACAGATTATTGCTCTCGGCAGTAGAAAGACTGGGTACTGTGGAGGCAGGCTCCGGTGAGTCAGTTGATTTGATTGTCGATTTTTGGAATAAAAACAGGAATCCGATATTCGGCAATACCGTGGCGGACGCGCTGTCACGGTTAAATCCAAATAGGGCGGCATCGCGGCTGCTCGAGCTGCTGCGCAAGGAAAAGGAAAACAAAAATCCATTGGCGGCGATTTTATGCCGCTTAGAGTTTGGCCAGATAGACATTTCTGAAGATGGGGTCAAATATTTAGAGCGTCTGTATGATCTGGGTGAATATAATAATCCGGATTTTTTTGTACAGCGTCTCACTGCCAGCGGGCAAATGGGAATCTTCGGCGAAGATCGTATTCTGCAGAAATTTTTTCATTTAGGGGATCTAAGTTCGGATGAAAGAAAAGTGAAGGCGGCTGTCCTTGATTTTACATTAGAGCAATTTTTTTCACTGCCGGTGCCGGAAGGAACGGAAGAGAAAAAAGTGCAAGAAGAAATCATGGAAGAGTTCAAGCAGAACTATTTTGCATTTTATGACGATGAATTTTTTAAAGAAACCGGCGTGCGTTTCAATAATCTTTCTTTTCGGGAGCAGGCCTGGTTTATGCGGTTTGTATTGCATGGCACCGAACAGGAACAAAAGAAGGCGCTCAATCTCGTGAAAGAGTACGGGGAAGCTGGACTCAAAACTTTTTTGTCGCTTGAGCTGGACACGGGTGCGGGCGACAAGATATTTGCCATCGCCGAAAAATTCAAAGGCGAAGCGGCGGAGAAGATATTTAGGAAGTATGAAGCGATTGCGCATCTGGGAAACGAGATCGAGATTGCGGTACAAGAATTTTTTGTCGCCCGGGGACGGGCAGATCAGGTGTCTGGTGAGCGAGTAACCCAGGAAATAATAAAAAGAGCAGGGAGGATCCTGGCAAATTTCGCAGATATGGAAGCCAGTGACGCCGCCCTGGACGACATTGATAGAGAACTGGATAACATCAAAGAGGATGCCGTGATGTTTTCCTCCATTTTCAAAACTGCGTTTAAAGGAAAAGAAGATATTGATTTCGCAGATGTGCGCGGACTTGATTTTTCTCGTATCCCGATTGCCGATCTCTCGGACGAAGAAAAAAAAGACATGCTCGGCATCTCAAAAGCCAACTGGCTCCCGCGGGGCGCGGCTGGCAAAGGGGTCGTTGAAGAGTTTGAGCGAACGCTCCGGAGCGGCAAGGATGTTGAATTTAGTGTTTTGAAGAAAGACGGAAAAGTGCTTTCGTTCACGCGATTTGACAGGATAAGAGATGAAAGCGGCCGCATTGTTCCGGATCGCAAATACTGGGGATCTTTTAACGTTGATCCGCAGTACCGCGGTTCTGCCGTTGGGGAGGCAATGCTTCAGAACGCGGTCGAACGGGAAGCCGAGGATTATGTTCTCGAAGCTACCGTCTCGCCAAAGATTGTCGTTGGCACGGATTATGTGGAAAAACGCGGCTTCCGTATTACGGATGTTTTGCCGAATTACGATAACAGCGGGGAGACGTTTTTTGAAATCATTCTCGACAAAAAGCGCAATCCGGAATTTGCTACGAAAGACGCGGCATTCTCGCAAGATCGGATTATTTCGATGTACGAATCTCTTTATAAAGGGCGTTCGCTGGATGAACTCCTGGAAAGGGACGTCATTGTCGCGCGATTTGATGTTGACACAGAACTTGACCCGGCGCTTGCGGCAACAGAGCGATTGATCAAAGAAGGGTACGCGGGCGCGCGGTATTTTACTGATCCAAAAAATGAACATGCCCGTTACTGGGTGTTTGAGAGACGGATGGCAGAAGAGGCAGAAGAGAAAGAGGCGGCGTAAGGCGCATTATTCATTCATCACACTGATTTCTTCGGTACGTTCCCCGCTTGCCGGGATTTTTTGTTGTACGCCAGCGATGTCCCACAAGAATTCGAACAGGTTGCGATGCATCCCATAGATGTCCGGGTCTTCAATGATAACCGCCATGATATTTTTTTCTCGCAATGAAAGGTACGAAATTTTGTTCTCATAGATTTGCATACCGGTGCGAAACGGTTTAAGCTCTTTTGGAAGAAAGCGCGTGTCGGTGAGGCGCGGCCCCAGCGTATCGACGTAGGCGCGATTGCCCGGCGTGTCAGGTACCAGGAGCCTCTTTCCGATATTCTTCTCTCTTCTTTTGCGCACATACTCTCTATTGATATCGTCAGCATATTTTTGCACCGCTTCAAGATCAATGTACGTATAGATCGTTTCTTTTGCCGTGAAAGTGTCATAGAGGGCTTCGCGAAATCCTTCCCGGCCTTCAAAAAACCGCACCCCCGGTTTTACGAGAGCCAGATTATACATGCCGGTAATGCTTCTCACTGTTTCCTTCATTTCTTCTTCCAAGAGCGCAGTGTCGCGCTTTTTTTGATCAATAAGCGCGAGGAGTTTCGAGGGATGTGCGGGCTTGTATAAGGCGACGCGGCCCTCTTTTCTGTATTCCACGTAATCCATCGCGAGGAGGATCGGGAGGATGTCATAGACCGTGGCTCGGGAGAGCGCGGTTTTTTTGAGTATCTCTTGCATGGTCATTTCTCCGCCTTCGGCCAAAATCAGATAGATTTCCGCGGCCTTGGGGTCCATGCCGGCGATGGTGAGGGTTTCAAGGAGGGTAGGCATATTGTTAAGTCAAAAGTCCGCAGTCATTAGTCCAAAGTCAAAAAAACTGTGTTTCTGCCTCCATATACCGTATGCCGTATGTCTGAAATCAGAACACGAGTTTTTTGCTTTCTTATAGCCCTATTATACCAGAGTAATCTACATTTGTCAAGTAATTTTGGACAGATTGTGGATAAAACTATATGCCTTGATTAAGCCAAAAATACAACATTATTTTAGATAGTATCCAGCAACTCTTGACAAATGTTTCTCTTTATGCTATACTGTGTCGTTATGATGAAAAAAGGTTGATATGCAGAGTAAGCAGAGTAGGCAGAGTAAGCAGAAGACAGCCGAACCTTACAATTCAAACAAATATATCCTCTGGAGAGAGGGAAAAACGATTGCAGATTGAAGATTTCAGATTGCGGATTGCATGAATAAATCTGAAATCAAAAATCTGAAATCTGAAATCAAAACACGCCTTCTCTCCCAAAGAAGGTTTTTTTTATGCTGAGCTCGTCGAAGCATTATTGCGACAGACAAGGTGACATGGAGAGAGATCATCACGTAAAATCCGGCGAGCCGGATCACGTGATACACGGCCAAAGTGGGACAAAGTAATATCTATGCCCAACACCTGGCCAACGTCCAAGCCCATTTCACCTGATCTGTCGGAGTAAGTTCCTGACAAAAGTTCCGTTTCGTCCAGCGCTTGTCGGTGGAAGAAACGAATGCGTCAGTCGTAGCGAACTTTCGACATCAAATCTTTACAACGTGTGTTTGATCTCGCATTGCCCATGAGAAAAAATAGGAGAGAGATTCCTATTGGCGATGTGGGATACACATCTGGTTTTTTCCCCCGCAACCGCGGGGGAACAGCGGTGGAGGTTGATAGCGGGAATTGACGAAAGTCGGTTTTTGCTCCCTCTCGATCGCTCCTTGGTCTCACCAGAAACCAAGGTACCGAGTGCGTCCCAATGCCAATCGAAAGATTGGCGGCGGGACAGGGGTTCGCTTTCAAAAGCGGAGTCCTGTCCGGCCAAGGAAGAATTTCAGATTTCAGAACTTGTCCCGAGGAATTCGAGGGATTGCAGATTTCAGATTGAATGAAGAATGGAAGATCAGAAGATCGAAAGATCAAGAAATTGGAGTGTAAAATAAGAGGAGTGGCGAACGTCAGTTCGCCGACCTGCGAGAGACGATCTTTACAAAAACAAAACAACCTCCAAATGGAGATTGCCTTGAGTGGTGGACCAGACGGGAATCGAACCCGTTCTACTGTGTGTCGAGAACAGCGTGCTCACCAGATACACCACTGGCCCATTAGTCCACCGCGGCAAAGTAGAACATAAAAATCCCCCCGAAGGGAGATCCTTATGTGACACACAGTAGATAACCAGTGGATTCTGGTTGCTGTTCAAATAGCAGTATATCAAAATTAAAAAATATGTCAAGTGGATAATTATTCCTTCCGATCATGCGGCTTGCGAACGAGCCGCGCGATTGGGAGAAATCTCGAATGTCCTTTCAAACAGCGCCAATCATCGGTACATATCCTTTCTGTGGCCAACAGCAAGGAGTTCAATGGTATCTTTGTCGTGAAATAAAAAAATGACGCGCCAGTCGCGCGTGATCCGGCATGAAAAATATCCAGTCAATTCTCCAGAGAGCTTTTTCGTGTGCAGTCGCGTATCGAACGGATGTATTGAGAGGAGAACAATGACGTCGGCGAGTTTTGTTTGAGTGGCCGCGGGCAAATGCTTTGCGTCTTTGAGAAATGATCGCGAGTAGACGATCTCGATCATATCTTTTTGAGCTCTGCGAGGAATGCCTCTTTCCCAAGAAAACGCTGACGCGATTCAGATGATACGGTGCGTCTGCGAATTGTTTTGACAAACGACTGACGATAGTCGCCTTCCGGATCATGCGTCACGCCAATCAGAAAGGAACGCAAAAGCGCGACTTCGCGGTGCAACGTCTGAACGCGTTTGGTAAGCGTTGTGGCCTGTGCGTGAGTCATATAGCAGTAGCATAGCAAAGAGTGCGGCCCCCTGTCAAAGAACCGCTGGGATTATTCCGTCACTTTTCATAAATTTAGTGATTGCAATGTACATAATTCATATAATTTGGTGATTGATGTCAAGAGTAAATATGGGGATCGTAAATATAGATGATTCCTTCCGATCATGCGGCTTGCGAACGAGCCGCATGATCGGGAGAAATCTCGAATGTTCTTTCAAACACATGAGCAGCAGCTTGCTGCTCGACCAATGTCCGCCCGAGGCGGGTTTTGCCCGCCCAAGGCGGACTTCGGTAGAGCAGTAAGCTCGAATCGGTTCCCGCGCGCGTGGTGCGCAAGGGAGTAATGGGCAAAAGCCCACCGATAACATGGCCAACCAAAAAGGAGGTTTCGGCCATGAAGGTGCTCACCATGCACCCTGCCCTCGTTCCCGAGGGGGCGCTCCGCGCCCTCCTCACGTTGGATTTCAACAAGAGTTTCCCCCCGCAGGTCGAGGAGTACCTGCGGGCCCTGCCGGACCCCCGAGGGTTCCGGCGGATCGTTCTCGTGGGGCAGGCCGCCGCGGCCTGTCTCATCCTGCCAGCGCTCGAGATGCTCGGGGGGCTGCCCGAGCTCATCCTCTACGGGATGGGCAAGGACGCCACGCCCCTCGGCGAGCTCGACCTCGCCGAGTACCGGCACAAGACGGTCCGGCCGCGGCGGGCCGAGTTGCCCCGCGGCACCGCCTACGAGGGCTTCACGGTCCTCGACGGCGGCGGACGGGGGCTCACCCCGGTCCAGCGTGCCGAGCTGGCCGCGGCGCTCGGAGTGGAGGAGACCCTGATTCGGGTTTTCGACGTGAACATGGGACAGGTCAACTTCGCCGAGCCCCACAAGGGCATGGCGGAGAAGATTCTGGGCCACGAGCTCACGTTCGAGGATCTGACCTCGGGTCGGGTCCTCCACCTGCCGGCCGGCTCCGGGTTGGTCGCGGCCGTCATGGCCACGACCATCTACGGGCTGGGCGAGGCCTGGCCGCGTTGCGTCCGCCTGAACCGGCAGGCGGACGGCGAGTTCCATCTCGCCGAGATCCTCGACTGCCAGCGCATGCGGCAGTTCGGGGTCGAGCTCGGCGGGCAGCTCGACGCGGCGGTGCCGCGCGTGACGCTGTCGGGGAACATCCCCGCGGCGTTCCGCGAGGCGCTCGCCATGATCGCCACGGCCCACGGAGTCGAGCTCCGCGGGTAGGCCGAAACGGCGAACCCTGCCGGAGTCATGGGGTACTCCGGAACAACAGGTACCGAACCCCAAAAAGGAGTGAGACGAGGATACGGACCTCATCTCACGCCATCGTTTCTCCGAAAGCCCCCGGGCCAGTAGGAGAAAACCGGCAAAGCGGTCGGTATACAAAATCGTGCTCGGCATCCCCCATCTACCACCACCAGTCAGCCGTGCTGGTGTACCAGTGGGGAGGATGCGCCCGAATCCCCGTGAGCGGCAAAGACAAACGCGATTGCGTTGGCATAAAGGCCTGTGCCGTAAAAAATTGGCCGCGAGCTACCTGCGCGGCTCTCTGAAATAAGTAAGAGAGCAAAGTGGTAAACACTCGGGACGATGATAGTGCACAACGTCATCGGTCCCTCAATCGTCAGCAATATGCAGAGTAAGCAGATAAGCTTATAGGCAATTGGTGGTGAGTGAGGGATGAAAAAGAAAAAAGAAGATTAGAAGATTGAAAGATTGGGGATTGAAATTGGGGAATATTGAAAGATATTGAACAGATATTGGCGGATATTTAAAAACGATTATCACGTTTCTTTTCTCACGGCGAATGGTCGGCGCGAGGCAAGAGAGGTGATGGTTTGAAAATGTTCCGCAAAGGGCGGAACCAGACAATCGCTTTTTGAGTCGAACCGCAAAAACATCGGTTCGCCGGCAGCTCATGCCGTTCCAAAAAGGAGGAAGAAATGAGCAAGCTGAAATTCCTCGAAAACGAAAGAACACTCTCACTTCTGGACAAGATCGTGACGAATGAGGCGGCACTTGCGATCGGCATCATGATGTTCGTCATGGTGCAGATGACGGGATGGTGGGGGTGGCTTGACCCCCTGCTCAACCTGGTGGTGATTCCTTTCGCGGTGGCAACCGCTTATGAGTATTGGCGGGCGAAGACCCGTCGGTACTCGGTGGCCACGAACGGGGAGAGCGTGATCGTCGCTCTCTCCGTCAACCAGGACGTGAGTGCGAGTGTCCAGCGACATTTTGGCCGTGTCGCGGACATCATCATCTCGGCCGAGCAAGAGGTAGGGACCAAATTCCTGTCGCCGGATCAGGTTCACGACCTCGCGAAGAAGCTCGCGGCCCGGTGCCTGCCGCACCGGGACAAGGTCATCTACCTCGTCCTGGCGGGACCGGCAGGGCTCTGCTTCCAGGTGGGTCAGCTCCTTGCTGCCCACAAATTCAGAATCGTACCTCTCTCCTGGGCCAGCGACAGGTACCAGGAGATCCCCATCATGGGGATCGAAGATATCGGATTCTGAACGCGCCCTTCCACACTCATGGGGTAGTGTGGAAAAAGAGGCAAACAAACCTCAACACTCGGGATGGTCACACGCACAAAGTGACCATTCCCTCAAAGGATTTATGGACGAGTCAATGTGAATCTTTCGAGGGAATTATCCCAAGTTTTTCGACAATCGAGCACGAAAAAGGAGGAGCAGTCGTGAAAAGGTCATTTGAAGAGATTTCGCTCCGCGTGCGGTCGCTGTTCCATGGAAAGGACAGGGATCTCGTGCGCGAGTGCGTCTCGATCGCGGCCGAGAAAGCGCCAAGTTCGGCGTTTGACCTCGGGACGCGTGCGGCGATGCTCGCCGGAGTGGACGAGTTCCGCGCCCGCGGCGTCGCGAAGGCCACACGGTGGCTCGCCGTGATCCGACGGGACTACGGCATCGAGAAATTCAACCAGCTCACGGGGACGCTCGCGAAGGAGGAGACATGAAGCGCATCCTCTGGATGAGTCGGCATACGCCGACCGAACGGCAGATTTCCGAGCTCGCCCGCTACCTCGGCGACGAGGTGGAGGTGGAGCAGGAGCCGCGGCCGTTCGACGACGCGCGGCAAATCGTGCGTCGGTTCCGGCAGGGCGGGTACGATGAGATGGTCATCGTGGCCCCGCTCTCCGTAATCGCGGTCGTCTGCACCGAGGGCGTGAAACCCCTCTGGAGCGAGGCGGGCGAGGAAAACGACCCGGCCAAGATTGAGTTCCGCGGCGCGCGCGGACAGGGATACCGGTTCGTCCGGTTCCGGCGCATCATGCGCGTGGCGCTGGAGTTCGAGGACTAGGAGGAAGGAAAAAGTCCTGCCCCGACGATCTGAAGACAGACGTCGGGGCAGGCAAAAAAATTTCAGAGCGGCGTATTTCCGCGCCAGCTCGGCAGAACATGAAAATATGTACGTGGAGCGTGTTGTTTCCGATTCGTCGGAATCTCTCTCCACGGCACTCTCCGTGTACATGAGAGTAGTGCGTCTGCCGTGCTGATGCGGGAGTATTCCCGCCTTTTGTTTGGAGAGCGAGAGGGCGTTCATTACAAAAAACGCAACATCTCTTGCGCGGTTCTTTTTGAAAGTAATCCGCGTTTTTCCGCGTTCGCATCTGCGGAATTCCGCTTATATTCAAAACGAGCCGCGCAAGAATAGGTCTTGTTGCGGTAACTTTTTTTTCCGAAACCCACAACCTAAAGGAGGTTGCAGTGGAGAACACGACCCAGAAGCACGAGATCTTGTCACGGGCTCTCGGCCTCAAGCCCAAGATTGAGGCCCTCAACGCGGCAGTCGCCGGCCAGTTCGTCCAGCGCGAGCAGATCGTGCTGGCGTTCTGGTTGGCGATCATCGCCGATCGCGCTTCTTTTCTTTTTGGTCCGCCGGGCGTCGCGAAGACGGCGGTGACGAGCTTTCTGTCGAAGCTCGTCAAGGGCATGATCTTCTACGAGGAGCTGATGCCGGTGGTTGTATCGCCGGAACAGCTCATCGTGGGCGAGACGGCCCTGACCGAGCGGCAGAACGCCGACGGATCCAAGTCCGTCAGCGTCACGAACAAGCTGGGCCTCGCGGCCTGTGCCCACCTCGTGGCACTCGACGAGATCTGGAAGGCCCAGCCGGCCGTCCTTAAGGTTCTGTTCGACCTGCTGCTCGCCGACGGC